>ERZ773359.597-NODE-597-length-51588-cov-15.501834_pt1 | contig 51588 bp, 53 predicted proteins | sample MGYA00374955_ERZ773359 | MGnify/ENA primary metagenome ERZ773359 (study PRJEB29098, sample SAMN04486028) | biogas fermenter metagenome | study: EMG produced TPA metagenomics assembly of the Biogas fermentation microbial communities from Germany - Plant 4 DNA1...
TTAACCTACGAGTACATCAGCAACCAGCATCATATATTCATACCAATTTAAAAAGCAGCACTCTCAGCGTGCTGCTTCTTTATCAGCTGAACAGTCCCTTCTTTATATAGATAGAGCTCACTTCATAACCGGCTTCTTCGACGGCGGTTTTTAACGTTTCATCATCAATTTCCTTGCTTAAGTCCACAATTGCACGGTTCTTTTTCAAGTCTACCTTAGCATCCACTCCATCGATGCCGTTTAAAGCTTTTTCAACGGCTGCCTGACAATGACTGCAGCTCATGCCTCTTATTTCTATAACCTTTTTCATGTAAAATCACTCTCCCGTATAGATAATCTGGTTGGCATTTTTAAAATAATCATACCTTTGGTAATCGTCTCTAATGATAGTGATAAGATCTTTTGTTATTTATACCATTTTCCCATGCTTAAAAACATATGATCCGAACCGTTGCTCCTTTTTTCATTGTTACTGAAATTAAAATTGCTCCTTCTTTTCGATTGCTGGGATTGGCCATCAAATCCATTTATCGATCTCCCTCTTTTACTCCCTGTAGTCCTCTCCTTTGCTTCTTAGTGTCAGTGCCTTTTGAAGCAGTTCAAATCGTTTCTTGCTGAGGGGATAGGCAAGAAGTGTCAGGGTTGCAATGAGCAGCGATACGCTGGGAAGCAAAACGAAAATATTCTTAAGCATTGCTATCGTTTCTGCAGACTGCATGCGAAGGGCTTCGTTGAAACCGGCCAACTTCAGCAAAATACCGATGGCCTGAAGACCAAGGGCGGCGCTGAGAGTGCCTACAATGGACTGAAACGCGATGATGGCTCCTTCCCGCCTTTTCCCGTTCACATACTCATCGACTTCGGCTACATCATAGAACATGGCGCTGCTGATCTGCCAGAATGCTGCCTGTCCGAAGGTGAACAGGATGACATACATCAGCGAAATTGAATAAGCATCAACACCTATAATCCAAAGTATCATCCCCGATACCCCGGATATGGTCATGGCTCCCGAAATAAGGCTCTTTTTTCCCCCTCGTACCGCCCAATGATTTATAACAGGCGTAAAAAAGATGCTGGAGATGATAGAAACCATATAAACTGTAGAGGTAACCTGTATATCCAAATTGAGAGCATACTGCATAAAGAACATCATGCCGGAAGTATAAAGAGTGAAACCAAACATGAATACGATCTTTGTGCCAATGAGTATAGCCATGGCCTTCAAGCACATTAACTCATAAAAATCCTTTAGTATGGATAATAAATGCTTTAATAATTGCAGTTTCAATTTCTCTTGCCGGGAAGTGCCCGGAATCTCGATCCTCTCAGTCCCGGCGGTATAGTGCCAACAGATAAAAACACCTATACCCACCAGAAACGATATGAAAACGGTAAAAATCATCCATGCATGCTCGTCCTTCATACCTGCCTTTATAAGAAAACCGATGGCCAGGAGCGGACACACATTGGCTAAAAAAGTGCCTATGATAGTAAATACACGGGTTATGCTTCTCAACTTTGTCCTGCCATCATAATCCAATGCAATTTCAGCTCCGAGAGCAGTATAAGGAATATAAAACAAAGAATAGGCTATCCAAAAGAGGGAGCCCATCAGGACATAATAAATAATCTGCACCCATATGGATGCCTGAACGGTAATAAAATTGGCCACAAGTGTAAAAGGCAAAAGAAAAGCCGATAAAAAAATAAAAGGTCTCCTTCTGCCATATTGCCACCTGAGACTGTCGGACAGATGACCAACAACGAAACAGCATGCCGCCTCCAGCAATATGGCAACGGAGGTGATAGTACCGGCTATCTCCGGTGAAATCTTAACGATTCCCGTGAGGAAAATCAATTGAAATGTAGTTATATATTGGTAGAGACCGGCTTCGGCAAGTCCCCCTATGCCGTAAGTGAAATACAAAATATTTTGGGACCTGCCGGAAGGCCTCCCGGGTTGTGCATGAGACATGTATCTTTTTCCTCCCGCTGAAAACCGCTCCAAATGGAGCGGCTATATCCAACGGCAAATCATTCCCGAGAACACATCTCGTTCTCGCTGTTAAAAAAACGATCTGCCCCGCGTGTGTTTCTACAAGCGGGGCCTATCCCTTGTCATTTACAGATTGCAACCGACGCAGACGCTCCGATGCGATCTGCACCGGCCTCGATCATTTCAAGAGCCTTTGACTTATCCCGGATACCCCCGGATGCTTTTACCTGCAATGCATCCCCGACTGTATCCTTCATCAGCTTCACATGATGCGCCGTTGCTCCGCCAGTGGAAAAGCCGGTAGAAGTTTTCACGAAAGCCGCCCCCGCATTCTGCGCGAGTTGACAGGCTTTTATTACTTCATCGTCTGTTAAAAGACAGGTTTCCAGAATCACTTTAACGATGGCGCTCCCCTTTGCCGCGGCCTGCACCACCGCCCGTATATCGTCTTCCACGAAGTTGTAACGGCCTTCCTTCAAGGCTCCTATATTAAGTACCATATCGATCTCATCCGCACCTTCCGATACGGCAATTTCAGTCTCACAGACTTTGGCAGCCGTATGGGCGGCGCCCAGAGGAAATCCCACTACAGAAGCGACCTTCACCCCGCTGTCGGCAAGTTCCTTGCTGACTAAAGACACATAGCAGGAATTAACGCATACAGCATAGAAGTCATATTCGATAGCTTCCTTGCAGAGTTTCCGTATATCCGCTTCCGTAGCCTCGGCTTTCAAAAGCGTATGATCGATATATCGATTCAGTGGTTTCATACAATAAGCTCCCCGAGATCGCCGTTTTTCAGACCCGCAGCATTGCCTTCATCTGTATCCAGATGGATCTCCGCTTCGTGTCCGTCACCGGCGCGAACAAGTACGTTGTCGAACACAACGCCCCTTTCTCCTCCAAAACGTACGCTTATCATCTGTTTATCTTGTACGCCCGCTTCTTTAGCCTGTTCGGCAGACAGGTGCACGTGGCGCAATGCTATTATCACACCGTGATCTATTTCTATTTCACCGGCAGGGCCCACCAGCTTTATACCCGGTGTTCCTTCAAGTTTTCCGGATTCCTTTACCGGAGCGGTGACACCGATAGCTCGAGCATCGGTTATCGCAAGCTCTACCTGGGTTTCCTTTCTTACAGGTCCAAGGATGCGCACTCCTTTAATGGTCCCTTTCGGTCCTACTATATCCACTTTCTCCTCTGCCGCATATTGGCCGGGCTGCTTTAAAGCCTTGTAAGGAGTCAATTCGTATCCCTTCCCAAAAAGCGCTTCCAGGTCTTCCTGGGAAAGATGCAGGTGTTTGTTGGATAATCCTACAGGTACTTTGTAAGACATTGTTTTTTCCTCCATTACTCTTCTTCAAGATAACTTATATAGGGTAGATTACGGTACATCTGATTGTAATCCAGTCCGTAACCTACGATAAACTTATTCTCTATGGAGAAACCCACGTAATCTGGTTTTACATCCGCCACTCTTCTCTCCGGTTTGTCAAGAAGCGTGCAGATCTTCAGACTCTTTGGATTTCTAGCCATTAAATAATCCTTTAAATACTTCAATGTAAGCCCGGAATCGATGATGTCCTCAATAATAATTACATTTTCCCCCTCAATATCGGAATCCAAGTCTTTAAGAATACGTACCACGCCCGTACTTTCCGTAGACGCGCCATAGCTTGATACTGCCATGAAGTCGATCTTCGTCTCCACATTGAGCTCTCGGATCAAGTCGCTCATAAAGATGACTGCACCTTTTAATACACAGATAGCCAATATGGATTCACCCTTGTAGTCTCTTGAGATCTCCTTGCCAAGTTCGGCAACCCGCTCCTTGAGCTCTTCCTTGCCGATCATCACATCGCCGAATACGTATTTTTTCTCCATTACTTGCTCCTTTGTTGCTGGTTTTTTATTGTGTTTCGCGCTCATCGGCGCCATTGTCCTTCACTTCAAATTTTACATCATCTATGATGTTTTTGCCATGGAATCTTTTTTCCGGCGCAACTTCTTTTTCTCCAAGCCAATATTTGTCAAGCTCATTTCTCAGGTAGTAAATAATTGATCCCCAGATCACCAGATCGTCAATTATGCCAAAGAGGAGAATAGGGGTTGGTATTAAATCAAAGGGCCATAGAAAGTAAAGGACCCCTAATATCACAAGTAGTTTCTTTCTAAAGGGTACCGTCTTATCCCGCAAAAATGACGGAATCGCTTTAATCCGGCGCATCAGTACCCGCAGGAAAATGTATTGCATCCCTATCCCTCCTTCAGGATCTCATCGAGAGCTTTAAGCAATTCTTCATATCCGGTTCTCTTAAGAGCCGAGACCGGAATTATTTTGTCTCTTTCGCCTAGTCCGAGGGCCATGCGGATTACGTTTAGATTTCGGGCAAGCTCAGCCTTTGACACTTTGTCAGCCTTTGTGGCCACTACCAAACCGTCCAGCCCGTAATACCGCATCCATTCATACATTTGAATGTCCTGGGCTGTAGGGGGATGGCGCACATCTACCAGTTGAATCATCTTAACAAGATTGGGACGATTAGACAGGTAGTTATCTATCATTTTTCCCCAATTATCTATTGTGGAACGCGAAACCTTTGCAAAGCCGTAACCCGGCAGATCAACGATGCGGAAATCCTTATTCACATCGTAGAAATTTATGGTTCTGGTCTTTCCGGGGCTCCCGCTGACCCTGGCCAACCCCTTTCGGTTGAGCAACATGTTGATCAGCGAGGATTTGCCCACATTGGAACGCCCCGCTATGGCTATTTCCTTTTTGTTCGTATCCGGATACTGCTCCGGGTTTACAGCCACAGCAGCGAGTTCTGCTTCTTTTATAATCATTTTTTCACCAGCGCAATGTCCAGTATCTCATCCAGCGTCTCGACCAGGATCAATTTCATTCGCCTGCGCACATTGGACGGAATTTCCTGAATATCGGCTTCATTTTCTTTAGGCAACAAAACGGTAGTGATTCCTGCCCGGTGTGCAGCCAGCACCTTTTCACGAATTCCTCCCACGGGAAGCACTTTGCCCCGCAGAGTGATTTCTCCCGTCATTGCCAAATCCTTTCTTACGGGAATACCGGTAAGAGCCGATATGACGGAAGTGCACATGGTAACCCCTGCGGAAGGTCCATCCTTCGGAGTCGCTCCCTCCGGAATATGGATGTGCAGATCTTTCTCCTTGTAGAAATTCTCCTCGATACCCAGTTCTTTCGCTTTGGAGCGTATATAACTGATGCCGGCTTTTGCGGATTCCTGCATCACTTCACCTAACTGGCCAGTCAGAACTAAGGTTCCGTTCCCTGGAACGACAGCTGTTTCAATCGACAGGGTATCGCCACCCACCGCGGTCCAGGCAAGACCCGTCGTCACGCCGACTCCGTTCTCACCTTCTATTTTATCATAACGGTAGCGCTTCTTCCCCAGATATTTTTCTACATTAGCCGCGGTAACGATGATTGGCACTTTCTGCTTTTCTGCCACCTGTTTGGCCGCCTTTCTGCAAATGGTGGCGATCTCTCTTTCCAGATTCCGGACTCCGGATTCTCTCGTATAATTATTAATGATGGTCCGTATTGCCGTCTCAGAAATCCTGAGATCTGATTCCTTCAAACCATGTTCCTTAATTTTTTTAGGAACCAGATATTGCTCGGCGATCTTCACCTTTTCCTCTTCCGTATAGCCGGGAACCTGGATAACCTCCATACGATCAAGCAGAGGTTTTGGAATTGTATCTGTCGTGTTTGCTGTGGTAATGAACATCACCTTGGACAGATCGAAGGGAACCTCCAGATAATGATCCGTAAAGTCTTTATTCTGTTCGGGATCAAGAACTTCAAGCAATGCGGAAGCAGGATCCCCACGGAAATCCGTGCCGATCTTGTCCACCTCGTCGAAGAGGAATACGGGATTGTTTGTTTTAGCCTCTTTGATAGCGGATATAATCCTTCCCGGTATGGCACCGATATAGGTTCTCCTATGGCCTCGAATTTCTGCCTCGTCCCTTACACCACCCAAAGACATGCGAACAAATTTCCTATTTAACGACCGGGCAATGGACTTGGCTATGGATGTTTTTCCTGTTCCGGGAGGGCCGACCAGACAGAGAATGGGACCCTTCATACTTTTTGACAGCTGAATCACAGCTAAATATTCCAGAACCCTCTCCTTTACTTTGTCCAGGCCGTAATGATCCTCATTGAGTATGGCCTCCGCCAATTTGATATCCTTATTATCTCTGGAAGACTTATTCCATGGAAGGGCTAAAATCCATTCCACATAGGTGCGTATCACACCACCTTCTGCAGAATGGGACTGAATCTTTTTAAAGCGCTTTATTTCCTTCTCTACTTTTTCATGAACGGCAGGCTGGAGCTTAAGTTTGTTTAGCTGCTTAAGCCAGTTTTGAATCTCGTCTTCAATATCTTCGTCCTCGCCTAATTCTTCCTGAATTACGCGGAGCTGTTCTTTCAGATAATACTCCCTCTGGCTCTTGTGAATCTGGGTTCTCACTTTGTTTGTTATTGAGTTTTCTATTTTAAGAATCTCAATTTCCTTCGTCAGGATGGTGTTTAAGATTTCAAGGCGCTCTTCTACATCGAAGGCTTCAAGTATCTGCTGCTTTTCCTCCGTCTTGATATCCAGGTGAGAAGTAACCACATCTGCCAACCTGCCAGGCTGTTCAACAGAAGCAACGGAAGGATATACCTCTTGTGAAATCCTCGGGCTGTAGCTGATATATTCTTCGAAAGATGACAAAACTGCCCGCATCAATGCTTCTATCTTGGGCGGGATGTCATCAAATTCCTGTTCACTGATCCCTTTTATCCTGCATTTGAAATAGGGAACCTCAAAGATGAATTCCTCAATGCGTCCCCTGCTTATGCCTTCCACGAGAACCCGGATCGTATCTCCGGGAAGGCGCAGCATCTGCTTTATTTTGGCGATTGTTCCGACTCTGTAAAAATCATCTCTGGTGGGTAAGTCCGTTTCAGCGCTAATCTGTGCGGACAAGAATACGGTTTGGTTCATCATCATGGCCTTTTCCAAAGCGCTGATGGACTTTTCCCTGCCTATATCGAAATGAAGCACCATATATGGAAAGACCAACAATCCCCTGAGGGGGATCATGGGCATAACTCCATCTATTTCTTCATACTCATCGACCTTTTTTTCTTCATCTTTATCATATTTCTTATCGTCTTCGTTCATGTTCGACAATTCTCACACCTCCTCAGCCGAAAAACAGGCGGCAGGTGCCGTCTGTTTTTCAACTCACGATGCCGTCTCCTTTTTCTTTCCGTTCTTCTCGATCCTTTTGGCGTCTCTCAGAACTAGAGTCGGTCCTGTGTTATGATCTATTGTGCTCTTTGTTACTATACACTTTCTGATGTCGTCTCTCGATGGAATTTCAAACATGATATCCGTCATCACTTGTTCCATGATGCTGCGAAGACCTCGAGCTCCTGTCTTTCTCTCGAGAGCCTTCTCGGCCAGCCTGAAGATAGCCTCCTCTTCAATTTCAAGTTCCACTCCATCCAGTTGGAACAGTTTCTTATACTGCTTCAACAATGCGTTTTTCGGCTCACGAATTATGCGGACCAAAGCTTCTTTCGACAGTTCCTCCAGGGTAACCACCACGGGCAGCCTTCCGATGAATTCAGGAATCAACCCGTATTTCAGAAGGTCTTCAGGCTGAACGGATTTCAACACTTCCGCCCCTTCTGCTTTTGAGGCTCGTATCTGCGAATTGAAACCGATAGTCTTTTCGCCGATCCTTCTTTGAATGATCTTATCCAGACCGTCGAAGGCGCCTCCGCAAATGAACAGTACATTGGTGGTGTCAAATTGTATGAAATCCTGGTGCGGGTGCTTCCTGCCACCTTGTGGAGGCACGCTTGCCACAGTGCCTTCGAGAATCTTTAACAGCGCCTGCTGGACACCTTCCCCGCTCACATCACGGGTGATGGAGGGATTCTCTGTCTTTCTTGCGATCTTATCGATCTCATCCACATAAACGATGCCCTTTTGCGCCTTTTCTATGTCATAATCCGCCGCCTGAATCAGTTTAAGCAAAATATTCTCCACATCTTCACCTACGTATCCTGCTTCTGTCAACGTTGTGGCGTCGGCGATTGCAAAAGGCACGTTTAGGATCTTTGCCAAGGTCTGTGCAAGCAACGTCTTCCCCGAGCCTGTGGGCCCGATCATAATGATGTTGCTCTTCTGTATCTCCACATCGTCGTCAGCCCAGCCTCTCATAGAACCTATTCTCTTGTAATGGTTGTAAACTGCTACTGCCAATGCTTTTTTCGCATCTTCCTGGCCAATTACATATTCGGACAGAGCACTGGCAATCTCTTTTGGCTTTGGCAATGACGACAGGTCACCGAATTCGTTTTCTCTCAAAGCCCTTTCTGCGAACTCTTCTTTTATGATGTCCTGGCACAGATCGATACATTCATCGCATATATAAACGTTCGGTCCTGCAACAAGCCGTCTGACCTGATCTTGCGGCTTACCGCAAAAAGAACATTTCAATTGTTTTGATTCATCGTATTTTCCCATAATACTTCCTTTCGACTTACTTTGTTTTAACCGTCTCTTGAGACAATTACCTTATCGATAATCCCGTAGGCCAACGCTTCTTCCGCGTCCATGAAATTATCGCGATCTGTATCTCGTGCTATTCTCTCAAGGGGTTGACCGGTCTTTTCACTCAGAATCCGGTTCAGTTTATCTCTGGTCTTAATGATACGCTCTGCGTGAATTCTCAGATCTTCTGCCTGCCCTGATATGCCTCCCAAAGGCTGGTGGATCATTATTTCTGCATTCGGCAGTGCAAACCGTTTCCCCTTTGCACCGGCAGCCAATAGGAAAGCTCCCATGCTTGCTGCCATTCCGATGCAAATTGTAGAGACGTCCGGTTTAATATATTGCATTGTGTCATAAATAGCCATACCGGCAGTAATGGATCCGCCGGGACTATTAATATAAAAGCTTATATCTTTATTTGGATCTTCTGCCTCCAAAAAAAGGAGCTGTGCCACCACTATACTTGCGGTGTGCGCATTCACTTCCTCACCGAGGAATACGATGCGATCTTTTAACAATCTCGAATAGATGTCATAAGATCGCTCACCACGACTGGTTTGTTCTACCACTATCGGGATTAATGGCATATGCTTTCCCCCTTTGTCCTAACGGCGGTCTTTACTCAATGACGGCGTTATCATACATGAAATCCACTGCTTTTTTGTTCCTTATATCCTGACGGAGATAGGCGATTCCCTGTTCACCCATTATCTCTTTTATTTTATCTGTCTCCATTTTATATTGCTCCGCCATTGTTGCCAGTTCTTTATCCACATCCTCATCCGAAGCGACCAGGTTCTCTGCTTCTGCAACCGCTTCAACTATGAGCTTTGTCTTTACTTTCTTGTAGGCATCTGCTCGGAGTTCTTCCCTGTATTCTTCCATGTTCTTGCCCAAAAACTCCAAGTATTGCTGAAAATCCAGCCCCTGGTAACGTAGCTGCTGCTGGAACTCATGAAGCATATCATCGATCTGGCTCTCTACCATCACATCAGGTATGTCCACTTCTGTTGCTTCGTAGACTTTTTCCAGAACGGCATTCTTCATCTCGTACTCTGCCTTATCTTTTGCAGTCTTTTCTAACTTATGCCTGATGTCTGCTTTCAATTCTTCCAACGTATCGAACTCGCTTACATCTTTCGCGAATTCATCGTCGATTTCGGGAAGTTCTGTTTCCTTTATTTCATGCACCTTGCATTTGAATACGGCTTCTTTTCCGGCTAAATCGGAATGGTAGTCTTCGGGAAAAGTCACTTTAACCTCTCGTTCTTCTCCCGCTTTCACACCGACAAGCTGTTCTTCAAAGCCTGGAATTAAAACATTAGAGCCTAAGGTAATCGGCTGACGTTCTGCAGTGCCTCCTTCCAGTTGCTCTTCACCGATAAAACCTGCATAGTCGATAAGTACGGTGTCGCCCTCTTTGGCAGGCCTATCCACCTCTACTAATCTGGAATTTCTCTTTTGCAGAGCTTCCAGTTCTTTTTCCACTTCCTCGTCTTTCACTGTATCATCTACTTTGGCGATCTTGACACCTTTGTAGTCCTTTACCTGAACTTCCGGGGTGACAGTCACTTTTATCGTTACACCAAATCCCTTATTGGCTTCTATTTTATCGAAATCTGCACGAGGCCTGTCTACGGGCTTGATATTCAACTCATCCAACGCGGCGGGGTAAGCCTCCGAAAACAGTTGGTTGATAGCATCCTCGTAGAACACATCCTCACCGTATTTCATCTCAATAAGCTTTCTCGGCGCTTTCCCTTTACGGAAACCATCGATAACGAACTGATGCTTTGTTGCTTTATATGCTTTGTTGATGGCTTGTTCGAATTCATCTGACTCAAAGTCCATTTTAAATGTAACGTCATTCTTTTCTCTGCCAAGCATTGTTGCTTTCATTAAATTTATTCCTCCTGTATATTAAAATATCTCTCATCTAGCAGCGGATACATTATAACCTATTAAGAGAAAAAATTCGACTGTAGAATTATTTTCTTTTACTGTGGTGCCGAATATTGAAGTCTAATATACGCTGTATTGCTTATATACCCCGTAAAATGAAGCAGAAAACAGTTCCTTTTGACATGTTTTTCCGGGATTTTTATCTATTTTTCATCATATTTCATCAAAAATCGCCAATTTATTGCTTGTATTGGTCAATTATTATGTACTTCTTCCATTATCGCAAAAAATGTGGCCAACGTATTAAGGATGACATCGGCCACGGACTTATTCTTCTTTATATATTCTCCTATTGTTCCTGGTCGGATTTCCTTATAAGTTTAAGCCCCCTTGCGTACTTGCTGGTGTCCAGAGGGATTAGGCCGTATTTTTCCTTTAATATATCCCCCAAGGCGATCACATCTTCTTGTTCACCGGTGAACAGTTCAATTTCAAGCTCACAGATAGGTAATTCTCCTTTTTCTGTCAGAATTTCACCGGTATCAATGGCGAGTTCCATGATGCTTTTCCCGTAATCTATGCGTAGCCGTCTGCGAATATAATTCATCTCCAGGATGCTGTGAAGACACTCGTCTCCAATAAGTTTCAGTAACGCCTTTCCCTGATCGCTCTCCTTGAAGATTTCCGCAGATGGTTCCGAAAAACAGGCGGGATCGTCAACAGGTACGTTGACCTCCTCACGCTTATGCAATCCCTCGCTGCTGCTCCCGTTCCATTTAAGAGAAGCGACAATTTTATTGCCTTCCATCCTTACGCGAAAAGCCACGTCATTCTTAAACAGAACGCGCGAATCTGTATCGAAATAAGCTGATTTCATATAGACCGCTTCACGGGAATCCGGATCTCCGATTTCATCAAGGAGATCATCTTCCCATATGGATTCTGCCACCTCTTTATTAGCGATGGCATATTTCATTTCTATTTCCATAGGTTAACCTCGGCATTTCATTTCATTCAATATATAGATTTACGAAAGGAATCTGTCATGTTTTCTTATTTTACCATTGTTTTTCAAACATCGCAAGAAAAAATCCAATTGCCAATTCTTTTAAAACCATGATTCTACTGCGTGGTGTCTTTATTATATTATATGATTTTCAAACCAAAAAGGGCTACTTTTAAGGAAGTGCATATACAACGAAACATGCTTAAAGGACTACTCCAAAGAAATAGTCCCACCGCCCACTACCACATCATTATCATAAAAGACAACAGCTTGACCCGGTGTAATGGCTCGCTGGGGATTTTCAAATACCACGCGAATATTATCGTTTCCCACCGGATAGATTGTTGCTTTTGTTTCCGGTTGCTTATACCTTGTTTTCACCGTTACTTCCATCGGGGCATCCAGCTTGCTTATTGATATGAGATTTACATCTCTTGCCATGAGACTTTCACTGAAAAGATCCTCGGGATCCCCTAATGTTACCGTGTTGTTATCCCGGTCTATCTTTACCACATATTTGCGTCGGCCAAAACCGATATTAAGTCCCCTGCGTTGACCGATGGTATAGTGAATCAGCCCTTTATGCCTTCCTATCACATTGCCCTCCGTGTCAATAAAGTCGCCGGGAACGGATTCTACACCCATGACGTCGGTGAGAAACCCTGCGTAATCGTTATCCTTGACAAAACAAATGTCTTGGCTGTCAGGCTTACCGGCATTTACCAGGTCCTTTTCTTCGGCTATTTTCCGGACTTCGCTTTTAAGCATATCCCCCAGGGGAAACAGGGTTCTCGCAAGCTCCTGTTGCGTCATGGCATAGAGAACGTAGGTCTGATCTTTCGATGCATCTTTAGCTTTCTTCAAGAGATACCTTTGCTTCTTCTCATCATACTCCACTCTGGCATAATGGCCTGTAGCGATATAGTCATATCCGAGAAGGAGCGCCCTTTCCAAAAGCTTGCTGAACTTGATGTACCTGTTGCAATCAATGCATGGGTTAGGCGTCTCACCTTTCTGATACGCATCTGCAAATCGCTCCATTACGTCCCTTTGAAAATACAATCCGAAATTGAAGACATAGTGACGAAAACCCAAACGCTGCGCCACTATCTGCGCATCTTCCACATCGAAGATGGAACAGCAGGTCCGGGTTTTGTCATCGATGCCCAGATCTTCATTGTCGTAGAGCTTCAGAGTGACCCCGCTGACATCATAGCCTTGTTCCAGCAACAGAGCAGCTGCAACGGAACTGTCAACTCCTCCGCTCATAGCTACCAATACTTTTTTCTTCATATTTTATAAACCTTTTTAGCATCGCAGGTATGGTTTATTAGCTCAGAGCCTGCTCCAGGTCGTAAATCAAATCGTCGATATGCTCGATCCCGATGGACAGACGGATGGTACTCGGTTTGATTCCTGAAGCCATAAGCTCTTCCTCTCTCATCTGAGAATGGGTGGTTGTGGCTGGATGGATGACGAGAGATTTCACATCTGCCACATTAGCCAGGAGGGAGAAAAGCTGCAACTTGTCGATAAACTCTGTGGCTTCCTTCTTTCCTCCCTTAATCTCAAAGGTAAAGATGGAACCTCCTCCTTTGGGGAAATACTTTTTATAAAGGGAATGGTACGGGCTGCCGGGGAGAGAAGGATGATTCACTTTTTCAACCTTGGGATGATTGCTCAGAAAATCTACTACCTTCAATGTGTTTTCCACATGACGTTCAACTCTTAACGACAGCGTTTCCAACCCCTGAAGGAAGAGGAATGAATTGAAGGGGCTTAATGCGGCTCCCGTATCCCGCAACAGGGTTACACGCGCTTTCACTATATAAGCCAATGGGCCTACGGCTTCCGCATAGCGCATTCCGTGATAGCTGGGATCCGGTTCCGTCATGCAAGAAAATCTACCCGATGCGGCCCAATCAAATTTACCGCTGTCTATGATCACTCCTCCGATGGAAGTTCCGTGGCCTCCTATGAATTTTGTTGCGGAATGCACCACTATATCAGCACCGTAATCTATGGGACGGAACAGGTAAGGCGTCGCAAAGGTATTGTCCACGATGAGAGGGATGCCGTGACTATGCGCTGTCTTTGCCAACTCCTCAACATCTATTATGCTGGAATTTGGATTGCCCAGACTTTCGATGAAGATCGCTTTAGTATTCGGGCGGATAGCATTTTTAAAGCTGTCTTTTTCATCCGGATCTACAAAAGTTGTTTCAATACCGAAATTCCTCAAAGTATGTGCAAAAAGATTGTAGGTTCCTCCGTAGAGAGTATTTGCGGAAACAATGTGGTCTCCTGCTTGAGCGATATTCTGAACCGCGTAAGTAATAGCCGCCGAACCGCTGGCAACTGCCAAAGCCGCTCCGCCTCCCTCCAGGGCCGCCATTCTCTTTTCAAATATGTCCGTAGTCGGATTCATTATGCGCGTATAGATGTTTCCGCTCTGGGACAAATCAAACAGAGCGGCAGCTTTGGCACAGCTGTCAAATACGTATGAAGTTGTTTGATAAATAGGCACCGCCCTGGCTCCGGTGGCCGGATCGGGCAGCTCTTGTCCTGCATGGACCTGCAGTGTCTCGAATTTGTATTTTCTCTCCTTTTTGCTCTTTTCCATCGGTTTTTCCCCTCTTCAACATTAGTCTTGTATATATTTACGGAATGGTCTCCGCAGATTCTCACCCTGGCGTAATTGTCCGCATCATCATATTTTTATAAACAGTTTTCCTTCATTTTATTGATGAGATGTTGGGTTATCAAGGCGGTCATTCCCCAAATCGCATACCCCTTATACTGATATATCGGTATCGAAGTGCTTCCCTTTCTCCAATTATACCCATTCTTCTCATAAATCTTTTCGTAAGGAAAATCTTCGGGAATTTTTGGGTAAACTTCGGAATTATATACCAGAGGTTCCGTCTCCATCAAATACGAAACCGGTACGAAGAAGATCTCCTTCACCTCTTCCCGGCTGGCGGTTACTTTGCTGCAGGCATCGTAATCGATGGTGCCTAAAAACGGGTACATGGTGAAGTTGCTGTATGTATGGAGATAATCCAAGGGCGAAATAATTTCTATATCCGAGTGTTGGATGCAAAGTTCTTCGCACGCTTCCCGAATCGCGCATTCCTCAGGCGTTTCTCCGTCTTCGATCCTTCCTCCGGGAAAAGAAACCTGCCCTGGCTGAGTGCGCAAAGTTTCCGCTCTTACCTCATATAAAATATGCGGTTCATCATTTCGCTCCACAAGGGGCACCAAAACAGAATAATACCTATAATACCCCAGAGGTCCCGGTTTATAATCCTTAAAAACTTTTTTAAAATCGTCAATTGTCAACTTGTTCATCCAGCTCTCATCCTCTACTTTAACAGTACGACAGTTACACCATAATTACCCGAAATCCGGGATTCATAATCTCTTAGTCCCGGACATGCGTTTAACATAGTGCGCTTTTTTTCCACCCATCGTTCTCCAGGACAAGTCGTTCTAACTATGCCTACCATAGATGGATCTCTTAATTTTTGGCTTACGGCCTGTTTTATTTTACCTCCCGTCCCGGAAGACCCGTATCCGTGAATCAGGATGACGGCACGCATCCCCTGCCTTTTGCAGCTCATCAGTTGGTCAACCATGTTGCGGACAGCCATCTCCGCCGTTGGGTAACCGTACTCCAGATTCACTTCTTTTACTTTGAATGCAGCCATCTATACTACCTTCTCACCCGCCGCATTTACAACACTTTTGTCAGCTCTCCTCTAAGATTTTCCGCCATAAGCCGCTTAACTGTCTCAATATTATAACCCATGCTCAATAAGTAGTAAAGTTTGGCAACCGCCGCTTCCACCGTCATGTCGTATCCGCTTACAGCTCCCGCCTTCGCCAGCTCCTCGCTGACCTCATATTCGCCTATGATGGCGGAGCCTTTGAGGCATTGAGTACAAACCACAACAATCGTGCCGTTGCGCTTTGCCCTTTCCAAGAGCTTCTGCATCGTGCCTTGACTGTCCGGAATGTTACCGGCACCAAATGCTTCTATGACAATTCCTTTCAGATGTTCTGTCATGATATTTTCAAAAACTTCAAACTGAATGCCCGGAAATATTTTGAGAACAGCGATCTGATGTTGACCGAATTCCGTCAATTTCAATCCGGATCCGGGTCTACGAATCATCTTATCCTCAAGCGTAATTCTGACTCCCACCTCTGCCAAAGGAGGATAGTTAGGAGAATCAAAGGACACCAAATCGTCTGCGCTGATCTTCGTTGCCCGATTTCCGCGGAGGAGCAGCCCGCCGAAATAAAGGCATACTTCCGGCACCGAATAGTTGCCTGCCAGCGTCAGAGCGGTAATCAAATTGTCCCGCGCGTCGTTGCGAATCTCACTGAAAGGAATTTGAGAACCGGTAAGGATGACGGGCTTTGTGAGGCCGTCAAGCATGAAGGAAAGAGCCGAGGCCGTGTACGCCATGGTATCGGTACCGTGGAGAATAACAAACCCGTCGTAATGGTCGTATCTGCCTTCTATATCCCGCGCAATTTGTATCCATTCCTGTAGCGAGATGTTGGATGAATCCAGCAAAGGATCGTATTCGACGAGATCAAAGGACGGCAAGGTGGATGACCCCATGTTTGCAATCTCATTTAGAGCGGAATGAAGATGTACTTTCCCGGGCGCATAACCGTTTTCCGTCTTTTCCATGCCTATGGTTCCGCCGGTATAAATAATGCAAACTCTCTTTTTCATCCCTACTCCTTCCTGCGTACCCAAGCGAACAAAACTAAAATCGCGCGTACAGTACTAAATAGCCCACAATACCAAAAATCGGACCCTTTATAAATTTCGTTGTTCAAGGGCAAGCAGCTGTTCCTTTATATGTAATCCTCCGCCATACCCGACCAATTTCCCATCGGCTCCGATAACCCGGTGACAGGGTATGACGATGGCAATAGGATTTCTATTATTGGCTAAACCCACAGCTCTGCATGCCTTGGGGTTCCCAACCTGCTCAGCTATCTGCCCGTAACTCCTGGTCTCGCCGTAGGGAATGGACAACAAGGCGTCCCAGACTGACTTTTGAAACGGAGTTCCCTCCGGCTCCAACTTCAATTCGAATGCTTTTCGCTCTCCCTTAAAATATTCCCGTATTTGTTTTCCCGCTTCCTTTATCAGAGGAGTTTCCTTTCGTTCCATTTGCGTAACGTCTTTGGGATCCTCTTTGCCGGCAAAAAAAATATCCGTAATGGCTGAGCCGTTTTCTGCAATGCCGATCTTTCCAATTTCCGTTTCGTAATAGAAAACTCTCTTCATTCCCAGTCCCTCCCGGAAGTAATATTAACGTAAATCGTATTGGCTTACTTTCGTGTATACTCTTTTGTTCTGAATCTGCTCGCTTTTAAATAAATATAAGCTTTTAACTTGTAAAGGTTTGAATTGCTTTATCGGAATGGATTGTTTTACCGTCTCAAAGTCTTCTTCAAAAAGAATATCTTGACCAATCGTCACGTGAGGGCTGTACTTTCTGCTCTCTCTCTGGAAACCCACAAGCTCAAGAGCAAGATCAATCTCATTTTGCAGAGAAAAAAGTGCATCCCTATCTCCACCCAGTCCAAGCCATAAGACTCGTATTGATCCCCTGCCTCCAAAGATCCCCGTTTCTGCCAGTTTCAATTCAAAAGGCTTATGATTTTTACATATGCTTACCATGATCCCATCGATCATCGCCTTTTGTTTCGGGCTAACTTCACGCAGGAATTTCAAGGTGATGTGAAAGTTGTCCCGATGCTTCCACCGGCCTCTTATAGCATGTTCACGATATTGCTGCTGCAGGCTGCATATCTCATCTTTTATATTATCTTCAAAATCAATCCCGATAAACGCTCTCATTATTTTCACTCTTTCCTTGCTTTTTTCGTTATTGCCATTATATTTCATTTTTTAATCATAGTCCATGCACTTTGACCAGAACGCCGGATTAAAACTAACCATTTTTTGTTAAATGGTCAACTTTACAAAGGCTCCGGTCAAATCTATCTTCGAGGTGGTGTTAACATATTAAAAAGCCGGGTATCATATTATCAATGGTGATTTACTGTTGTAATGGAAGATAACATTCTATATTATGTATTTAACATATTCATTGCATCAACCGGCCCCGTGTCGTAACCCTTTTTTCGGGCCATGATTACAGGGCTATGAAAAAATAAGGAGTAAACACATGAAAAAAGCAGTGGGAATACTGTTGGCCCTGGTATTGGGCAGTGCGATAGGATTTTTCGGCGTATTTCTCTCCGTTTTTTCGGACGGAGCGGTGAAAGAAAGGATTGTCACCGTCGGTGTGATACTTTTGATTTATATCGCGCTGGGTGTTGTACTCGGACTGATCTGGCCTATATTGAAATGGCTTGAGGGGCTTCTGTTGGGCTTGCCAGGCGCCCTATTGCTCTTCTACTACATGCTCAAGGATTTCAACATTCTATATGTTCCGTATTTGCTTTTGATAATTATCTTGCCCGCTTTAGCTTCAAACCTGGCAAGTAAGGCAAGAAATAAACCAGATAAAGCGTAACACGGGCGTTATTCAAACAGGCTTGCTGCAAACTCCGCGGCGTCAAAAGGCTCCAGGTCCTCCATTCCTTCTCCTACACCGATGAATTTCACCGGGATATCGAACATATCGGCTATGGTAATTACGATACCGCCTTTTGCGGTTCCGTCCAGTTTTGTCAAGACGATCCCTGTAATCTGGGCCACCTGACTGAACTCCTTTGCCTGGGAAACCGCGTTCTTGCCCGTTGCCGCGTCAAGCACCAGCAGGCATTCTCTCTCGGCTTCGGGGTATTCGCGCTCAATGACGCGATACATTTTCTCAAGCTCGGCCATAAGGTTCTTTTTATTCTGCAATCTGCCTGCGGTGTCGCAGATCAGTACATCAGTTTCTCTGGCCTTTGCTGCGTGAATCGCATCAAAGATAACGGCAGAGGGATCCGCACCTTCCTTATGCTTGATGACACCTACTCCTAAACGATCTCCCCAAATCTGCAACTGCTCACTTGCCGCAGCACGGAAAGTGTCTGCCGCCGCAAAGAGAACAGACTTGCCTTCTTTTTGCAACCTGTAGGCAATCTTCGCTATGGATGTTGTTTTTCCTGAACCGTTTACTCCCACTACTAATATAATTAGAGGAGACTTGTCGGAGAGCTTGTGAGCTTCCTCTTTGTCCATGAGTTCGCTAATGATATTTTTTATCTGGGCTTTCACGCCTTCCGGCTGCCGGATATTCATTCTCTTCACGTCATCCCTCAGGCGCTGGATGATTTTCTCGGTAGTATCCATCCCGATATCCGAGGTGATGAGCGCCTCCTCCAGTTCCTCTAACATATCTTCATCCACTTCGGGACGCATTAAAATCACGTCTTCTATTTTTTCCTGCAGCCTTCCAAAAAAGGATTTCTTTTTTTGAAACACGATCTCTCCTCCGTTTATAGTACTAATTCAGGTCAATTTCATCTCCCAATTTCAGGGATATTACCTTGGATATGCCTCGCTCCGGCATAGTTACACCGTAGAGCACATCCGCATATTCCATGGTAGCCTTTTGGTGAGTTACCAAAGCGAACTGGATTTCCTTGAAATCCCTGAGATATCGAGCAAACCTTTCGATATTTACCTCGTCCAGCGAAGCTTCCACCTCGTCTAATATGCAGAAGGGGGTGGGCTTGGTTTTCAATATGGCGCACATTAACGCTATGGCCGTCATAGTCTTCTCTCCGCCGGACAGAAGATTTATGTTCTGCAGCTTCTTCCCCGGAGGTTGAACTATGATATCTATGCCCGTTTCCAGCGGTCTTGATTCGTCTTCAAGACGAAGTTCTGCCGTTCCGCCGCCGAAGAGAGCTTTGAAAGCCTCCTCGAAATTAATTACAATCCGGTCGAAGCTCTCTTTGAAGTTCCTTTTGATATTTTTATCCATATCCTCGATAATCTGAGTCAGAGAATCCATGGCTGATATCAGATCATCTCGCTGCTCCGTGAGAAATTTATAGCGCTCGCTGACAGTTTCATATTCTTTGATGGCTCCTACATTGACTTCCCCCAGTTCCTTCATGCGATTTCTGATTTCGCGGCTTTCTCTCATGGCCGAAGACATGACGAAATCCCTATTTTTGAAATCCATGGCCTGCAAATAGGAAATCTCATAATCGTCCCATAGCTTTTCTTTATACCCTTCCACCTGGATTTCATTTTTTGCCTGCTTCAACTCAAGCTCATGCTTATCCGTCTGCCAACCTGCGAGAATTTTGTCCAAAGACTCTCTTTTCTGCTGAATTTCGTCTATGTAACGGGTAATCAACTGTTTGTCTTCAACAGCTTTGTTGATTTTCTCTTCCAATTCTATCTTGGCTGCTTCTTTTTCCTCAAGAAGCTTCTTCTGATCTTCATCATCCGTGAAAAGGCCATCCTTTTCCCCAAGAAGCGCTTTTAATTCCTCTCTCCGTTTTTCGGCTTCCGCTTCGTATTCCTCCACGTATCCGCGAATCCTGCCGAGCATCTGTTCCGCGTTGTTTCGTTCGCTTGCCGCCGCTCCGCAGAGGAGTCTTGTCTGAGTCAGTTCTTCTTTTGCCTCTTCAAGCCTTTTCCTTATTGCGGCATGGTCTTCCATAGCCTTTTCTACCGCAGCCTCCGCCTCCGAAACCTCAAGTTCTGCTTGGGAGGCTTCCTTCTCCAACTCCCGAAGCATGGCGTCAACTGATTCCTGTTCTTTTTCAATGGAAGACAGTTCCCTATTCCTTTTGGCTTTCAGTTCTTCCATATCCGTAAGGCTACCAGACAGGCGCTTAAGTTCGTTTTCTCTGTCAAAGAGCTCCAACTGCTTTTCCCTGTATCTCCTATCCAGATCCTCTATCTGTCGCCTGCTTTCCTCCAGTGTTGCCGCCAGTTCTTCCAGCTCTTCAATGAGCCGCTCCTGTTCCTCCCGTAGCCGGGACAGCTTGTCCCCGAGAGATTTTGCCTCTGCCTTTCTCTCTAACAGACCCGCCGTTTTATTGCGATAAGCTCCGCCTGTAATAGCGCCGGAAGCGTTTATAACATCTCCGTCCAGGGTGACGAACCGCAACCCGCCGGTGCCCGGCAGTTTTGACATCCTCACGGCATGCTGAAGATTTTCAACGATCACCACCCTGCCCAGCAGGTATTCCATCACCTTCCTATATCTTTCGTCAAATTCGATGCAGTCAACTCCTAATCCTTTAAATCCCTTCTCCTTAGCCAGACTGTCCCGGATTTTTGTTCCGTAAGGTTTGATACTTGATAAAGGAAGAAAGGTGAGCCGCCCTACTTTGTTTGCTTTGAGCATTTCGATGGCTTTTTGCGCATCTTTATCTTCGCTGCATATAATATTCTGCAATGAAGCTCCGAGAGCCGTCTCGATAGCCCTTTCCAGGCCGGAGGGGACGCCGATGAGATCCGCAACTACTCCGCGAATTCCTTCTAGACCCGATTTCATGATAAATTTAACCGCTTCATTATAGCCTTCATAGGCGCTTTCCATCTCCTCAATCATCTTATATCTGGCGGAAAGCTGCCCTATGGTCACCTTACGTTCTCCCAGATCATGATTCAGGAGCTTTTCTCTGGACAGGGCCTCGCTGTATGCGCTCTTTAGGCGAAAGCTTTCCTGCTCTATACGCTTAAGGGCCTCTGCTGCCTCGTCTCGTTCCGACGAAACCCGTTTGTATTCTTCCTCTAAGTTGATACCGGCAGCATCTCCCACTTGGCTTTCTGTAAGGATCTGCTCTTTTCGCTTTGTCAAGGTATCCTTTAAATTCAAAAGGCTATTTATCTCACTCTTCTTTTCAGATGCCCGGCTATGGCATTCAAATATTTTATCCTTGTTGGCATCTATCAATGCCTGCATTTCGGTGGCTTCCGCCTCAAGAGCTGCAACTTCTTTGCTCTTTTCTTCCGCTTGCTTGTTCAGTTCCTCGTACTCTTCATTCAGCTTCTCGAGATTGGTGCGAATTTCAACAGCATTTTTCTCTTCTTTTTCCTTACGCAAGTCTAAAGATGCCAGCTCGGCTTCCAAACGCTGCTTTTCCTTTTCTATGAAAGCTAGTCTTTCCTTGCGAAGCCGGTTCTGACTCGATAGATCGTTGATCTCTTCTATTAAGGCGAGAAGACGATCCCGCCCCGTGTTGATAAGAGTATCTAATTCTTCATTTTGCGCCTTGTTTTGGGCAATATCCTTATCGACGGATTCCTTTTCCTGCTCCACCTCATTTATGCGGTGAGCCAGTTCGCTTATATCGTCTTTTATGTATTCGTTTTTTAACTCAAGGTTTTCAATGTTTTTAAGAGTAATGTTTATCTCTATTTTTTTATAGCGTTCCCGAAGTTCAAGATATTCTGTCGCTTTGATGCTTTCCTCTCTCAGTCCGTCAATCCTGGACTCAATTTCCCCTATTATATCGTTCACCCGATCCAGGTTGGATTTTGCCGCTTCCAGTTTCCGCTCGGATTCCTCTTTTTTTGTCCGGTATTTCATAATCCCCGCGGCTTCTTCAAAAATCTGGCGCCTGTTTTCAGGCTTATCGCTGAGAATATCGGCAATTCGGCCCTGTCCGATAATGGAATACCCTTCAACGCCTATTCCCGTATCCATGATGAGTTCCCTAATGTCCCTTAATCTGCAGGGAACTTTATTAATATAATAGCCGCTCTCTCCCGAGCGGTACATGCGTCTTGTAATTGCAACCTCAGAATAGTCAATGGGGAGTATATGGTCCGCATTATCGATTACCAGCGTTACCTCTGCCATGCCTTTTGATTTGCGATTTTCCGTACCGGAGAAGATTACCTCCTCCATTTTGCCTCCGCGCAGCATTTTGGGACTCTGCTCTCCCAATACCCACCGTATGGCATCGGCTATATTGCTCTTCCCGCTTCCGTTGGGACCGACAATGCATGTTATCCCCTCATGAAACTCGATGCTCACCGGTTCTGCAAAAGACTTAAATCCCTGAATGTCAATTCGTTTAAAATACAACCCCGTATCCCTCCAAAGCGGCCCTCGCCGCATTTTGTTCCGCTTCTTTTTTGGTTTTACCCGAGCCTTCTCCTAATTTTTCCTCTCCGTCCCAAAGGCTCACATAGAAGGTTTTATTATGATCGGGACCTTCCTCCCGATCCACGAGATAACGAATCTCAACTTCTTTCTGGGCTTGCAGAAATTCTTGCAACTCCGTCTTGAAATCACGATATAACATGCCGGATAAAGCCTTCTCTATGGTGGTTTCAAATGCGGAAAGCACAAAATCAGTAGCTGCTTCGAATCCTCCGTCCAGATAGACAGCTCCGATGACCGCCTCCATAGCGTCGGCCAATATTGAAGAACGGTTTCGGCCTCCGTTGAGTTCCTCACCGCGGCCAAGTCGCAGTTCCTCATTGATTCTGTAGCGCTTGGCGCATTCCGACAGAGAGCGCTCGCACACCACCAGCGCTCTCAATTTAGACAATTTCCCCACATCTACATCAGCCATTCTATGGTAGAAATATTCGCTGATAATTACATCGAAGACCGCATCCCCGAGAAATTCCAACCGCTCGTTGTTCTTTGAAGCTCCGTCTACAAGCTCGTTGGTAGCTGAGCTGTGAGTCAAAGCTTTTTCCAGTAGAGACGGATTCTTGAATACGTAACCAATTCTCTCCTCAAAATCACTGCTACTCACGGAACATCACTTCTTCCAACTCCAGAACCGAGTCCTGAATGACCTGCACCACTTTGTTCTCAGCGTAGGGAACTCCTTTTAAAATAGTGTTCTTCACCGCATTGGCGCTGGAGGAACCGTGCATTTTTATCATGGCTCCTTTAACGCCAAGGATGGGAGCTCCGCCGTATTCGGAATAATCGAACAGCTCCTTCAGCTCTTTAAATTTGCCCGACAGAAGAAGAGCCCCCATTTTCGAAACCATGCCGGAGGTAAACTTGGTCTTAAGGAGCTTCAAAATGTTCCAGGCCAGCCCTTCTGACAGCTTAAGGATCACGTTGCCGACAAAACCATCGCAAACGATGACGTCACAGACTCCTTTGGGGATATCCCTCGCCTCTATATTCCCGATAAAGTTGAGGTTGCTTCTGCTAAGAAGTTCATAAGCGGCCTTGACGATAGTCGTTCCTTTGCTTTCTTCTGAACCCACATTTACCAAACCCACGGTAGGGTTGTCCACGTTCAGAACCTTCTGCATATAAATGCTGCCCATGGCGCCGTATTCCAACAGATTGTTCGGCTTGCATTCTACATTCGCGCCGGAATCCACCAGTAGGGAGACACCTCTTTTACTCCGTAATAAAGGGTATGTGGCCGCTATAGCCGGCCTGTCAATTCCCTGGATTCGACCTAAAATGAAAAGTCCCCCAGCCATTATAGCTCCTGTATTTCCGGCAGAAATGAAAAGATCTGCTTCCTGCTCTTTAAGCATAGTTATTCCTTTTACCATGGACGACTCAATCTTTGTACGAACTGCTCGCACAGGCGCGTCTTCATTTGTAATCACTTCGGATGCGTGAATCACCTGAATCTGGTCTTTGTTATATTTATATTTCTTCAGCTCTTTTTTGATCTGAGTTTCTTCTCCGACAATGAATATTTGATGTGGGATTAAAGCTGCCGCTTCCACGCAACCTTGAACGATTGCGGCAGGCGCGTTATCTCCGCCCATCCCATCAACTACGATTCGCATTTGTCTTCCCCCTCTTATAAGTTTTATAGGGCTACCGGTCAATACCCCTTTTGCAATTACTATCCTCCTAAAGATGCCTGTTTTTTAGTTTATCATAGGGAAAAATCAAATGCAATGAAATGCTTTTTAGATTAAAACCATGGATAAGGCTATTCTTCCATTCTCGAAATTGACACCTCATAGGCAGTCTTCGTAACCAATTCCCCGTTCTCCAGCCGTTTCTTATACTCACGACTCTGCATTCTTCCGCTTACGCGTATCTTAGTGCCCACGCTTAGCCCTCCTGCATAAACCGCATTTCTTCCCCATGCGATGCAGGGTATGTAGTCCGATTTGTTGTACATACGATTAACGGCAAGCATTATATCGCAGATCTCCCGCCCGAGTGGAGAAACTCTGCGAACAGGAGGTTTGCATAAATATCCTTCCAGGTAGACTTTATTTATGTCGCTTGCCCCTTCGCCTGACGGCATGAATTCCCGAGCGAAAACCACGATATTGAGTTTATTTTTTCCGTCCACAATCTCATTATATGTACGGATTTGACCGGTAACCTGAACCGTATCCCCTTCCGCAAGCTCAATATCCCAGATAAGTCTCTCCGATATGATCACGGGAATCCGGTCGCAGTAGCCGCTCCTGCGATAAACTCCCACCGTCATGCTATAGAATATTTCTCCGTAGGATTTATGACTGTATTCGGGTAAAGTGATTATGGTGCCGGATAGTTCCGTCCGGTTTGTCTCCACAATGTTGTCCAATTGCCTTGCTCCCTTCGCTAATTTGGTATCTGTTTTCCCGTATTGTCCATATGATAATTGTCCCAATATATCAACTGCCCAATGGGTACAACCCGATAATCCCGATTAGCCAATTCTTCAAGAATGCGAGGAAGATACTCCTCCACATAGGAGGCATCGTTATGAAATAGTACGATAGCTCCCGGTTCGATGCGGGAAAGAACGCGTTCCACTATCTGATCGGCGGAGATCTCTTTCCAGTCAAGACTGTCTATAGACCATTGGATCACTTTATATCCCATGCTCTCCAGAGTTTCTATCACTTTATTGTCGTATGCCCCGAAAGGAGGACGGAACAGATTCGGCTTTACGCCCGTAATTGTTTCTATGGCATCTTCCGCAGCCCTGACTTCTTTGCGTATTTCCTCCGGAGACAGGGCGGTCATATCCGGATGGGTAGCCGAATGGTTCTGTACTTCATGCCCTCTGACCGCGATTTCTTTCACATCTTCCAGATACTTATCCACCCAAATCTTTACAAGAAAAAATGTGGTTTTAACTCCGAACTGATCTAAAATGTCGAGAATCGGCCTGGTGTGTGTATTCCCCCAAGCTGCGTCAAAGGAAATCGCAATCTTCTTTTCCTCCGTATCGACAGAATATATGGGCAGCTTTTTTTCCTGCCCCAATGCCGCCGGCAGACCAAAGAAACCTGCGACACTTCCCATGGCAAACAATATAAGTACTGCGGCAATTACCGTCATCCATATCTTCAAGGGGTTCCGCCTGAGCACATTTTTATGGATCTTCATACTTCCAGGCACCTCTCGGTCAAATCTTTCTAACATTTTATTCACAGAGTAAACCCGGTATGCCCTTTCAGAAAAAAATAATGCCCGCCATTCTGCGAGCCAACTCATTCAAATTACGGACCATCTTAAGCGTAAGCACATTATGCTGCAATCTGTTGTAATGCTATTGTAATGCCCGGCAGTCTGGAATATAATGTTTTCAACATTAGATGAGCGGGTACATTGCGAACTCACTAGCGAAGCTTCCTGAGCTGAAAGAAAAGAAGGAGGTGCAAGGGTGTCTTTTTTAAAGGATTTGGGTGGTAAAATCGGTGAAGTGGCCAGTGATGCCGCCGAAAAAGCGAAAGAATTGGCCGAAGTAACCAAGCTGAAAAGTGAAATTTCCGGCGAAAATAGAAAGATTCAACAAGCATATATCGAACTGGGGAAAATCTATTACGAAAAAGTGAAAGATGAGGAAGATGGACCGGAAGCGGAATATTGTCAGGCAATAAAAGCTTCTCAGGAAACAATAGCACAGCTTGAAGCAAAGATTGATTCGATTAAAAATGATTAGGCAAAGTGGAAGCGCAGCAAACGGAATATCCTATTGAATCTGCCCGTTCCTGCGCTTCCGTCATTTTTCTCAAAACACCAGTTTCATGACCTCCGGATGGCAGGTCTTTTGAAATTGTGGACATGAATAACAATCGAACAGTTCCGGCACTTCTGACGCCTCGATCCTCTGGAACCCATGTTTTCGGAAAAAACCAGGAGCTCTGGCTACCAGATATACGCGTTTTCCGCCTCTGTCTCTTGCTTCTTTCAACGCCAGCTGCAACAATTCCCCACCAATCTTTTGTTTCCTATATTCCGGCTCCGTGGCTATTCCGTCGATTATGTACTCTCCGCCCCGCATTGCAAGCACACAACCGCCTATTAATTTCCCCTGCGGGTCTTCCGCTTTCCAGCATTTTACAAGATCCGTAGGCAGAGGCTCGTCAAAGGAGAATTCAAGACCGTGACGAATAAACATTTCAACCAATCTCTCGTATTCATCGGTCACACTGATTTCATAGTCTACCAATAAGATCCCTCCATATCATTGCGCAAAGTATTTACTCGTAACCTCTTAGGAATGCAGGTGATTTCCAGAGGAAACTCACATCCTTTTTCTCCGTCCACATCCGTTCCGATATCGGCCTCCGTTTCTAAACGGAGCTTTTTAGTCCGGAAGAAAATAACGTTCTTATTCTCTGAGTGGTTGCCTTGTATGAAATTGAACAGAAGTCCGGGTAATTCCGTAATAGGCATTTCCCGGAAAAGGAGCACGTCCAGAAGTCCGTCATCCATTCTCGCTGTAGGCGCGATACGCCTGAATCCGCCTGCAGATCTACCGTTCATCACCAGCATAAAATACATTTTTTCTGTTCCGGAATACTCTTCGCTTTCCAGTCTAATAGGTATAGGCTGAAGTTTCGGAACTTCGCTGACTCCTTTAAGATAATAGGACATGACTCCTAAAGTGTTCTTAATATTCGGGTCGGTTCTCTGGCTCACATCAACCAGGAAACCCATGGCTGCAACATTGATGAAATACTTTCCGTTGACGCATCCCAAATCGATACAGGAGTAATTCTCTTCTGTTGCAATATTCACCATTCCGTCGATGTCATGAGGAATATCGAAATAATAGGCAAAATCGTTGGCCGTTCCCGAAGGAAATACTGCCAGGGGCAAATCCACATTATTATTCATCATGGTGTTGACGACGATGTTTATCGTTCCGTCTCCTCCGGCAGCGATAATCTTGCTGAATTCTCTTTCCTTTGCCATCCGGAACATTTCATTCATGTAGGCTTGTTTATCAGCGCGCACAGGTACCACCAAAATGCGCTTTTTTTGGAACATCTCGATAATCCTGTCCAGGTTTGCTTTAAAGAGACCGTTCCCGGCCGTGGGATTATAGACCAGCAATACTTTTTTTGTTGTCATTCGCAAATCTCTCCCTCACCCTACCGATCAGATATATTGAACCTGAAACAATAATTACATCGTATTTGTCCCTATTTTCATAAATGTAGTCGCAGGACTTCTCCCAATCTCCCAACACAACACAGTCTCGCCCCGCTTGCTTCACAGCCCGGCAGAGCAGCTCCGCATTCAATTTTCGAGGATTGTCAGGTTCTGAAGCGGCTATGTCTCCGGGAATGGAACAGAAAATTTCCACCAAGCGATCTACTTCCTTGTCGGCCATCATCCCGATAATTAACAGTATTTTTTTATCTTGGAAATGGTCTTCCACCACTCGTGTCAAAGCTTTGACTCCGGCCTCGTTATGAGCCCCGTCGATAATCAGCAAAGGCTCCCTGCTCAGAATCTCCAGGCGTCCCTTCTGTAACGCACCTTTCATGCCTTTCCGCACTTTTTCCAAATCGATATTTATTATACCCCTTTCGGCCAGTACTTCAATCACCGTCAAAGCACATATTGCATTGGATACCTGGTGCATGCCGATCATTTTCAATTCCACCGGAAAAGGAGCCCCAGCGAAAGAAAATCCCTTAAAAGAATAGCCATCCAGAGATTTCGTCACATCCGTGGGCTTTGTTTGCGAAGCGTCATAGAAATCACAGCCTCGCTCATAAGCCGCTTCCCTGATAACTCTCGCTGCTTCCGGATCATCCACGTTGGAGATCACAGGAGAACCTGTTTTAATTATACCTGCTTTTTCCCTGGCTATTTCCCCAAGAGTATTTCCGAGCACGTTTCTGTGGTCGTAGGAAATAGAGGTTATAACGGATGCAATAGGAGCTTCGATGATATTGGTAGAATCTCCCCTGCCTCCCAGGCCCACCTCCAGCACGAGAATATCCATGGGCATCCTATGAAAATAAACAAACCCGATAGCGGTTACCAGCTCGAATTCAGTAGGGGACTCGTAGCCTGCCGCCAACATTTTGTCTACTGCCCGAAAAACCGTTTCTGCACAATCGGTCAGATCTTCCTTTGATATTTCTTTACCGTCAAACTCGATGCGTTCCGTAAACCTCTCGAGGTAGGGTGAAGTATAAAGCCCTACTTTATAGCCGTTTTCCTTCAACACAGAAGCCAGATAGCGGCAGACGGAGCCTTTTCCGTTGGTGCCGGCCACGTGAATTACCTTCATTCGATCCTGCGGATTGCCAAGGAGGTCCATCAGAACAGTCATCCGCTCAAGCCCCAGTCTGCTGCCGAATTTCTGAAAACCGTGTATCTTCTCTATGGTTTCTTCGTAGTTCATGTGCATTCCTTATATCTTTTTAGCCACGAAAGAAAGGCGCTCTTCTATTTTTTCCAGCATGGCTCCTGCCTTTTCAAATTTCTCCCGTTCAGCCGCTACGACAGCCTCCGGAGCTTTTTTAATGAATTCCTGATTTTCCAACTTCGCAGAAAGCCTTGCTCTTTCCGCTTCAAGCCGTGTCTTTTCTTTTTCCAGTCTCTGATACTCGGCCTGGTAGTCAACCAGGTCGTCAAGAGGAATGAAGATTTCCGCTCCATGAACGACCGCAGACATGATTTCTTCCTGAATCTGCCCCTTATCTTCGATAAAACGCACCTCGGACAGGTTTGCCAGGTTTTTCAGATAGCTTTCACCGGCCTTGATTGCCTTAAGGGCATCTCCCGTGGAAAGAATGACGGCACGAAGCTTTTTCGACGGAGCCGCTTCCGCTTCCGCCCGGATGTTTCGAATGCTTCGGATGGTCTCCATGATTAAAGCCATCCTGTCGCTTTCTGCAGGGAAATTCAAAGCTTCATCGTATACCGGCCAGGGTGCTACGATGAGCATTCCCCCGTCTCCCGGTAAATAGCCCCATATTTCCTCGGTGATGAATGGCATGAAGGGATGAAGCAACGCCAACATATCTTTCAACACCTTTACAAGTACGAAGCGCGCCACCAGCTTATCGTCCTCATCCTCTCCATAAAGCCTTGCCTTCACCAGCTCGATATACCAATCGCAGTACTCGTTCCAAATGAGATCGTGAACCCTCTGCCCCGCCAGGGCCAACTCATATTTCTCCATTTTGTTCGTAATTTCGGAAACTGCTTGGTTGAGCCTTGTCAAAATCCACTTGTCTTCATCTTTCAGCACCAGCTTTTCAATTCCTTCCGCCGCGTCCGCCATGGGGAAGAAATCGCCTTTTTCGTCCAACAGATTCATTATGACAAATCTCGAAGCGTTCCATAACTTGTTTGCAAAATTGCGGCAGGATTCAAGTCGGTCCATCTTAAAGCGCAGATCGTTTCCCGGGCTTATGCCCGTTGCCAACATAAAGCGCAGTGCATCCGCTCCGTACTGGTCTATGATTTCAAGCGGGTCGATGCCGTTTCCGAGAGATTTGCTCATCTTTCGCCCTTCCGCATCTCTCACCAGTCCATGAACGTAGACGTGATGGAAAGGCACTTTACCCGTCATTGCCAGGGAAGAGAACACCATTCTCACTACCCAGAAAAATATAATGTCATAACCGGTAACCAGCACGTCCGTGGGGAAATAATGTTCCAGATCCGGTGTCTGCTCCGGCCATCCCATAGTAGAGAATGGCCATAAGGCTGAACTGAACCAGGTGTCCAGCACATCTTCATCCTGCCTGATATTGCCGCTGCCGCATTTGGCGCAAGTTTTGGGTGCCTCTCTAAGCACCATTATCTCACCGCAGTCATCGCAGTAATATGCAGGAATCCTGTGCCCCCACCAAAGCTGTCGGGAGATGCACCAATCCCTGATTTCCTCCAACCAATGGAGATATATCTTTTCAAAGCGTTCAGGTACATGAGTCAGCTCTCCGCTTTTGGCAGCCTCTATGGCAGGCTTGGCCAGCTCCTCCATGCGTACGAACCACTGTTCCGAAAGCATGGGCTCTACCACGTCTTTGCAACGATAGCATTCCCCCACGGGGATGACCATGTCTTCTACTTTAACAAGATACCCTGCCGCTTCCAGGTCTGCAACCCAGGCTTTCCTGCATTCGTAACGGTCCATACCCGCATATTTGCCTGCCAGCTCATTCATTGTGGCATCTTCGTTGATGCAGGAAGGCTGCGGCAGATTGTGTCTGAGACCAACTTCAAAGTCATTGGGATCATGGGCAGGCGTAATCTTAACGGCACCGGTGCCTTTTTCCGGATCGGGATAAGGATCCGCCAATATGGGAATAGCCTTCCCTATCAAGGGAAGCAGCACTTTTTTGCCGATCATGTCACGATAGCGAGAATCTTCCGGATTTACGGCAATGGCAACGTCGCCGAACATGGTTTCCGGACGGGAAGTGGCTACCACGATACCTTCGCTTCCGTCCTCACCGGGATAGCGGATGTAGTAATACTTACTGTTCTTGTCGTCATGCTCCACCTCCGCATCGGAAAGTGAAGTGCCGCAACTGGGGCACCAATTTATGATGCGGTTTCCTCTGTATATCAAATTCTTTTCATATAAGCGAACGAAGAACTCCACTACGGCCCTGTTGCAGCCCTCATCCATAGTAAAACGCTCTCTGGACCAATCACAGGAATCTCCCAGCTTTCTGCACTGCTCGGTAATCCTTCCTCCATAAGTCTCTTTCCATTCCCAGGCTCTCTTCAGGAATTCTTCCCGGCCAAGCTCCTCCTTTGTCTTTCCTTCTTCTTCACGGATCTTATCCGCCACTTTTACTTCTGTGGCGATGCTTGCATGGTCAGTGCCAGGAAGCCATAGGGTATCGAAGCCTTGCATCCTCTTCCAGCGAGTCAGCACGTCCTGCAGCGTGTGGTCAAGGGCATGACCCATGTGAAGCTGTCCAGTGATGTTGGGCGGAGGCATGACGATGGTAAATGGAGTTTTAGATTTGTCTCTTTTCCCTTGGAATGCTCCACTCTTTTCCCACTCCTCGTATAATCTTTTTTCAAATTGTTTCGGATCATATGTCTTGCTTAAATTCTTTTCCACGTCTTCTCCTCCAATACTATAAAGTGAATCGGCCGCTTTCGCCGTGTAATACTCGATTTATACTGAAAAAAATCCTTATGCGATATGCATAAGGACGGATTGTTCCGCGGTACCACCTTAATTCTGTGCTTCCACAGCCCTCATTTAAACATGCTCCCAAACGACCTTCGCAAAATCCTTTTTCAAGACCTCTCAGCCTTACCCGCTCGCGGGCATCGGGTCTTTTCTCTGTAGAAAGGTGTTTTGTTACTCCTCTTGATCATCGCATTCCTATTCATTTTTATTGCATTTGCCTTTGGCAAAAGCTATATTTCCATTTTACAGCCCGGACCTCTTTTGTCAAGAATATAATTCCACGAACACCAACCGAACAAAGCCAATCAAACGAAGCTGCTGCAGAATTTTGGATTATTCGTCTCTGCGAGTTGAATTGCCGTTTCTAATCCGTTACAATATAAGCACACTTTTACTGTATTTCTTCTTTCCGGACCGGTGATAGACTGGGCCGGCTGATTACCCGTATAGGATGAGTTGAAGAGAAGTTGATTGTCCTCACAACATTAAGTAAATCAGAAAAGAGGAAACGCCCATGAAATCAAATTTTATTTCTCCCGTCTTTGCGGAAAAATTCCCTATGGCATATCGGGGCAACGGCATATACATTTATGACAAAGAAGGGAAAGAGTATATTGACGGCAGTTCCGGCGCCATGACAGTGAATCTGGGCCACAACAACCCGGAGATAACGGACGCGATCAAAGAGCAGCTTGATTTGTTGACATTTACATATCGCAGCCAGTTCACCAACTTTCCTCTTGAGGAGCTCTGTCATGAAATCGCATCGCTGGCGCCGGGTGACCTGACATACGTAAGCCTGGCGAACAGCGGATCCGAAGCCGCAGAGCTAGCCCTTAAAATGGCTTACTCATACTGGACGGCTAAAAATCAACCGACGAAGCAGCGGATTATTTCCAGATGGAGCAGTTATCACGGCAGCACCATGGGGTCCCTGTCCATGTCGGGGAACGCATCGAGGAGGAAGGAATACGCTCCCTATCTCATCGACTGCCCCGTGCTGGAGCTCCCGTTCTGCCACCTCTGCCCTTACGAAAAAGAACCGCATGACTGCAATCTTTTCTGCGCCAATTACCTCCAGAAAATGATCAACAGATATGGCAGCGAAAACGTTTCCGCCGTAATATGCGAGCCGATTACCGGCGCCTCAGGCGCAGGCATCACTCCTCCGGATGGCTATTTTGAACGCATTCAGCAGATCTGCCGGGATAACGATATACTGTTTATTTTAGATGAAGTGATTACGGGCTTCGGAAGGACCGGAAAGTATTTTGCAGCGGAACATTGGAATCTTGAGCCCGATGTAATCATTTTCGGGAAGGGCGTCAGCAGCGGCTACGTTCCCCTGTCCGGCATCATTGTCAGTCGGCACATTTACCAAGAAATGGCCGAAAGAGGCGTGAATTTTTCAACCGGGCATACATTCGGCGGCAATCCGCTGGCCGCAGCCAATGCCCTGGCTGTAATAGATTACATGAAAAAGCACGATGTAGTTAAAAATGCTGCGGAAAAAGGCCGGGTCCTGGAGAGAGCGCTGAAAGAAATGATGGGGCGTTCCCGGATGGTGAGCGATGTCCGTGGAAAGGGACTGCTCTGGGGTGTGGAGTTTTCCAGAGACAAAACCGGGAAAAATGTTTTCGATCCGGAAGATAAAATCACCGATAGAGTGGTAAAAGCCTGCTTTTCAAGAGGGCTTATCGTGTACCCCAGCTTCGGTTATATCGACGGAATCAGCGGAGATTCTATTTTAATAAGCCCTCCGCTCATAATACATGAAAAAGAAATATATCTTCTCGTGGAATTATTGGAGGAATCCATCCGTTCCGTAGAAAAGGAAGTGGAGGGGCTACTTGTGTAAAAACGTCCTGCGGTGAATGGGGCAAAGCCCATATAGTTTAATCCCCTCATAGTGGGCTTTCGTCCCATAGCCTTTATTGCAGTCAAAGGCGTATCCGGGATAGATCCTGTGGTTATCCATCATTATTTGGTCCCGGGTCACCTTGGCCAGTATGGAAGCGGCGGCGATGGACACGCTGATTGCATCTCCGTGTACGATAGCGGTCTGCGGAATAGGTACATCCGGAAGAGCAAGTCCATCAATTAAAATATGCTGGATGCAGCAGGGTTTTTGTCTATTTTCATCTCCCGTTAGTTTTTTCCATTCTTCTCCCAGGATTGAACGCAAACTGGCTTCCAACTGCCTCAGCGCATCTTTCATAGCCAGTTTTGTGGCTTCCAGGATATTGATCCGGTCTATTGTCTCATTGTCTACGCACCCGATGCCGTAAGCTACGGCAGCCTCTTTAATCAGCACGAAAAGTTCTTCCCGCTTTTTCGGCGACAGTTTTTTGGAGTCGTCTACTCCCAATATATTAAAATCCTTAGGCAAAACCACGGCGGCAGCAACTACCGGCCCCGCCAGTGGGCCTCTGCCTGCTTCATCTACTCCTGCTATGTACTGAATGCCCTTCTCATAGAGGGCGTTCTCGTGCTGCTTCATCCTGACCAGTTTTTCCTGAAGAAGCTGCAGGCGTTCTTCCTTTTTCATTGGGACTACCTTTCTTCGAATAGATTCTATTTATACGGGCGTTGTTCTTTATCTGAAATCGTCTCCGCTAAACAAGATGCTCCAGGGTGATTTTTCCGATTAGTCCTCTTCTAAACTCATCCAGTATAGTGCGGCCTGTACGCTCATAGTCGATGCGTTTTCCCGGCAGGATAAATCCTCGTTTTTGAGCGATGGCCTCCATTGTTTCCAGAGGCGTCTCTCCTAACCCTTCAATTTTATATCTTGCCATAAGCAGATCTCCATAATTTGCAGAAAGGGCATCGATCAACTCGAGTGCAAGATTTGCCACATCTAAAATTTCATCTTTTATGGCTCCGCAAAATGCCAAATTACGGCCGGTTGTTTGATCCTCAAATTTCGGCCAGAGTATTCCAGGAGTATCTAAGAGCTGCATGCCGTTTTCCATGGTAAGCCATTGCTTTCCTCTGGTGACTCCGGGGCGATTGCCGATTTGGGCGCTCTTGCGTCCCGTAAGCCTGTTGATCAGAGATGACTTCCCTACATTGGGGACCCCTACTATCATGAGGCGCAAAGGTTTATGACGGAGCCTGTCCTGATTTCGTTTTTCTTGAATGTCTTCCAGAAGTTTCAGCAGCCCAGGGACTCCCGCACCTGAATTGGCGTTTATGGCTATTGCGGGAATTGCCTGCTCACGGAAATGATCGATCCAGGCATCCACAGCTTTCTCGTCAGCCAGATCGCTCTTGTTGAATGCGATAATTCTCGGTTTCCCCCGTACCAATTCGTCTATAATGGGATTTTTGCTCGAAACAGGAATTCTTGCATCAAGAACCTCTATTACCGCATCCACCAATTTTAAGTTTTGCTGTATCAGTTCCCGGGTCTTCTTCATGTGTCCGGGATACCAATTTATGTTTTGCATCATTTCTTCCTCGGTGTATTTAAAAAAAGGGGGCCGTATAGGCCCCTTCCTTTTATTAGTTCCCTTCTTTGCTTTTAATCTTAGCTGCTTTACCGGTTCTTTCCCTCATATAGTTCAGCTTAGCTCTTCTTACATCGCCCTGTCTGACTACTTCTATTTTGTCAATCCTGGGCGAATGAAGCGGGAAAGTCTTTTCTACGCCGACGCCGGATGCTATTCTTCTAACAGTGAAAGTTTCACTGAGTCCGCCGCTCTGCTTCTTGAGTACGAAGCCTTCAAAGACCTGAATTCTCTCACGAGAACCTTCTTTGATCTTTATATGGACCCTTACCGTGTCGCCGACGTTGAACTTGGGCAGGTCTGTCTTTAGATAATCCTGCTCAATGGCCTTCATCACGTCCATCTTGGTTCCTCCTCCCCTCATAGACGTTCATGGTATCCAAGCGCTTAAAGCCTTTGCTTAAGCTTTATCCAGAGGACCGTCCGTAATACATCGGTGATTTTAACATAAACATGATACAGAATCAAGCACTTTTTAAGCTCTGGGATGGGTATTGTCATAAACATCCTTTATCCGGTTCTTAGAAAAGCTCAAGTACACTTGAGTTGCGGTTAAATCCTCATGCCCCAGCAGCTCTTGAAGAGTCTTCAGATCTGCCCCGTTCTGTATCATATGTACCGCAAAAGAATTTCGAAGGGTCTTTGGAGTGATTTTCGTCTCAAGGTTGACAGCTTTGGCATTTTCCTTGATGATTTTCCAAATCCCCTGTCTTGTAAGCCGCTCCCCATTATAGTTTACAAACAATGCCTTCTCTTCCGATTCCCTGTTTCGAAGCAACACGGGTCTGGCTTCATATATGTATGTTTCCAAAGCTGCCCTGGCCGGTCTGCCCAAAGGAATAATCCGCGGTTTTCCGGATGACTGACCGGTCATAATGAAGCCTATTCGAAGATTGATGTTGGGAAGATCGATAGCTGCAACCTCGCTCACCCTCATCCCCGAAGCGTATAGAACTTCCAGCAAAGCCCTGTCTCTACGGCCTTTAACAGAGTCATCCGGCTGTGCCAATAGTTTTTCAACCTCTTCAACGGTGAGGTATTCCAATTTCTTTCGTTCGATTTTCGGAGATTTTATGCCTTCGGTGGGATCTTGAGCAAAGCCTTTGTATGATTCTAAATATTGAAAGAATGCGCGCAGTGATGCCAATTTTCGATTTACGGTTGCTGCAGATTTGTCCTGGTTCTTCAAAGCCAAAAGGTATGCGACAACTTCCGTTTTCGTAACATCACGGAAATCCCTTATCCCCTTTTCCTGCAAGAAAGCATAGAAACCGCGAACATCTCTCTCATAGGCTAGCAAGGAATTCCGGGCCAGTGCTTTTTTCTCTGCCAGATATTCCGTGAATTCCGAGAGATAGCTATTCATTTTTTAACCCCTTTTCCCTTTATGGCTTTAGTATATCCCACACCTATTAAGTTTACAATAACCTTTTGTCTATTAGTTCAAAATACAGTATTTTAAGTACTAATATTACGCTCTTGGACATACATTGGGAAAGAGAGACCTCCGAAAACAGAATTAACGCAGTAATAAAGGGAGACGCCTATGAAACGAAAACCATCCGATAGAATAACTTTGCTGGTTTACGGCAACGATCGGCTGCTGCTGCTCGTGTTGTTCTGTTTCATGACCGGGATAGCCATGGGCGCATTTACCGAACTCCTGTTGTCAGATGATGCAAAAGAAAACATACAGGGTTTTCTTGATTTGCATCTTACCATATCCGGACCTATGGGAGATCTCTTGCCCGATCTGTTCCTGGCATCGTCAGCTGCAAACCTTGGCCTTCTGTTGATAATTATGCTGGGCGGTCTGACGATTATAGGATTCCCGGCGGCTCTGCTGGCGCTGATTTATAAGGGAGCAGCTTTGGGATTTGCTGCTGCGCTGCTAACGGACACCTTCGATGCAAGAGGAGTGTTTCTGGTTCTTCTCACCTTGTTTCCACCCAATCTTTTTATTATCCCCGCATTGTTCGGCTCGGCCATAGCATCCCTGAGGCTGGCTTTAGATATTCTTGCCTGCGGACCGTCCCAATTAAAAAAGAACCTGGCCGATAGAGCCGGTTCTTTTATGATTTTTCAAACAGTAATGGCAGCATTAGTGCTTTTCGGATGCTTTATCGAATCCTTTATATCCCCTCTTTTACAGCAACTATCATGATAGCCGCAATGGTCTTGGCGTCTTCGATTTTGCCGTCCAATACCATCTGTTTCAGTTCAGCTATATCATACTCTACAATATCCAATGCTTCGTGGGCATCGAATTCCGTTTCCCCCGGTACAAGGCCCGTTGCATAATACAGATGAATAACTTCCTCCGAATAGCCGACAGAAGAATAGAAGGACGTAATATGTTCTATTTTTGAAGCCGTGTATCCCGTCTCCTCCTTCAGCTCGCGAATGGCCGTAAGCCGGGGTTCTTCCTTTTCGCCGTTTTCGATCTTCCCCGCCGGTACTTCCAGAATTACTTTTCCCGCTGCCTTGCGAAACTGGCGCACCAAAACCATTTTCTTATCGTCAGTGACTGCAGCCAGCGCCACTCCGCCGCGATGCTCCACGATCTCACGATAGGAGGTCGTTCCGCCTGCCACAAGGACTTTGTCTTTACGCAGATTTAATATGGTTCCTTCATATATTCTCTCGCTGGAGAGGGTTTTCTCTTCAAAAGTCATAAAAATAACTCCTTCAACCGGTTAAATCCGGCTATTTAGTCATCTGCATGGATTTCTCCGCAGCAGTTTTCACAGCGTTTATAACCGCGCTTCTAAACCCGTTCATTTCCAGGGATGCTACCGCTTCAATCGTTGTCCCGCCCGGCGAGCAGACCCTGTCCTTCAGTTCCCCGGGATGCAGCCCTGTTTCCAGCACCATCTCCGCCGATCCGGCCACTGCCTGGGCGGCAAATGTATAAGCTTGCTTGCGATTCATGCCCAAAGCCACAGCTCCGTCAGCCAGGGCCTCGATAAACATATAAACGTATGCAGGCGAACTTCCCGAAACGCCTACGACGCAGTCCATGAGCTTCTCATCCACCTCTTCCGCCTTACCTGTTCCTCGGAAAATGGCCATGACCTTTTCCATTTCTTCATCCCGGATCCATTCATTTCGGGTCAGCGCGCTCATTCCTTTTCCGATAAGCGCCGGAGTATTGGGCATTACCCGGACTGCCTTGCACCGGAAATTCTCTTCGCCGGACGCTCCTGCGCTCTCCCTGCATTGTTCATAAATGTAGTTCAGAGTAATGCCCGCTGCTATGGAAACGATGATTTTCTTCTCCCAATCCATTGCAACAGCAACTTCACTAAGAACCCGGCCGAAGATATCCGGCTTTATTGCCAGGATCACTATATCGCTCTTTTCTACCACGGAAGGAACTCTGTCGCATGCATTTATCCCCGTTTGTTCGCTTACGGATTTGAGTCTGTCCTGATCCTTGTCATAGGCGAAGATAGCTTTCTCCGATCCGGGATTGGCCGTTAAATAGCCTTTTAATATGGCATTACCCATGTTTCCGATTCCGATAAACCCTAACTTCATTTTGCCATCCTTCCTTTCCTAACGGTAGAGTTATTTGCCGTAGAATATGGTGGCTTTTTCGGTTCCTTCCGCTATTTTACGTAAAATATCCGGTTTTGTTCCGTTTGCCAAGACGAGATGAATCCCGTATTTTGTAACCATCTCTGCAGCTGTTATCTTGGTGACTACTCCGCCCGTACCAAAATTGCTCTTGCCGGCTGAATCGATCTCCTTCTTCAGGCTTTCTATATCATGAACCTCTTCTATAAGCTTTGCGTCCGAATTATCCTTCGGATTTTTGTTATATACGCCGTCGATATCGCTCAGTATTATCAGCAGATCCGCTCCCCACAGGTTGGCTGCCAAAGCGCTGAGGGTATCATTGTCACCGATTTTGATCTCCTCTACGCTTACGCTGTCATTTTCATTGATAATGGGAACAACTCCTTCATCCACCAAGGTGAACAATGTGTTTCTTATATGCAAGTTCCTCGTCGGATCTCCGAAATCATCACGGGTCAAAAGCATCTGTCCGACATGAATTCCGTATTCCCAAAAGAGCTCCTTATAGGCCATCATGAGTTCTACCTGACCGATGGCGCAAAGTGCTTGCTTATAGTTCATGTCTTCCTTTCGATGCCATTTGTTGATGGCGCCCACGCCGCAAATGCCGGCTCCGGAAGAAACGATGATGATCTGTTTCCCTTTTTCCATCAGTGCATGAAGCTGTTCAACGATATTGTGCAAAGCTTCATGGTTGACCGCACCGTGTTCATCCGATAAGGTCTGGCTGCCAATCTTGACCACGATTTTCCTGCTTTTTTGGATAATATCGCCCACTATGCTCATGATGCAATCATTGCCTTCTTTCCCATATATTCTGATTTATTTCGTAACTAATTGATAATAGCATAATAGATAGAAAAATGAAAGGGTTCCAAAACGGGTTTTATAACATGAGGCTGTACTGTTGAAACATGGGGACAACTACCGATATCACCACAACACCCACAACAATAGCAATGATCACGGTCATAGCCGGCTCAATTAAGGTGGTAAAAAGTTTTACCTGAGATTCTGTCTGCCTTTCGTATACTTCGGCTATCTTATCCAGTACACCGGGGAGATTCCCCGACTCCTCTCCTGCGCTGATCATGGAAATCAAGAGGGAATCGAAGATGGGATAACGGCGCATTGAGGTGCTTATGGGCATGCCCACTTTGACATCCTCCAGCACTTTGTTGAAAAATTGCCTTATGTAGGTGTTGGGAATCACCCTGGCAGCCATCGTCAAAGCGTGGATAATTTCCACGCCGGCTCCTGTCAGTGAAGACATGACCCTGCTAAACCTTGAGATATACATTTTCTCAAAGATATCGCCGATCAATGGCAGTTTTAAAACCAATTGATCGGTTTTCTCGCGAAAGTTCCTCGAGTTCCTTCGGGCGTAAAAATAAGCGGATATCCCTAATATGACAAACAGAGCAAAAAGGTACCAATAGCTTAAAAACAGGTCCGATCCGGACATGATAACTTTGGTTACAAAGGGAAGCTCTCGCCCGAACCGCTGGAACATGTTTGCAAAAATAGGCAACACAACTAAATTAAGGATGGTAATTACCGTAAATGTGAGGCAGAGCAGAAATACGGGATAACCCATGGCACTTCTTACTTTTTGCGTTATGGCAACTTCGTTTTCTAAAATTTTGGATGCCCTTTCAAAAGCCTCATCCAATCTGCCGTTTGCCTCTCCTGCAGATATGACATTTACTGTAACTTCATTGAAAGCGCGAAATTTTGCCATAGAATCCGAAAGGGTACGACCTGCTAAAAGGTCTTCCTGAATTTCGGCAAGGATTTTTTTGCCCCGCCTGTCTTTTTCTTGACTTAAAAGCACCTGCATGCTGACAGTCAGCGGTATTCCTGCTTTTGTCAAGACCGCAAACTGATTGAGGATGCCGAGAACGGTTTTGCTCTTAAGCTTTATTTTGTAATTATCTTCTTTGATAAACTCCATATCTGATATGCGTTTTATTATTGCCGGCTCAGAAGATTCAATATTGCCGGTTCTTTCATTTATCTCTTTAACGTACAAAGGCGTAAGACCCCGGCCTTTCAACGCTGAAATGGCCGCGGCTTTATCCCGCGCGGCGATATTGCCAGATATTTTTTTCCCCGATGAATCGATTGCGCGATACTTGTAATTCAATCTTTCCTCTCCCGGCTACCAGATGTTTGCATAGAGTTTTATCATTTCTTCGTAGGTTGTCACACCCTGCATTACGCGAATGCGAACATCCCCCAACAGCGTGATCATGCCCTCATCAATGGCCGCCTGTTTCAGCTCGTCGTTGCTGACCCTGTCATAAATGGCTTTGCGGATCTTTGGAGTTACCGGCATGATTTCATGAATTGCCGTGCGACCTTTGTAACCCGTGTTGTTGCAATAGCTGCAGCCTTTTCCTTTATATAGAATTACCTCTTCTTCCCGGTCTGTTCCATTAATCCCCAGCACCTTTCGTTCGTCCTCCGATGCTTCATAAGAGGTTTTGCATCTTGGACAGATTTTGCGAATAAGCCTTTGAGATACAACCCCAACCAGTGCCGCAGAAACTAAGAAGGGCTCAATTCCCATATCCACCAGCCTGATAACGGCGCTTGGAGCATCATAAGTATGCAGGGTGCTAAATACCAAATGTCCTGTTATAGCAGCTCCTACGGCGAGATCTGCCGTTTCTTCGTCACGTATTTCTCCTACCATGATTATATCCGGATCCTGTCTCAAAATAGAGCGCAGAGCATTAGCAAAGGTAAGTCCGGCTTTTGCGTTTACATCTACCTGTGTAATGCCGGGAATTACATTCTCCACCGGATTTTCAACCGTGACGATATTCACTTCATCGCTTTTCTTTTCTCGAAGAATGGTATATAAAGTGGTAGATTTTCCGCTGCCCGTAGGGCCGGTTATGAGTATGATACCATGATCTTTATTGATAATATCATCAAAGCGTCGCAGGTTGTAAGGCAGGAAACCGATCTCGCTGCGTTCCATGGTAAGGTTAAGAGCCGTTGCAATACGGATTACAACCTTCTCTCCATATACTGAGGGAATGGTTGAGATACGCAGATCCACATCCTGGGCACCGCTCTTATATTTAATTCTTCCGTCCTGAGGTACTCGCTTCTCAGCTATGTTCATTCCGGCTATATATTTGATTCGCGATACCACGGCAGATGTAATGCCCTTTTCCGCGTCCAGATAAGTCATTAAAGACCCGTCCACCCTAAAGCGAATGCGGAGCTTGTCTTCCTCCGGTTCAATATGTATATCGCTTGCCTTGAGGATTACTGCCTGTTCGATCATCATATTTACGAACCGCACGATAGGTTGTTCGTTGCTATGGTACGTTTCCGCTTCTTCCGGAATAGCAGACATAATCTGAGATAACTCTTTGGCTGCCTCCATGGCCTTTCCGGACACGTAAAGCTCATGGACCTTATTATCGATTTTTGCCCTCTCCGCCATTACCACATTAACCGTAAGCTTGGAATAAAAGCCGATATCGCGGATAACGTTGTAGTTCAAAGGATCTATGACGGCCAAGGTCAGGATATCTCCTTCCTTATTTATCGGAATTACCGTATTTTGTTTTGCAATGGCCTCCGGCACATATTTGGATAGGGAAGGATCCAACTTTACCGTATCTAAATCCACATACTCGATGTCAAGCTGGGAACAAAGAGATTTTATAAGATCTTTTTCGGTAATGTATCCTCCGCTTATGAGAATTTCTCCAATCCGCTTACCGCTGCCCTTCTGTTCTTTTAAAGCGCGATCCAGAGCCTCTTCCGTCATAGCTCCGCTTTTAATCAATATTTCGCCTAATTTTAAGGTGGTATATTTCATTGAGTCTACCTCGATTTCAAAATTTTATTTAATACCGATGCCTTTTGCAATTTTTTTTATGAGTACAGTCCCATGTACCAATCTACAGCCATCAACAACCACGGACGAAACAGGATAAATCCCGCCGCAGCCGCCGCAATAAAGGGTCCCAGCGGCTGTTCCTCATTCCTCTTAACCTTACCGAGAAGACACATAATGCCCAGAATGCCACCACTGGATAACAGGGTGAGTATCATTATGATGAGAATGCCCTTTAAACCGGCCATCAATCCGATAGCCGCCATCAGTTTGATATCGCCGAAGCCCATAGCATCTCGTTTTAAGATTCTGCTGGCGATTAAGCCGATGGCAAGCAAGCTTCCTCCGCCCATCAATGCCCCTAACAGAGGTGACAGTATATTAGGTTGATATGGTACAAATCCTATGGATACAATTGCTATACCGATTACAAACTGATCCGGTATGATCATGAACTTCTTATCGGAAATACCAATGAGAAGCAACAGCCAAAGGGCCGGCACCGCCGCCACCTGGTAAATCAGTTCGGTTTCCCATATTAAAAACAACGCACCGATAAAGAAAAAGGAAAAAACAAGGTTCCATGGATATTCTTTTATCCTTTTGCCCCACATCTCATCGGTAGGTTCCTCATCGTAATCGCAGAACCATTTGGCAGGTACGTGGTTGATTACATATACGGCGGAAAAACCTGCCGTTAATCCTGCAGCCGCGTAAGCAGTCAGTCTGACAATGATAATCACTGCTTCCATGGACATGGTCATAATCCTCTTTCACAATCCTATCGGTAATGCGCTCCCGCCGCTTTGCTCCTGACTCTCTATAGGTGCAGGCGACACATCTTCCGGGCTGCCATAGTAATAAAGGTACAGCTCCATATTCCACTGCAATGCTCCGTCACTGTTCCGGGTCACATTGAGCCGGTGTATCTTATAAGCTCCGGTAACGCTGTTGTCGATATTTTCAACAAATCTAACCGCCCCATCATAGCTCGACTTAAAACCCAGGTTCCCAGTGGCATAAAGCAACACTGTTTCTCCTGGTTCGGAAGCATCTGCAAAGTCCGGTCCCGTAACGTTGACGAAATCCGGTATGATACCCGCGTCTTCTGCCATAGCATACACATCGTCCGCCAATGTAGATCCGTCTATAAACGTAAACTCCGAATCTTCATTTAACAGTGCTTTAACCTGGCTAATGTCACGCCGAATGCCATCGATATCCAGCATGGCCAACTCTATTTCCGTGCGATGAACCTTGAGAAGATCCCTCTCCATGCTCACCTCTTCTGTCTTGGCAGAGAGCGGTTTGAAAACAAAATTAATGTAGACCACCATTGCCAGCAGGATGATCATGAGGAACAGGAGTACAGGTGTAACTATTTTAGTTGATTTCATTTACTTCTCCTCCTCTTCCGCATCCAGCGCTTCTATTTCAAACCGGCAGAACCAGTTGTTATCCCCCCGGTACAATGTGAGAGGGATCGATACTTTGAGACTCTCATAATTATTGAGCCTGTTCTTTGCATCGATAAATTCATTGAGGTCATTTGTGACAACTTCACCGGAAAACTTTCTGGTTTCATGGTCATACTGAAGAGTGCTGATTTCGGTGCTGGCAAACAGCTCCGATTGCAATATCTTCAAATACTCAGACAAATCCGATTCTCCAAAAGATAATTTTGACTTTTTTGCCTTCGCTTCACTTAGCTGATGCCTCAGTTGGCGCTGTTCCTCTATTAACTTTTGCACCGCCACATATTCGGGACTTTCCATAATGGCTATATTCTTATCTCTATCCTTCAACACAATCAAATAATTTATAGGCTGCATAGCCATTACCATGAGTGTCAGCAATAGTATCAGCCCGCATACTAAATATGTTCTGTTCTTTCTCTTTCTTTGTTTAAGGCCGTAGGTCAGAAAATCAATGGATTTTATTACACTTTTTTGGCCTGCGGCACCAAGCAATAAAGAAATTGGATAAAGATCCGTCCTGCCGGCAAGTTCTTCTTCCAAGACAATAGCCTTGGAAAACTGAGGATATAATTTATCCACTCTTTCCGCTGTGATTTCGTAATTCTCGCCGACAAAATCAAGAAGTCCGGGAATTAAGGCACCTTCTCCCGTAACCAAAAGATAATCTATGTCCAATTCTTCTGCGTTAAGGATTATGTTTATGGACCGCATAAGTCGAGAAAACGCCGTCGCCGCAGCTTCAACAGTCTTATCAGGCGCCTGTAAATCGGCCTTCTCGCCTTCTGCCTTTTTCAACAGCCCCTTTTCCAACAGAAGCCTACCCACTGCATTCAAAGGGATCCGGTAGGCGGACGCAACTGTGCGGTAAAATTCCTCCATGAGCTGTTCGTCCGTTCTCTGATGGATCAGTTGTCCGTTATGATAGATGGCTAATCTAAGTTCCGGATAAGATATATCGAGAGCGACTACGGTCTTGCCGGCAAAGCGATCCCCTGAAATTTCCCTGCTGATAAGCCTTTTCATTAGTTGGGAATAAGCGCCGAGAGAAGAATAGGCCCCGACAACTTTGATACCGCCTTTTTTCAAAGCTTTAACAAGATCCGCAATGAAGGCGTTGGAACATGCGAAAATAGAGCTGGTTTGAAGCCCTTGTTTGTTCTTCTCCGAACCGTACCATAGATTTTCAACGATGAATCCCCCTTCATCATCGGGCAAAATCGTCTCTGCTTCTAAATTGGACAGCGCAAGGAGGTGAGACTTCTTTAAAGCTTCATGGGTATACTCTTTATGTATGATTAAAGAGTTCCCCAGTAATAGTGCAGCCTTCCTAAAAGAAAACTGTCCCTTCTCAATGGATGAAATAATGAAATCCGATAACCCCTGCGGATCTTTAACGTAACGCCCGTCTTCCAGGTTTTCAGGCAAATCAAATCCCCTTATTTTACCGACAAGGCATTGATTGTCTTTCACGTTTATTTGAGCCAGCCGGAGCGAGTTTTTTTCGATCTGGACTGAAAGAAGTTTCATAAAGCACCCTTCTTAGCTAATTTGTAGTGATATTATATATAGCAATATAGACCCATGGATTAAATTGATGCTATTTCATAATTAGTTCTATAATTGTATCAAAACAGGACTCCGTAGTCTACATAACTGCGGAAGAACATAGGGGTACTAAGGGATCGCTTCAAGCAAGGGACCATCAGGACTTCCAAGTTCGGGAGTCCCGTCTTCGCCTTTAATAAGGGCGATCATGCCATTTCCCCTTTGAACGCCGTCGTATTCTATGGCTACTACCTGAAGCGTATTGGGATGATAGTAGAAAACCCAATTCCTCGTTTGCGTCTCGAATAGCACTTCTTCATCCAATACATATGCAATAGAATTTGCAACAAGGTTTTGACTTCCGGGAGTTTCGGCAATGTAAACGTATTCCCGCACCTGAGCCTTCTGAGAGACGTATATCTTCAGCGCGTTTTCATAAAGGCCGGCTCTCGCGTTGTCGACAGACTGGTTTGCGTTATTCAGCACGCCGGAAACAGACGGTACGGCAATGGCTGCCAATATAGCGATGATGACCACCGCCAGCGCCACCTCAATTAAAGTAAAGCCCGATTTATTATTACCCTTTGTACGAGGATATTGATCCATGATTCTTTCCTTGATTAACAGGATAATCTATTTCGAAAAATTGCAATGACATCTTGACATGGCAATGTTCACAGATCTAACGGATTCATTTGCTAAAAAGCCCGATCTCTCGGGCTTTTTAGCAGGGCCAAGCGGTAGACATCAATCTGCATCTGTGAATGTAATGTCACCGTCGCCATTCTCTGTTATTATTGTCACAGAACCGTCTTTTTTAACTTGAAAGTCAGCACTGCTGTCTTCAATCTTATCTTTCGGGAGGCCGTATTCTCCTAATGCAGTCTCCATTACTGTTTCATTGGCAATGTTTTCAAGCCCCTCTTTTGCCATGTATGCCCTCATTGCCAGTTCTATGGTCCGGGCATTGGCTGCGGCCTCTGCATTCTTTGCATCATCAACCCAGCTGGCAACCATGGGAACTGCCACGACTGCCAAAAGAGCTAAAACTGCAACAACCACGATGAGTTCGATGAGTGTGAATCCTTTTTTTCTTCGTCCCTTCATTTCTTCCTCCTTGCTATGTAACTATTTGCAACTTATAGTACATATCGCTGCTTTTAATAAAAAAGCCGCAACTTTTGATTGCGGCAACTGGCTGCCATTCCGGAAATGCCGGTTTAGGCCCTGTAGTTTTGCGTCCCCTGCTTTCACAGGGTTTGCCTTTACTTGCATTTCATTATACCCGAGGCGACTTTTATGTCAATTTTTTTCAATTTTTTTGTATTTCGACACTACATCACGGAGCAAGTCTTTTTTCCCAACTTATATATAAGTTTACTTTTTATTTATAAGGTAATAGTATATAATGGCTTTACAAAAAACGACAAAAAATACAGGGAGGCCGTACATTGACACCGCAAAGCAAAAAAGGATTTACGCTGGTAGAAGTCCTTGCGGCAATAATAATACTGGCTCTCGTCACCACGGGAATTCTGGCGGGATTAGGCTTTTCACAGAAGATGGTATTGACCAACAGCGCAAAAGATGCTCATGCCGCCCAGGTACAACAGGCAGCAGATATTATCATTGCCCGCATCAATGATTCCCAAAGCATTTATGACATTGCAGAAGATATGAATTACCTTCGCATAAACCCGGGAGAATCTTTCATTACAGAAGAAGATCGGATCCAGTTCATTGCGGAGGAGAATTTCAACGGTTCCGACCTGTGCCGTATCACCATTGCCTTATTTTTCGATACGGCAAAGGGCAGGGACAGCGTGGAAATGGTATGCGTTGCCTTCCACGGCGATATAAACCAACATGAATATTGATGAAATATAAACATCGTATAAAACAAAATGAGATACATAAACAACCGGTTAAATCGAAAATCAAAAAAGGGAATTACCCTCCCCGAACTCATCGTCAGCGTACTTTTCACTGCGGTTATTGTTTCCGCTGCGGTTTCCATGTGGTTTGTGGGCGGGAAAATTTTTGACGATACAGCAGAGGTTTCCCGCATTTACAGTCAGGCCCGCTCCTTTGAAACCATGTTTCAAAATGCGGCTTCCGTGGCGCCTTCCCTTGTGTTCACCACAACTACTTCAAGTTCTGAGGGAGATTTTTTTAACGCCTTGCCTGAGGGTAAAACGGAAAGTGAATATTTTCGTTTCTTTTATAATGAGAAACGTGAAAGCTTCTGCGTATCCTATTACACCGCGGGAAATTCCGCGCCCATGATGATCGAATATGATGCCCTGGACGATGTAAGCGATGTTCTCGTAGGCTTTACCACAGCGGGAGACAAAGTTCTGATGGAATACAAACTGGCACAACAGGAGGACGGTTCCTATTTCATTGAAGGAGGAATTGTCCTTAATTACGCCGAAGCCGGGACTTATCCTGCAATGAGAGAACTGGATTATAACTTATATTTTCACGTGACCCATGGCCTTTGATGTATATCCCGGCAACCCGCAGCATCTTCTTGAAAGGAGACCTTTATGCTTTTAGAGCGAAAGTTTCACAACAATAAAAAAGGTTCTGCCCTCGCACTGGTAATCATCATTGTAACCGGACTGGCTGTCATGGTTGCAGCGCTATACACCATTGCTCAATCCAGCATTGTCTCCGCCGATTCAGGCATAAAATCCCGGGAAGCTTATCTGAGCGCAAAATCCGGTATTGAATTCATAAAATCCTCCGTTGAGGGAACGGTTCAAAGCGCCATGAATGAACTCAGCAGACAGATTACAACTAAGTACTCAGATCTGTATCATGTGATCACTTTAGAAGACGAGATCTATTATGGTTACGGAAGCTTTGAAGACGGCTTTATCATGAATGGGGGGATTTCAGAAAGCAGTTCAGCATATAAGAACGCTCCCATCAAAATCGTTTACTCCGTAGAACATGAGCTGAGTTTCTCCGAAATTGACGAAAGTACAGGAGCCTGCGATTATACGGACAGAATCACCATAACCGCCACTTCTACGGGAAAGAGCCCCCAAGCATCGACTTTCACCGGCATCCTGGAAAAAGGCATCTCCCTGTCTTTTGAGTATGAACATGAAATAATCCGACGTTATTACGGCGGCACCGGTCCCGAGGGATACATTCCCGGCACGGGAGGCAACGGGTCTCCCGGTATCCCTGTAACGGATAAATGGCCTGAAGAAGAAAGTGCCCCAGGCAGCGGCGGCGCAATCATGTCCGGAGGTTCGACTTTTGTATACGAAGGAACCACCTATTATGTGGTAATGTACAACACTTGGATTACCCTGGGAACCCATCCCTCCCAGTATCCACACATTTTACAGATCAACCCGGGTCCTTCCAGGGATATCACCGGTTGGGAAGGAGTCCCTCCGTATAATAACATGTCTGTGGAGAGTTTCAATTCCTGGTTGAATCAACGGGACGGCGGAGGCCCCATAAGAAAAGGCGACAAAGTGATCTATAACGGAATCTACTACATTTTTGCCTACGAACCCTCTCAGGTAAGCTGGGTTCAAAAACCTCCCCACCACCCGTGGTTCATCATTCCGAATCAATAAATCTCACCTTGTCGCCTAACGATCAAATTATATTTACTGAGTCTCAATAAGGGGTTTACATATTTCGCTTTCTTTCGGACAACGGGACATAATCTCTGCGTTTTGCCACGCTCACATATGCGGGACGTATGATCTTGCCTCCGTTGATCAGCTCTTCCACCCGGTGAGCGCTCCATCCCGAAATTCTGGCGATGGCGAAAATGGGCGTGAAGAGTTCCAGAGGCAGATCCAGCATGTGATAAACAAATCCGCTGTAAAAATCCACATTGGCGCTGACACCCTTATATATTCTCCGTTCTTCGGCAATCACTTCAGGAGCCAGTCTCTCAACCAGTGAATAGAGTTGGAATTCTTCTTCCATTCCCTTTTCTACAGACAATTCCTCCACTAAAGACTTGAGAATGTTTGCCCTCGGATCTGACAGGGAGTATACCGCATGTCCCATACCGTAAATCAGACCTGCCTTATCGAAGGCCTTTTTGTTTAGTAAATCGGAAAGATATTTTCGTACTTCCTCTTCATCACTCCAGTCGCGGATCGTCTTCTTCATGTCCTCAAACATCTCTATAACCTTGATATTCGCTCCTCCGTGCTTGGGTCCCTTAAGCGAACTCAAGGCGGCAGCGATGGTAGAGTATGTGTCGGATCCGCTGGAAGTGACTACATGGGTTGTAAAGGTGGAGTTGTTTCCGCCGCCGTGTTCTGCGTGAAGAATCAGTGCCACATCCAGAATATGGGCCTCCATTTCCGTATATTTGCTATCCGGCCGGAGCATGTGCAGGATATTTTCCGCCGTAGAGAGTTCCGGCTTCGGCGGATGGATAACCAGGCTGTTGCCACAGATGTAATGGCTGTAGGCCTGATACCCGTATACCGAAAGCACGGGGAAATTGGCGATCAGCTGCAGGCACTGCCGCATAACGTTCGACAAGGAAATATCGTTGGCGTTGTCATCATAGGCAAATAACGTGAGAATGCTGCGACACAGGGAATTCATCATGTCCCGGGTAGGAGCCTTCATGATGACGTCCCTGACGAAGTTTGTAGGCAGGGTTCGATAACCGGCAAGGATTTCGATAAACCTGTCCAGCTCATCCTTCGTCGGAAGTTCGCCGAACAGCAACAGGTAGGTCACCTCTTCAAATCCGAACCGCTTTTCTTTCATGATGCCGGCGATTATCTGCTCTACATCTATCCCCCTGTAGAAAAGCTTTCCTTCCGTAGGTATCAGTTGATCTCCTTCCCTGATAAACGATTGAATTTCCGAAATCTCCGTAAGCCCTGTCAGTACACCCTTTCCGTTGATATCGCGAAGCCCTCGTTTTACATCATATTTCCCGTAAAGTTCGGGATCGATCATGCTCTTTGATTTACACAATTCTGTCAGTTTAATAATATCAGGAGTTATTTCAGAATAGGAATTTTTCTTCTTCATAACAATCTCCTTTCTCCGAAAGCTATTTATCAATAACTCGTCAGTTATACGCATATTTATTTACTATTGGTTTAGTCGGTTTTTTAACATTGTTTGCTATTTTACCATAGACCATAACATGTTGGCAATCTTTCTTCATGGCAATTTCAATACCTGTCATGGCCAGATAAGTTTAAATTCTTTCAAAAAACGGGAAAAAGGACGTGCCTGCTCGTGGCGCAAGCGCGTCCTCTCCCCTCATATTTCGCCCCTTTTTGTCGGGCAGTAACCCCTGCCTCTTTATGTATACCAATTACCTGGGCTCGATGATCAATTTAATTGCCGTCCGCTCTTCCCCCTCTATTTGAATATCTGTGAAAGCCGGCACGCAGACCAGATCCATTCCGCTCGGTGCTACAAAACCCCGGGCAATAGCCACCGCCTTAATGGCTTGATTGAGGGCGCCGGCGCCGATTGCCTGAATTTCCGCACCCCCTCTTTCTCTCAATACCCCTGCTAAAGCACCTGCTACCGAATTAGGACTTGACTTTGCTGATACCTTTAAGACCTCCATCCCTGTTTCCTCCTTGATCGATACATACCTGTCCATTGTTTTATGTTATTTGCCATATTTTACTGTAAAGCATATGTCGAAATCCCGAAGATTTGCTCATAACCCATAAAAAAATTTTGACAAGAGACGCTCTTTTTCGGCGAATTGTAAAATGAAGTTGAACTAATAAAGAATCCATAGTGACGATTTCT
>ERZ773359.602-NODE-602-length-51355-cov-112.703099_pt1 | contig 51355 bp, 50 predicted proteins | sample MGYA00374955_ERZ773359 | MGnify/ENA primary metagenome ERZ773359 (study PRJEB29098, sample SAMN04486028) | biogas fermenter metagenome | study: EMG produced TPA metagenomics assembly of the Biogas fermentation microbial communities from Germany - Plant 4 DNA1...
GCCGGTGGGTCGATGTGGGTATCGCCATAGTTGAAGAGGAGGCGGGCACCCAGTTCGCCCAGGAGGGCCCCAACAACCCCAAATACGGCGCCCATTAAGATGCTGCCGCTGTTAAGGGCTGCAAGGCCAGCAGGCGCCGCAATGTGGTGCCAGACAGGGCTTACACCCAGGGTCATGTTGAAGAAGAGGGTAAAGGCAGCGAGACCGAAGGCGGTTACCGGGCTACCTGTGGCGATACATGCATAGCCCGACAGGGCACCCAAAAAGATACCCAAAAGAAGGAGCATGGGAAGATCCTTCTGCCAGGGTACCCAGACATTGGTTTCTGTAACCTGGAAGAGGCTGCCGCCTTCGGGAACTTTACCAAAGAGACCGTTCCCCCAGATCAACCGGGCGATGGCGTTGGAAATGACCACCGTGAGGGCAATGGTGTCAGTTGGTAAACTAATGCTAACCCACAGGGAATTTAAGATATAACCGAAAATGCCAAACACTGCACCAACGAGTAGTACCCCGGGGTCATTCAGCTTGATCAAGCCGGTGGCAACGTCCTTGCCGCTCTCGTGGATGCCTTTTTTAGCAGCATAGGCGGCCGCAGCAACCCCGCCACAGAAAGCAACGTGAGGTCCAAAGAAGGGACCAAAGGCGACCTCGTTGAGTACTGCTGCTGCTTCAGTGGCACCGGAGAAGCCAGCGGCAATTCCTACTAATACCATTAACCCTGTAAAAACGAAGGCTGGTACACCACCCAGGGCAGCACCAAAGATGCCACCGCCGGCAGCAGCTAAAAGTACATTAAGGTCAAACATACTAAACAAGCCTCCCTTACTAATTTTTTAACACTGCCTACAATCCCTTACGTGCCTCCCTAAAGCAGTTTCTCCATCTGGCCTGCTTCTTCTGCCGCCCTTTTCACCTGGGCCAGGGTATGACCCATGGCAGCTTCCACAGCAGCTACTACGGCTCCTTCCAGGATTGGTGCATTGCAGAGGACAACTCGCTTCTGCAATTCATCTTGGAGCATGTCTATCGCCAGCTGGGTATTCATAACCGCACTCCCCAAATCTACCAGCAGAAGCACCCCATCTGTCTCGCCAATACTTTCAATAGCTTCCTTGATTGCCAGGGGGTCTGTGCCCAGGTCACCATCCTCTGTTCCACCTACGGCAACAATAGGCACCTCGCGGCCCATCTGCTGGGCAATTTCCTTGATACCTTCGGCCGCTTTTAAGCTGTGGGAAATAATAACTATGCCAACCACCTGCTGTTGTCCCCCTAGCTCTCCAGTACTTTCAACATTGCCCTGAGAAGCAGCTCTGCCGATGTCGCCCCTGGATCCTGATGTCCAACACTGCGTTCGCCCAGGTAGTGGGCCCGGCCCTTTTTGGCCACCAGGGGAATGGTTGCTTTTTTACCATCCTCAGCGGCAGCAACAGCTGCCCTAAGGCATTCAACCAGGTCCTTTCCTGCATCAGCTGCTGCAGAATAGGCTTCTACCGCCGGTTCCAGGGCATCCACCATGGTTTTCTCTCCCACCACAGCCTTGCCCCGTTGTTTAATTCCTTCTAAGCCGGCGGCCAGCATGGCACCTATATCGCTGGCGGTCAATTCCTCCTTACCAGCGGCAATCTTACCAAACTGCATAAAGAAGGTTCCATAGAGGGGCCCAGCCGCTCCCCCCACCGCAGAGATCAGACTCATTGCCACGTTTTTAAAGATGGTACCAATATCCTTGTCTGCAACAGGAGGGAGTTTTTCCAGCACTTTGCGAAAACCCCTGTCCATGTTGATACCATGGTCCGCGTCACCAATGGCGCTGTCAAGCTCAGTAAGGTATTCCTTGTTCTGCGCCATAGCGGCAGCCATTTCCTCTATCATGGCCACTACTTGATCTCTGTTGACCTTCATCCTGGTACCTCCCTTAACTGTCCCATGGTTTTAAAGTTTGCCCTGCCACATCCCCCCTCACATAGTATTCTGGCGGGAAATATCTACCTATCTTCTACTATATTTATTCGTTTTTCATATGAAAAACCCTGCCAATAAAAAAAATATTTATTGGGTAGACAAAAGTCTACCCAATAAATATTACATCAGCAGATATTACAGCAAGACCAAGGCTGGATTTTCAAGTAGAGCCTTGACCCTTTGCAGGAATTGGGCTGCTACGGCACCATCGATAAGCCTGTGGTCAAAGGAGAGGCTCAGGTTCATCATGGGCCTGACAACTATTTCATCATTAACCACTACCGGCTTCTTCTGGATCCGGTTTACACCCAGTATGGCACTCTCAGGAGGATTAATAATGGGTGTGAAGCTGTCGACGCCAAACATGCCGAGGTTGCTGATAGTGAAGGTGCCACCCTTGTACTCATCGGGAGAGAGCTTGCCTTCCCGGGCCTTTGCCGCCAGCTCCTTCACCTGCTGGGAGATAGCAGCGATCCCCAACTTGTTGGCATTCTTAACCACCGGTACAATGAGCCCATCTTCCAAGGCCACGGCAACGCCGACATTGACTTGGCCGTTGTAGACGATTTCCTCACCCTGCAGGGAAGCATTGACAACGGGGAAATCCTCCAGGGCCCTGGCGACTATCTTCACGATAATGTCGGTGAAGGAAACCTTTTCCGGTGCCACCTCATTGAGGGCTTTCCGGAAGGCCGCTGCCTGGCTCATGTCAACTTCCATATCAACGGTGACATGGGGAGCCGTTCTGAAGCTTTCGGCCATCCTATCGGCAATTACCTTGCGCATGCCGGCCAGAGGTACCCGCTTGTCTTCCACTTTAGCTACCTCGGCAGCGGGTGCCGCCGGTGCCGGTGCAGCTGCCTTGCTTTCCACGGCCTTCAGCACGTCTTCCCTGGTAATCCTGCCACCAGGACCAGTTCCCTCAATATCTTCCAGGGCAATACCATGCTCCTCGGCCAGCTTCTTGGCTGCCGGTGAAGCCTTAACCTTTTTCGCCGGCTTTGCAGCTTCGGCTGCCACTTCCTTAGCAGGCGCCGCACTTTCGGCCGGTGCTGCCGGAGCCTCTACCTTTTCGCCAGGAGCAGCAATGATCCCGATTGGCTCACTGACCTTGGCCGTTTCTCCCGGTCCTACGAGGATTTTTTGCAATACACCGCTGGCAGGTGCTTCCACCACATTGGTGATCTTTTCGGTTAGGATTTCTACCAGTTCCTCGCCCTTTTCGACATTGTCACCTTCGTTTTTGAGCCAGTTCACCACTGTCCCTTCAGTCATTGTTAAACCTAGTTTGGGCATCAATACTTCTGTAGCCACTTTTTAATTCCTCCCTTCATACTGTTGCAAAAAAGTTTTGCTGCACAGCCCCCCGGAGGGTTTTTTTGACATCCACAACCAGGGGTCCGTCTGTAGCCAGTTCTATTTCCACTAGATCGTCTGAGCGGATCATGATTTCCCGCTCTCCATCCAGGGCAAGGGTTGAAGGTTTGTACTGCACCTGCACCCGCTCTCCTATTTCCAGAGGTCGATAGCCTTTGATACCTACCTCGGCAATGATCCCGGGAGCAATGGGTGCCTTAACGACCTGTTTTCCCTCTCCAATTTCTATATAAAGCCCCTGGCGGTCTGTCATGGTTATGGGATAGAAGCAGCCGCCAATTGCCGACATTCCAATATTGTGGGCCTCACCCCGGGTTGCTATCACAGCCTTTACCCGGCTCATGTCCCAGATGGCGCGGGAGGCCACAAAGAGGTCGGCGGAAACAACAGCATCAATGAGGGCCAGATCGACAAGTTTACCATTGAGCCAGATATTTAATTTTTTCGTCCGGATTGTCTCCTGGGATATTCCGCGGGCAGTAATTCCTGCCGCCAATCCTGCCGTTGTCCCTTCAACCATGGAAGGGAAGACATTGTTGGTACCAGTAGAAATAGGCAAGAGAGGTACATCTCCACATTCCTTGGCCACGGCACGGCTGGTTCCATCACCGCCCATGACTATTATACATCCTGCGCCGGCTTCCCGCATCATTTTCGCCGCCAGGGTAGAATCATCTGCACCCCTGCCGATTCTCATTTTCAGGAAAGATACTTCCAGGTCCAGCTTTTCACTGCCACCGAGTTTATCAAGGGCCTTTTCCCCAATCCCGTATGTATCGGGCATAAAGAGGACCTTTTTCACCCCGGTCGCGGCCAGACCCAATAAGATTCTCTGGACTATGTTGGTTTTTTCTACATTATCAAAGACAGTCCCATGGGCAACAAGACGTCTGATATCTTTACCGGAGGCTGGGTTGGCAATTATACCAACTAATGACATTACTTAACCTCCACTTCTGCTGAAAACTCTATAAGGGGGGTATGGCCGCGAGGGGCCACACCCCCTGACTAATCAGCCAACAATCTCCTTCACTGCTGCAATTATATCCTGCTCATTGGGTATTACAAACTGCTCCTGGCCTGCGTTAAAGGGAATTGGTACGTCGTGGGCAGCCACCCGCTTGATGGGGGCGTCGAGATAGTCAAAGCCCTCTTCGGCAACAATGGCTGCTATTTCGCCGCCAAACCCGCCGGTCTTGACAGCCTCATGGACAATTACCAGCCTTCCAGTCTTCTCGACGGAAGACAGGATTATATCCTTATCCAGGGGTACCAGGGTCCGGGGGTCAACCACCTCAACGCTAATACCCTCTTTCGCTAATTCTTCCGCAGCAGCCAGTGCTTTATACACCATCATTGAAGTGGCAACAACGGTAACATCTTCTCCCTGTCTCTTGATGTCCCCCTTGCCCAGGGGAATGACATAGTCTTCATCCTCGGGCACAGGTCCCTTAATGCCGTACAGAACCTTGTGCTCCACGAATATTACAGGGTTATCGTCACGGATAGAAGCCTTGAGAAGACCCTTATGGTCGGCAGGAGTAGAAGGCATGACTACTTTGAGCCCCGGCACATGGGTAAACCACGCTTCCAGGGATTGGGAGTGTTGTGCCGCAGCGGAAATCCCGGCGCCAACAGGCAGCCGCAGAGTTATGGGCATTATGGCCTTCCCGCCAAACATGTAGCGCATTTTGGCAGCCTGGTTCACGAGCTGGTCCATACATACTGTGACGAAATCCATAAACATTATTTCGGGAACAGGCCGCATGCCGGTAGCTGCCGCACCAACGGCCGAACCGACAATGGCTGTTTCCGAAATCGGCGTATCCCGGACCCGCTCTTCGCCAAACTCTTCATAAAGGCCTTGGGTAACACCGAAACAACCGCCAAACTGTCCTACATCCTCACCACAGATATAGACAGTCTCATCCCGAAGCATCTCTTCCCGCAATGCTTCCCGGATGGCTTCCGCTACACTGAGTTCTTTCACGGCCTCCACTCCTCCTTTCAAACATAAAGGTCTTCCAGGGCCGCTTCCGGTGCCGGTTCAGGACTCTTTTCGGCAAACTCAACTGCCGCTTCAACTTCTGCAGCGACCTCTTTCCTAATTGCCTCTGCCTCTTCTGCCGTCATGACACCCATTTCTGCCAGGAGAGCTTCGAATCTTGGGATGGGATCCTTTGCTTTCCACTCTTCAATCTCTTCCTGAGGCCGGTACATCTGGGGATCTCCCTCGAAGTGTCCCCGCCAGCGGTAGGTCTTGCACTCAACCAAGCTTGGACCTTCACCGGCCCGAGCCCGCTTTACTGCTTCCCCTACCGCCTCGTAGACAGCCATTACGTCATTGCCATCTACAACTACCCCCGGTATACCGTAGGCCGTAGCCCGGTCAGCAATGTCGGTAATATTCTGGTGTCTGCTCTGGTGCAGGGAAATACCATACTGGTTGTTCTCACAGACAAATATTACCGGGAGTTTCCAGGCCGAAGCCAGGTTGATACCCTCGTGGAAGGTTGTCTGGTTGGAAGCACCATCACCAAAGAAGCAGATCGTCACCTGGTCTGTGCCCCGCATTTTGGCCGACAGCCCGGCTCCCGGGGCAATTCCCAAACCGCCGCCAACGATACCGTTGGCACCCAAGATCCCAATCTCCACATCGGCGATATGCATAGAGCCACCCTTGCCCTTGCAGTAGCCCGTCTCCTTGCCAAAGAGCTCTGCCATCATAAGGTCCAGCCTACCGCCCTTGGCAATACAGTGACCGTGGCCCCGGTGGGTACTGGTGATGAAGTCTGTATCCTTCAAGTTGGCACAGGCCCCGACAGCCACTGCCTCCTCACCAATGTAGAGGTGCACGAAGCCGGGAATTTTCCCCGCAGCAAACAACTCCGCCACCCTAGATTCGAAGATGCGGATTTCTACCATTTTGCGGTACATCCACACCAGCTTCTCCTTGTCTTGCATAATAAGCCTCCTCTCCCTTTTTTAGTAGGTACGAGACTTATTCTGCAATCTTAACCACGACGGCGGCATTGGCAACTAGAATATCGCTTGTCCTGTCACCCAATTCCGGAATGACCATCCCTGGAAAGGACATCCCCCCTTCCACTACTTTAATGCTCTTCTGCCCAAAGGGAATCACGGATAGCACCTGTTCCCCGTCTACCTTGTCAGGATTTGGCACTGCTACTTCTACTTCCACAATCATGTCGTTGAGATTTTTCATGTCAAAGATCTCCCGCAAACCACAGATATAGCTGCGGGAAATGGCATCTTTGACGGCCCTTTGGGCTGCCTTGGTTGGATCCTGCCCATGCTGGTCAATGCCATGGCCCAACTCAATTAGCAATCTTTTTGCCATTAAACTCCCTCCCGATACATTATATGGAGGAAGAATAGCTTTAATGACAACTATTTCCTTTGCTGGGAGCAGGTAGCAATCCGTTATATGGAAATGACAAAATTCCTCCGTTAATGTAACTTCGCTCCCTGGCAGCCTTTTCCCTTCCGGTAGGCAAAAAAATTTTTGTGAGAATTTTAACATATATGCGAATAGGCCCATAATAGAAAAAGGGTGGTGGGGTAGCGTCAGATGGGGAAGAACTGATAGGGCAGCAAAAAAGGCGAGGTCTCCCCCGCCCTATCCCTTCTTCCTATTCGGCCCGAAACCTGTTAACTAAGCTTGCAAGGCCTTTTCTATCCTTGTTTGGGTAAAAACAGGGTGCCCACTTCTTCTCCGGCAATAATTTTCTGGATCACCGCCGGATTCTCACCATTGGAGATTACCATGGGTATCCCGGCACCAACGGCAATTTTGGCAGCTGTAATCTTGGTGCTCATGCCCCCAATGCCCAGGGCCCCGCCGGCTTCCGAAGCCAATTCTTCTATTTCCGGGGTTATCTCCGGTACCAGGGAAATGAGTTCGGCTTCCTTGTCGGTACGGGGATCGGCTGTGTACAATCCATCGATATCGGAAAGAATGATAAAGAGATCGGCTTTGACCAGGGAGGCCACGTAGGCCGAAAGGGTATCGTTATCCCCGAATTCGATTTCCTCTACGGCAACGGTATCGTTTTCATTCACAATGGGGATGACATTGAGTTCAAAGAGCATATTGAAGGTGTTAATGGCATTTTGGTAGCGCTTGCCGTTGTCGATATCGGCCTTAGTGAGGAGGATTTGAGCAACGACACAGCCATACTCGGCAAAGATCTTTTCATAAACCTGCATCAGAATCCCCTGGCCGATGGCGGCCATGGCCTGCTTTTCCTTGGTTGTGCGGGGCCTGCCGCTCAGGCCCACCCGGCTGGTGCCAACCACAATGGCCCCGGAGGTGACCAGTACCACGTCCTTCCCCTGGTTGGACAGATCTGCCAGCTGCCGGACTAAAACTTCTATGCGGCCCAGGTTCAATTTCCCCGTTTCGTGGGTCAAGGTGGAGGTGCCCACCTTCACTACAATGCGACGGGCATCCTGCAGGGTTTTCCTCATATCTTCCATAAAACCCCTCTCCTTTTCCTGTTATATTCATGTATTACAGTTATTATAGCAAGGCCCCTGCCGATTTCCCAGACAATTGCAAAATTGTTTTGCAGGGGCTGCCCCCGATTAGCGCACCTGCACCCGGCCCCGGTAAATCAGGCCCCTGTTTGCATCCACCGTAATTACTTCTTCCCCTGCCAGGCGTTCCGTGGCTCCCTTGGCCCCGACCACCACTGGGATCCCCAGGCTCAAGCCAACTACAGCGGCATGGGAGGTAAGTCCAGGTTCTTCCGTGACGATGGCGGCAGCCTCCTCTAAAATTGGCATAAATTCCTTGTCGGTCCCTATGGCAACCACTATATCCCCGGGACGGAAATACTCCCGGGCCTCCCGGGGCCTTTTCACAATACATATCCGCCCCGTGGCTGCCTTCTGCCCGATGCCTATCCCCCGCAGCAGGACATTGCCGACGGTTTGGACCTTGATGAGATTGGAGGTGCCCGGTATGCCCACCGGGTGGCCGGCAGTGATGACAACCAGGTCGCCCTCCCTGATGTAGCCCTTCTCAACTCCGGCAGCTATGGCCCGCTCAAACATTTCGTCGGCAGTGGAGGCCGCTTCCTTACGTATGGGGTAGACGCCCCAGATCAGGGTCAACTGCCTGGCGACTTCTTCCTTGGGCGTCACGGCTATGATGGGTGCCCTGGGCCGGTGCCTGGCCACCATCCGGGAGGTATAACCCGATTGGGTGGCCGTCAGGATGGCAGCCGCCTGCAGATCATGGGCCGAAATACAGGTAGCATAGCCGACGGCATCGGTGATAGTCCGGGCACCGGCCTCCCTCTTTCTATGTAGGATACCTTCATAGTCTATGGCCTCTTCTGCCCGGCGGGCAATCCGATCCATGGTTGCCACGGCCTCGACGGGATAGGCGCCCATGGCCGTTTCCGCCGAGAGCATCACCGCGTCGCTGCCGTCTAAAATGGCGTTAGCCACATCGCTGGCTTCGGCCCTGGTGGGCCGCGGGTTCTCCACCATCGACTCCAGCATCTGGGTGGCGGTGATCACAGGCTTGCCCGCCTCGTTGCACTTCCTAATCATCATTTTCTGGAGGAGGGGAACATCTTCCGCCGGCAATTCTACCCCCAGGTCCCCCCGGGCAACCATCAGGCCATCGGCCATCCTGATTATGGCATCGACATTTTCTACCCCTTCCGGGTTTTCGATCTTGGCTATGATGGGAATATCCGCGCCCATTTCCTCTAAATAATGCTTGATGGCCAGGATATCGTCGGCCCGCCGGATAAAGGAAGCGGCGATATAATCAACCCCCTGCTCGACGCCAAACCGGATATCCTGGCGGTCCTTCTCCGACAGGGGCGGGAGCTTCACCCGGGAGTGGGGCAGGTTGATTTTTTTGCGGTCGCTTAGAACCCCACCGTTGATGACCCGACACTTGACATCCCTACCCTGGACGGCCAGCACTTCAAGCTGCAGCAAGCCGTCATTTAAAAGGACGATGTCACCCTCCTTGATGTCGGAGGGAAAGCCGGCATACTGGACAGTCACCCGCTCGGCATCCCCTTCCACCTCTTCGGTGGTCAGGGTAAAGATCTGCCCCTCCTCTAAAACTACGCTGCCGTTTTTAAAGGTCCCGATGCGAATCTCCGGCCCCCTGGTATCAAGCAGTATCCCCAGGGGGTAATCGAGCTGGGCAGCTACTGAGCGCAGTGTCTCAATCCGCCGCCGCTGTTCTTCATGGGAGCCGTGGGAAAAATTCAAGCGGGCGACATTCATCCCTGCCAGCAGCATTTTTTTGATAATTTCCGGACTTTCACTGGCTGGCCCTATGGTACACAGGATCTTGGTGCGCCGCACTATGCCTCCCCCCTTCAGTTATATTACATGGCCAGGATATCGGCCAGCTGGTACAAGTCGACATCCAGGGTCTTTTCCCCGGCCAAAATTTCCTCCAAACCCATAGTGGTGAGCCCGCCCTCCTGCACCACCACTCCCAGGCCAGTCTTACCCTCCCGGAGGAGGTCAACGGCATAGGCCGCCATTTGACTGGACAGGACCCGATCAAAGGCGGTGGGCGAACCACCCCGCTGGATGTGACCCAGCACCATCACCCTCGTTTCCAGACCGGTCTTTTTCCGGATATAGGACCCGATGTCCTCTCCCCTTGCTGCTCCTTCTGCCACCACTATAATACTGTGGGACTTACCCCTTTTAAACCCGCTCACAATCCGCTCGCAGACCCTTTCCAGATCGAACTTAATTTCCGGGATCAGGATGGATTCGGCCCCCCCGGCCAAACCGGCCCAGAGGGCTATCTGCCCCGAATGGCGCCCCATTACTTCCACGACATAGGTCCGCTCATGGGAAGCCGCCGTATCCCTGATCTTGTTGATGGCTTCGATGGCAGTATTGACGGCTGTATCAAAACCGATGGTGTAATCACTGCCGTAAAGATCATTATCGATGGTGGCTGGTATCCCTATGGTCTTAATGCCGCTCCTGGCCAGTTCCCTCGCTCCATGGAAGGATCCGTCGCCACCGATTACCAGCATACCTTCAATCCCCCGGCGGGCGAGCTGCTGGAGGGCCTTTTCTCTGCCGGCAGGGGTCTTAAATTCTTCGCTGCGGGCGGTACGCAGGATGGTACCTCCCCTGTGAATAATATCGGCGACCGAATGCGTATCCAGGGGGGAAATATCCCCCTCGATTAAACCGGCAAAGCCCTGAAAAACCCCATAGACCTCCAGCTCGTGGTACAGGGCCTTTCTGACAGCCGCCCTTATGGCGACATTCATGCCGGGGGCATCGCCTCCACTGGTTAAAATACCAATTCTCTGCATATTACAGCCCCCAAGCTTTCATTATCCGATGGAAGTTTGGAGAATCTCCTGGGCTTCCTCCGCTTCCGACTCCGGCACCAATATCTCCACATTTCCCGCATCTCCCAGATGGGGGATGCCGACTGTCCGGAGCATGACCAAGAGCCCTTCGCTGTTCAGTATGCCTTTCAAGGTCTCAGCCTCAATTCGGTTGCGGGCAATATAAACCACCGTCCACATGCTCCCGAAAGCCCCCTTTTCTCTGTCGTTACTAGGAGATAGCAACTGTTAATTAAAAGGAACTTATCTAATTAAAGCCCCCTCCATTCCTTCGCCCTTCTGGCATTATATTCCTCTTATCTGGGAGAAATTTTAACCCCCACCGGCCGGACCGGGACCCCCTTTAACGGCCACTTCCCCGGGGCCCAATAGGGCTTCCAGGGCTGCCAGCAATTCTTCCTGGAGCTCAACAGCCAGCTGATCCGGCAGCTGGTGCAGTTTCCTTTCCTGCCGGAAATAAAGGTAGACGGGGCTTGGCCCGGGATACTGCCTGAGCAGGGCAAAAACCTGGTCCAGGGTTGGCTCCCGCCGGCTGGAAAGGGCAAGGTACAGGGATTTTACCCCTTTCCCCTGGCCCTGGGCTTCCAGGGGAGAGATCCTTTCGGCAATAATCTTGACCTCCGTTTCCTGCCAGTTGACCACACCCTCAACCAGGAGGCGGGCATCATCCACCAGCAGGGAGCGGTTTTCGGAAAATAAGCGGGGGAAGACAACTACCTCCACCGAGCCGGTAAGGTCCTCTAAGGTGGCAAAGAGCATAGGTTCCCCATTCCTGGTTAATATTTGCTTTCCTGCCACAAGTATACCCCCCAGCATGACCCGCTGGCCATCGGCCAGCTCTTCCAAATCCTTGCTGCTGACGGTATGTTCCCGCAAGATATGGGAATAGGGGGCCAGGGGATGGCCGGAAATATAGAGGCCCACCGTCTCCTTCTCCAGGGCCAGGAGCCTCTCGGGGGTAAACTCGGGCACCTGGGGCAGCTTATCTTCCTGGGTTTCCGTCTCCGTACCCAGGAGCTCCAGGAGGGAGTGCTGGCCGCTGAGTTTTTCCTGCTGGTAGCGCTGGGCCCTTTCCAAGATATCGTCCAGGCCGGCCAGCATCCGGGCCCGGTACTGTCCCAGGGAACCGAAGGCCCCACACTTGATCAGGCTCTCCAGGACCTTTTTGTTGACCACCCGCAGGTCCACCCGGCGGCAAAAATCGGTCAGGGAAACAAAGTTCCCCCCTTCCTGGCGGGCAGCAATGATGTTTTCAATGGCCCCCCGGCCGACGTTCTTTACCGCCGCCAGGCCAAAGCGGATCTTGCCCCCTATAACACTGAAGTCCACCAGGCTCTCATTGATATCGGGCGGCAGGATTTCAATCCCCAGCCGGCGGCATTCTTCAATATACAGGGCTACCTTGTCGGTGTTTTCCATAACGCTGGAAATGAGGGCCGCCATGTACTCGACGGGATAATTGGCCTTGAGGTAGGCCGTCTGGTAGGCCACCAGGGCATAGGCAGCCGAATGGCTCTTGTTAAAACCGTAACCGGCAAAGTGGGCCATCAAGTAGAAGATGTGGCCGGCCACATCGGCGGCTATTCCCTTCTTTGCGGCACCGGCCAGGAACTGCTCCCGCTGGGCAGCAATAACCTCCGGCTTTTTCTTGCCCATGGCCCGGCGCAAAAGATCGGCCTGGCCGAGGCTGAAACCGGCCAGGTCGCTGGCAATCTGCATGACCTGCTCCTGATAGAGGATAATCCCATAGGTCTCGGCCAAAATTGGCTCCAGGGCAGGATGCAGGTATTCTACCTCCCTGCGGCCGTGTTTCCGGGCGATATAGTCCTCCACCATGCCGCTTCCCAGGGGCCCCGGCCGGTAAAGGGCTACCAGGGCGACGACATCGGCCAGGGAGGTGGGCTGCAGCTCCTTGATTAGGTTCCGCATGCCCACACTTTCCAGCTGAAAGACACCAGTGGTATCCCCCGCCTGGAGGAGGCGGAAGGTTTTTTCATCGTCCAGGGGAATCTTATCCAGATCAATCTTTTCCCCGCGGCTGGCGGCCACAATCTCGATGGCATTCTGGATAACGGTGAGGGTGCGCAGGCCCAGAAAATCCATCTTCAAGAGGCCGAGCTCTTCAATGGTCTCCCAGGGAAATTGGGTGGTCACCACCCCGTCGGAGGTTTTCTGCAGGGGGACATATTGAGTCAGGGGCTCTTTGGCGATCACCACCCCGGCCGCATGGACGGAGGCATGCCGGGGGAGGCCCTCCAGGGAGCGGGCCGTCTTCACCAGCTGCTCCAGGGCAGGATCGGCCGCCACCAATTCAGCCAGCTCCCGGTTGGCTTCCAGGGCCCGGGCAATGGTCATGCCCGGTTCCATGGGGATCATCTTCGCCAGGCGATCCACCTCGCCGTAGGGAAAACCGTACACCCGCCCCACGTCCCGGATGGCCCCCCGGGCAGCCATGGTCCCAAAGGTAATGATCTGGGCCACCCGATCGGCCCCGTACCTTTCCACCACATAATCTATGATCTCGTTCCGGCGGTCATCACAAAAATCGATATCGATGTCGGGCATGCTGACCCTTTCGGGATTGAGGAAGCGTTCGAAGAAAAGGCCGTGGGCCAGGGGATCCACATTGGTTATGCCCAGGCAGTAGGCGACGAGACTCCCGGCCGCCGAACCCCGGCCGGGGCCGACTAAAATCCCCCGTTCCCGGGCAAAGCGGACGAGATCCCAGACAATGAGGAAATAACTGGCGTAACCCATCCGGATAATGACGTCCAGCTCGTACTGCAGGCGTTCTTCCATGGCGGGGGATACGGTTGCGTAGCGTTCCCTGAGGCCCCGCTGGCAAAGCTCTGCCAGGTAATCGTTGGCTGAGCTGTCCCCGGGGACGGGGAAATGGGGCAGGTGCAGGGAGCCGAACTCCAATTCCACCTGGCACCGCTCGGCTATGGCCAGGGTGTTGGTGAGGGCCTCGGGAAGGGATGGGAAGAGGGCTGCCATCTCCTCCCCCCTTTTCAGATAAAACTCAGCGCTGGGAAAGCGGAGGCGGTTGGTATCTTCTATGGTTTTTCCCGTTTGGATGCAGAGGAGGACATCGTGGGGCCGGGCATCGGCCTTTTCCACGTAGTGGACATCGTTTGTAGCCACCAGGGGAAGGCCCAGCTCCCGGCCGAGGCCAATTAATTTCCTGTTCACTTCCTCCTCCTCGGCCATGCCGTGGTCCTGCAGCTCCAGGAAAAAGCCATCGGGTCCGAAAATTTCCCGGTAGGCAAGGGCAGCTGCCCGGGCCCCTTCCCAGTCATCCTGCAGGAGGTAGGTGGGGATCTCCCCGGCAATGCAGCCGGAAAGGCAAATCAATCCTTTGCTGTACCGGGCAAGGAGTTCTTTATCAACCCGGGGTTTATAGTAAAAGCCGTGCAAATAGGCTTCGGAAACCAGGGCCATCAGGTTCCTGTAGCCCTCCTTGCTTTCCGCCAGGAGAACCAGGTGGTACAGGTTGTCATCGATGCGGGGTTCCCGGTCCTGCATGGACCGGGGGGCAACATAGACCTCACAGCCCAGGATGGGTTTTATTCCCTCTCTTTTACAGGCCTTGTAAAAATCCACCACCCCGTACATGGCACCATGGTCGGTGATGGCCAGGGCCGGCATCTCCAGGCTGGCGGCCTTTCTCACCAAATCATCTATCCGACTGGCCCCATCGAGGAGGCTGTATTCGGTATGAACATGAAGATGAATGAAATCAGACACCCAATTCACCCCTTAGGGTATTCTAAACTGTAATTTCCACACTCCCCACCCAAGTCCTCCTCCAGGGCAGGGGGATAATTGGTCCCCGGCGGCAATAAAATGGTTTAAAGACCAGGGGAGGGACCGGCTATGGGAAAGATTATAGAGGAATTGGTGCTCACTTTTTTTATTGCCCTGGGGGTAGTTCTGGGGGGAGCCATCAGCGGTTCCCTGGGGGCCAGCCTGGTCAACCGTTACCCCCAGGAAACCATGCTGACTCTGGCCCGCCAGATCAAGGTGTGGGCGATCCTGGTTGCCCTGGGGGGCACCTTTCCTGCCTTTTACGCCCTGGAAGCCGGTCTCCTGGAAGGGCAGCTGCGGGCTGTGGCCCGGCAGCTCCTCTTCATCCTGGTCGCCTTCAGCGGGGCCCAGTGCGGGTACATGCTGATCCTTTTTTTAAAGGGGGACTAGGTGTGGGGGCCAAGGAAGCAGCCTTTCTCCTGGGCTTTCTCTGCGGCTGCCTGCTGATGAATATCTTTTTCGGGGCCAGGCTGGAGGATGTTTACCAGGAAAGGGACACCCTCCTTGCCTCCCTGGCCGAGAGGGATTCCCGCCTGGAACAGCTGGAAAAGGCCCTGGCCGGCAGCGGGAGCCTCATCATAAAGGAAATTCAACCTAATATTGTCCTCAAAGGTGACCGGCCCCTCCAGCTGGAATTGGAGAAAAGGATCCGCCAGTGGCTGGATATCTTCCTGGGCCGGGAGCTCTCTTCCCTGGACCCGGCTGCCATCCCCTTTATCATCGACGGCCGGACAGTGACCATCAACGGCCGGCGGATACATCTCCGAGTGGAAACAACCGTCATCTCCGAGAAGCTGATCATCTTTGTCCGGCCCGAAATAGAGAACAATGGCCTATAAATTGCCCAAAAAGAAAAAGCGCCTGGGGGCGCCTTGTCAGCCGAAGGGAAAGGGATCAGTTTTTTCCTGGGACATAAACTCCTCCATGCCGATATTGATGCCGCGCGGGGTAAAAAGGAAGATACACTCGCCAATTTTCTGCATATCACCGTCCAGGATATAGGTGGCTCCGCTCATGTAATCGACAATCCGTTGGGAAAGGTGAAGGGATAGCCCCTCCAGGTTGACAATAACAGGGCTTCCTTCCTTGATACGGGTAGCCATTTCCTCTGTTTCGCTAAAGCTTGTCGGCTTGGTTACAACGACCTGTATCTGCTCTTGACCGTACTCCATATTCCACTGGTATACTTCCCCCTCCTGGAGCTGCTCATCGCGGCCAAACCCCAGGGAATATAGGATCCGCTGAAAGAGGTTCGCCATGTCCCCCCATCCTTCCTCAGCAACCAGCATCTTTTTCGCCATCATGTTGCCGTACCATTGATTAGTGCAAGCCTTAAATCAAATCAGTATTCGACACCAGGATACCGTTTCCTGCCCCCGCCGACTCTTTTCTTTTTTCTTTCTCCCTCTACATTATAATTTTTCTTCCACCGAAGCGACCTTATCGGCCATGGTCCGCTCCTTATCCCGCCGATCGTCGATTCTGATGGTGGTGATTACCCGGCCCGCCCCGGCAGCAAAGGGTACCTCATGCATCTTGCTGATGGCGGCCAGGATCTTGTCCAGGTCCCCTTCAATAATGGTTGCCATGGGAGTCAACTGGTACTGCAGGTCCTTTTCCTGCTGCAGGACCTTATGACAGGCAGCCACATACTCGCTCACACTGGTACTGCCCGTTCCCAGGGGAACAACACATACTTCGACAATAGCCACCGCTTTTCCCTCCTTGCCTCTTCAGTCCAAAATCAGGCCCAGGGATTGATAACAGCCTTGATCACCCGCTGTGCCTCAACATCCTGGATGGCCTGGTTAACCTCGGCCAGGGAATACTCCCGGCTGATAAACCTTTCCCAGGGATACTGGGAGCCGTAATGCTCCAGCACCTGGATGGAACGATAAAAATGGCTGAAATCGATCCCCCAGGTCCCCCTAATATCCAGGTGTTTTTTATTAATTTCCCAGTGGGGGTTGACCTCGAGGGTGCCGTTATCGGTATACTGGCCCACCACAACATAGGTCCCGTTGTCCCGGGTAAAGGCCATGCCTTCCTTGAGGGCCGCCGGCACACCGGTGGCCTCGATGGTCACATCGGCTCCCCGGCCGCCGGTCAAGGCCAGAATCCTTTCCAGCCTTTCCTGGGGCGTGGTATCGTCAATATTGATCACTGCATCTGCTCCCATTGCCAGACCCAGCTCCAGGCGATGCCGGGGCCCCCCGACGAGGATAACCTGCAGGGCCCCCGCCAGGCGGGCCAGGATGCTGGCACTCAAGCCTACCGGGCCGCTTCCCTGGACCACAACGCTGTCGCCGATGAAAATCCCGGCCCTTTCCACGGCGTGGAAGGCCGTCGGCAGGCCGCAGCCGCCGCCGATAAACCGTTCGGGGCTTACCCCAGCCGGTAACCTTACTATCTTTGTTCCCGGTTTCAGGTAGATATATTGGCTCCAGCCGCCCAGGAGGCCTTCGGCCGCGGAATAAGTAATGCCGTACACCTTCCTGTGGGGGCAGCGGGTAGTGGCCTTGGCCACCAGGCAGAACCAGCAGTTGTTGCAGGTGTTGTGGACATCGAGAAAGGTTACCAGCTCCCCGGTCCGGAAGGGTACGCCGTCGATATCCCGGACCTCTCCTTCGATGTGTTCGATGATGCCGACATTGATATGGCCGGGGATAATGGGGTAAGGACATTCCCCCAGCCTGCCGTGGAAAAGATGGACATCGGTCCCACACACTTCGCTCAGCACCGTCTTCAGCAAGATGCTGCCCGGTTCCATTTTGGGTTCCGGGAACCCTTTAACCTGCAGGGGCTCTAGGGGTTTTTCCAGCACCGCCGCCCGGATCATAGCTATCACCTGCCTGGCTAAAAAAAATGGTTTAAGCCATTACTTCGGCAAAGGGGCAAAAATCCCCTGCCGGAGGGAGTGAAGCTTTAAGACAAAACTACCGGGAGCTCCACCCCCAGGGAAACCCCCTCCAGGGTTACAGTACAGTCATAGGCATAGACTTCAACCCCCGCAGCGGCCGCCTGAACCAGGCCGGCGGCAAAATCCCTATCGGTCTCCCAGTTGGGGGAAAAGCTGTGGGCATCATTCCTCTGGACAATAAAAAGGGCAATGGCCCGGTGTCCCTCCTGCCGCGCCAGGGCCAGTTCGGCCAGGTGCCGGGTGCCCCGGCTGGTGGGGGCATCGGGGAAAATAGCCCTCCCGTCCTGAACCAGGGTCACCGATTTCACTTCCAGAAAACAAGTTTCCCCACCATTTTTAATGCGAAAATCCATCCGGCTGGAGCCGAAATTTACCTCCTGCTCCACCTCCACGGCTTTCGGGAAAAAGGGAAAGCGTCCCTCCTCAAGGGACCGGCAGACCAACCGGTTGGGCAGGCGGGCATCCACCGAAACCAGGACCCCCTTTTGCCGGGCAAGAATTAAATCAACGGGGGTTTTGCGCGGTGCTCCTCCTTTGGCCAGGACATAAACTTGCGCCCCCGGGTACAAGAGTTCCGCCATCCGCCCGGAGCTGGGAACATGGGCCAGGACCTCCCGGCCTGCCACCAGGACCCGGGCCACAAACCGGTTGACCCTCTCGACAAAACGCCCCGCCTGGGGCCTTCCACCGTATTCTATCTGCACAACTACCTTCCTCTCTTCCTGCCTTTACAAAGCCTTGATAAATTCGTACAAATCTTCCAGGGAACCGCGGTAATCTGTCTGGGGGGCTTCCCCGGTCCGGTTGATCAGGTGATCCTCGACCAGGAAGGTCCTGATCCCCACTTCCCGGGCCCGCAAATCATCCTGGACATCGTTGCCGATCATGAGGCATTCCCCGGCCTTAAGCCCCAGGCTGGCTAATATTTCCTCGTAATACTCCCGGTTGGGTTTGCAAAAGTGCATTATCTCGTAGCTGGTAACCAATCTATAGGGAAAATCCTCGACACCGACGCCGGCCCAGCGCAGGCGGTGGGCAATGGCCAGTTTGGGAAAGACGGGATTGGTGGCAACGACGACAGCAAAACCCCTGGCAAAGGCGTACTGGATTATCTCCCTGGCCAGGGGCTTGCGCCGGGCTTCTCCCGCCAGGGCAGGAAAATCATTGCGGTAAAAATCATCCAGGAGGGGCAGCAGGACCTCCCGGGAAAGCCCGAGACGGGGAATAAAGTCGGCCATAAAGACTTCCTCATTGGTTTTTTCCGGATCTTTGCTGGCCATCATGACTGCCGTGCTGGCTACCAGGTGATCGACAAACTGCTGGGGATCCACCAGCTGCCCAAAGCGCCGGGTAAGGGCCTGGAAATAGGCGGGTAGGAATGTTTCCATATCCAGATCCAGGAGTGTACCATCGAGATCAAAGAGTAGTGCCTTAAATGCCATCTGCCTCCCTTGCTGTGTAGCTGGAAAACCAGTCCGCCGCCCCCGCCAATGGGGGGCGAAGAAGGTCATCTAACATTATAGCATAAGAAAAGTAATTACCTGGGGGAAGTGGACAGAATTCCCATTCATTCGAGGAGGATAAGTCCCGTCCAGACCACCTCCCGGCCCAGGGGAAGGGGGGCGATACCCCAGCCTACCTTGGCTGCCGTGGCCGCCACATTTATGCCCATGGCTTCTATGGAGGGGCGGGCCCGGAAGGGATGACGGCAGGGTTCCCTGCTTCCCTGGCCCACACATTCATCACAGAGGCGGCAGCTCCCGCCGATGAGGCCGGCGGCCAGCAAATATCCCATGCCCTGGAGCCGGCGTTCCAGGCTATTGACTACCCGGTGGAGTTTATCGGCATATTGGTAAACAACAGCCTTTTCCGGCCCTTCCCCCTTTTCCGAAGTCGGCCCCTGGACTTGTAGGAGGAGGGCCCACTGGTAAAGCCTGATAATGCGCCGGGATTCCTCCACGCTGGGCAGGTTGGGGGGACACATCAGGTTCCGGCCGTAGTTGGGGCACAGGGGCACCAGACACTTCAGCCGCACCCTTTCATCGATGACAATTTCCCTGGCCGGCAGCACCTTGGCCCGGTCGGCCCCCTCCTCCCTAGCCGCCTCTTCTAACTGCCGCAGGCTAAAGTTGTTGACCATCGGTCTCCCCCCCTGCTGAAGTTGCTAAATCACCCGCACCCAAAAGTCGGCTACCTGGACATCGGGCTGCCGTTCCAGAAACTTAATAACTGCTTGGAGGCTCCGGTGGGCATGGCCGCTGTCGTTGCTCACCCAGGCCAGCCCCAGGGTAGCCTGCCGCCACAGGTCAAGTTTTCCTACCTCGGCCACAGAGACGTTGAAGCGGGCCCGGGTCCGCTCCAGCAGCCCCTTGATCACCCGCCTTTTGTCCTTCAGGGAATTGACACCTGGAACATAAAGCTCCACCGTGGCTGTCCCTATAACCACCTTCGCTTCACCTCGCCGCTGGTAATCTCCTCCCCCCTCAGGCCAGGTAGATGAAGGCCACCAACCCTCCCACTCCCGAAGCCAGGAGATTGACCATGTCATTGTTGAGCCAGCGGCATCCCCGGAGATACTCGGTCTCCCGCCCGCAGTGTTCCCTTTTCTCCGTTTCGGCTCCACAGGTGGAGCAGCGGAAAATAAGCTGGCAGGATGCCCCCAGCAGGCTGTCGGTGAAACAGCCGGCCAGGCCCCCCACCAGGGCCGCCAGCAGGATTTTATCCCCAGGGAGGCCAGGGGCACCGGAAAACATAAGCCCTATTTGGGCCACCAAACCCACCAGGAGGGCCCCCAGGGCGGCAGCACCGGTGCCCAGGAGGGAAACACCACCGCTGGTTCCCGGCGGTACCTCCTGCCAGGTCAACACCGAGCGAGGCTTTTGTTTGCTCAGGACCCCGATCTCGGTGGCCCAGGTATCGGCGCTGACGGTGGCCATTACCCCCAGAAACATGGCAAAGGCCGCCCCCGGGGAGAGGAGGGTGCGGGACAGGACCGCCAGGAGGCTGCCCAGCCCCCCATTGGCCAGGGCCTGGCCAAAATCCCGCCTCCCGGTTTTGGCAAAATTGGCCTCTACCTCTCCCTTCCTCTCCCTTTTATAGTGGGAGAGGGCGCTGCCAGAAATAAAAAAGGTCAGCAGCATACAGAACCAGAGGGGGCCGCCAAAACCCATGACCAGGGTGCCTACCAGGAGTGCACCCACAAAGCCGCTTTCTGACAGGGAACCCTTTCGATATCCGACCCCCGCCACCAGGGCACTGGCCCCCAGCCCCCACAAAAGCATGTACATAATATCTTCCCCTTTCTCCAAAGACAGCTACAATATTAGTGCAACGCCTGATGTCAGCAGGGGCACCAGAAGGTTATCCAGGCCGGCTCCCGAAAGGGCCTCCACAACGGTGGCCACCCCGGCCAGGAGAATTGCCTGCAAGACAGCGGTCGGAAGAGGGAGGGGAGAAAAGGCAGTCAAAAACAGGGTGATGGCCAGGAAGGAAAAGAGAAACATGGCCAGGGACCCCTCAAGACTCTTCCTGTTCCCAAAGATGCTGTAAAGCCGCCTCCCCCAATTCTGTCCCACGATGGCGGCGAAACCGTCCCCCCAGGTCATGGCCATAATACCCACTCCACCCAGGTAGGGGGCTGTATCCCAGGTCAGCCACACCAAAATGCTCAAGGAAATGGGAAAATAAACGGTGCCCAGATTGCTGCTGTCCGTCAACTCCATGGCTTTAAAGATCTTTTGCCGGTAAGAAATATAATTGAGAACAATGAAGGTAAGGGGGGGAATAAGGGCATAGACCTTGCTGGTAAAAAGAAGCAGGGCCAGGATATACCAGTTGCCCACCCCGATGTGGACAAACTTCCGGGTAAACTCCGGGGAAAGCTGCCAGAGCTTCCGAATTCCTTCCCCCATGAGTAGAATCCCAAAAACATATCCGTAGGAAATCAGGAGCCCCAATAAGTTATCGTCCATAATGCCACTCTCCTTTTTCTCATTCCGAATTACCTTTCTACTACCAGAAAAAAAATCCTCCTTTTCCCGACAGCCAGGAGGATTTTTTCCACAGAATAACTATTTTCGCCCCTAAATATTTCCTGCCAGAGCCAGGCGGATTTCCCTTTGCACCTGGGGATCCCCTTCCCCGGCCAGGGCCCTTTCCAGTGCCTCCCTGGCCCGCCTGCCTCCCAGCCGTCCCAGGGCCCAGGCCCCATGGCCGCGGATAATGGGCCGGGAATCCTGGAGGCAGTTTTTCAACAGGGGTAGAAAATCGGGTTCACCCAGGTTCCCTACAGCCAACAGGGCATTGCGCTGGAGGACAGTCCTTCCCCGCCAGCCGGCGGCACTGGCGCCAAAGGCCCCTTTAAACTCCCGGTTGTTCATGACCAAAAGCTCTGCCAGCTGGGGTCGGTGTTCCTGCCCCCGGGGGAAAAAGGCCGGCTCTGACGTAACGGGAGCATGGCGATTGTGGGGGCACACCTCCTGGCAGGTATCACAGCCATAGAGGCGAAGACCCAGGGCCCGCCGCAGCTCCAGGGGGAAGAAGCCTTTCTGTTGGGTGAGGCAGGAAAGGCAGCGGTCGGGATCCAGTACCCCGGGAGCCAGCAGGGCGCCAGTGGGACAGGCCCGCAGGCAGAGGTCACAAGCTCCACAATCCTTCCCCTGGGGAGAAGTGGGTGGAAGCTCAATTGTAGTCAGTATTCCCCCCAGGACCACCCAGGAGCCCAACCGGGTTAGGAGAAGGGTATTCTTGCCGAACCAGCCCAGGCCGGCCCGCCTGGCAACCTCCTTGTCCAAGAGGGGTCCGGTATCAACGAAGGCAAGATTCCGGGAGCCGGGCACCTCCCGCTGTAAAAAGTCCTGGAGCAGGGTCAGTTTTGCCCCCACTACCCGGTGATAATCCTCCCCCCAGGCGATCCGGGCAAGCTTCCCCCGGTGACCAGGGGGAGGAGACAGCTTGCCCTGGTAGTAGCCCAGGCCCACGGCAATGATACTCCTGGCTCCGGGCAAACTAAGGGCAGGGTCGCAAGCCCGGACCAGATCCCGGGGAGCAAAGGGGGCATAAAGGCCCTGCCGGCGCCGGTCCGCCAAAGTCTGCCGGGCTGCCGGGAAGGCCTCGGCGCCGGTAATCCCCATGAGGTCGATGCCTATCTCCCGGGCATAACAAAAAAGTGCTTCTTTCAGCCTCATGCCCCTTCCTCCTCCGCCTGCCCCGCTGGGCAGTATTCCTGCAGGGGACATTCATCGCAGCGGGGCCTCTGGGCCCGGCACACCTGGCGGCCGTGCCAGATGAGCCAGAGATGGGCCTGGGACCATTGGGAACGGGGAATAACCTGCTGCAATTCCCGCTCTGTGGCCAGGGGAGTCTTGCCCCGGGCCAGGCCCAGCCGGTGGCTGACCCGGAAAACATGGGTATCGACGGCCAGGGCATCCTGGCCGAAGGCCTGGCTGAGGATTACATTGGCCGACTTTCGCCCCACTCCCGGCAAAGACATGAGCTCCTCCCGGGCAGAGGGTACCTGGCCCCCATATTTTTCCACTAAAATGGCACAGGTCTCCCTGATATTCTTCGCCTTATTCCGGAAGAGGCCGCACTCCCGGATCTCCTCTTCAAGTTCAGCCTGCTCGAGTTTCACAAAATCTTCAGGAGTCTTATATTTGGCAAACAAGCGGGACGTCACCTTGTTCACCCGCACATCGGTGCACTGGGCCGAGAGGATGACGGCGATGAGGAGCTGAAAGGGGCTTTCATAGGTCAGCCCCGGCTTCAGGTCCCCATATTCTTTTTCTAGTATGGCAAGGATCTTCTTTGTCCTCTGGTCCATTTAATTCACTCCAGTACATTACCTTATTCTTACAATCCTTGGGCTACCCCATAATTTAATTTGGGGATATGATATACGGCAAAGCTATATTGTGGCACAAAACATTCCACAGGACAGTAGGGTTGTGCACCCATGGTACACCACATTGCGCATTACCGGAAGTAACCCGGAACAGCATTGAGACACAGGATAAAAGAGCGCAGGCGAGGGGTTCTGAGGACCGAAATGCATGAACCTCACTTAATAAATGGCCCAACCAAAAGGCCAGGCCATTTAACAAGGGGAAGCCTGTCTGCGGCTTCCCCCATACTTCTATCCCTTACCCTTAAACCCTCTTCTTGGCCAGGGAAAAGCTCTTTCTACCTGCAGCAGCAGTTGTCATCAAAAATAATGGCAAAGGCCCTGGTAAAGCCGCCATCGGCCTTGTCGATCAGGATGGGCGGGGCGGCGAAAAATACCCTGGGCACATCGATCTCTTTGAGATTGGCCAGGTTTTCAATGATAATGATGTTATTCTCCATGAGAATGTGATGGACGGGGGAGGTGGTGCTGTCCACCCGGTCGGGGGAGAGGAAATCCATACCCACCGCCTTCACCTTCAGTTCCGCCAATTTGCGAGCCAGTTCTTCCGTTAGATAGGGGGCATCCTCCACATAGGCCGGATCCTCCCAGTACTTGCAGTAGCCCGTCCGGATCAGGACAATATCCCCTTCCTTGATATCGTGCCCTTTCAGGACCTCAACCCCGATCTCCCTGCTTTCATCGACACAGGCATCGACGATGACGGCTTCCCCAATGAAGGTGTCAATGGGGAAGGCCTCCATGGTGGGGGCACCGGGTACACAATGGGCCGGGGCATCGCAGTGGGTGCCCACATGGACGATGGCATGGAAGTCTGTTATCCGGAAACCGCCATCCTCTATCTTGGCAATCTGCTTCACATCGAGATCCGGCGTGCCAGGAAACTGGGCCATTCCCATCTTATACGGTTGGGACAGGTCGATAATCCTCATTATTCATCACCCCTGGATAGTTTTTAGTTCAATAATTCACCCACTGCCGAAAAATTCCTTCTTTGTAATGAATATTCTTTCCTGTCAGGCATCGGCTGCACCGGGGGCAATCAGATTATTGGCGGTCAAATCCCGCTCCAGGTTCTTCATGGCTAAATGAAAGAATATACCCGTCAGCAGTACAGCACAAAAATCGGCAAAGGGAGCGGCATAGACCAGCCCCTTTAGGCCCCAGAATTTTGGGAAAATGAGGAGGGCCGGAATAAGAAAGATCACCTGCCTGGTCAGGGTCAAAAACATGGCCATCAAGGCTTTTCCAATGCATTGGAAATAACTGGAGGCAATAATTTGAAAGCCGACTATGGGCAGGCAGAAGGTCCAGGCCAGGAGGGCCGTGCTGGTAAACTCAACCAGTTCCGGGGTATCGTTAAAGAGGCGAACCAGCTGTTCCGGAAACAGCCTGATCATGGCATAACCGGCAATGACAATGGCCGATGCCGCCATGATGGCCAGTTTGACGGCTGTTTTTACCCTGGTGGGCCTTCTCGCCCCATAATTAAAACCGATAATCGGCTGCACTCCCTGCCTGATCCCTATTACGGGCATCAGTATTATGGTCATAATACTGTTTATTATCCCCATTCCCGATACGGCCAGATCGCCACCGTAGAGGAAAAGGCTCTTGTTTAGAATCACATTCAAAAGACTGTTAGCCAGCTGAAGGGAAAAACCCGGAATGCCCACGGAAGTTATACCCACTACAATGGGCAGTTTAAGCTTCATATACCTGAGCCGCAGCTTGTTGGTGCTCCGCGGACCAAGAAAGTATGCCACCACCCAGCCTGCCGAGACACACTGGGCCAGGATAGTGGCCAGAGCAGCGCCGGCCATCCCCATTTCAAAGACAATGATAAATAAAGCGTCCAGCACAGTATTGAGGCCCGCACCCAAAAACATGGTGTACATGGCCATCTTAGGATTCCCATCGGCCCGGATAAAATTATTCATCCCCATGCCGACTACCTGGAATACTGCCCCATAGAAAATAATCTCCATGTACTCCATGGAGTAGGGTAAAACTGCCTCACTGGCACCGAAGGCGCTCAGCAGGGGTCGCAAATAGATTTGTCCTAGAATCATAAAAAGAATCCCGGCAATAACCAAGAGGATAAAGGCATTGCCCAGAATCTCCTCAGCCTCCTCGACCTTTCCCTCCCCCAATCTTATGGAAAAGAGGGTGGCCCCACCGACGCCAAAGAGAAGACCCATGGACATCAGGATAATCATAATGGGAAAGCCGATGGTGATCCCCGCTATTCCATAGGGTCCCACATAGTTGCCAATAAAGATTCTGTCGACGACATTGTATAAGGAATTCACCACCATGCCCACTATGGCCGGCAGTGAAAATTTGAACAAGAGCCTGGAAACCCTTTCTTGTCCCAATGGGTTGACTTCATTATTCACGCTAGCAGCCCTCCATCCCCTTTATGTTTGTCCCTTCAACTTTGGCAACCATCTTCTCCAGGACAGACAAGACCGTTGCAGCATCCCTTTTATCGATACCGGCACTGAGAAACTCATTCCAGCCCTTCACCCTCTGCCTGATTTGCTTCCTGTGTTCCCTGGCCTTTGCAGTAAGGTAGATCCTGTACCGCCTGTCGGTACTGTCCTTGCTCTTTATGACCCAGCCCTTGGCTGCCAGGGATTTGATGGCCCGGGCCGTCGCCGCTCTATCTATGAATAAATAGGAGGACAATTCCTCCTGGGTAGCCCCATCCTTCTGATAAAGGTAGAGCAAAAAGGCAGCCTCGGCGGAAGTGATATTAAATGTCTTCAAAGAGTGATTAATATAAACCTGGGATTGCCGGTGTAAGATGGACAGCAGATGTCCAAGACTCCGTTGCATAGGCTCACCGCCCTAGTTGACTTATCAATTATTCCATTATAATTGCCGTAAGGGGGGAAGTCAACCGGCGACAAAATTAGGCCAATCTTCTGATGGCAAGGGTGAATTATATATAGCATTTTTGTAAAAATTGCCGCCGGGAGAAGGATAATAGGCCCAATAGGCGTATATATAAAGCCTAAGGGCCTAGATTCCCTACCCAAAGTAGAGATTTTCCACTCCATTTCCCTTATTCTAGGGACTTCTATGAAAATGCTAATTCCGGTAAGGAAAATGATTAATTGCATGTATATTCCAGCCAGACAGTAACTATTTATAAATACAGGGATCCGTCATGGGCCGGGGAGGTGGTATAATTACCTTGAGACACCGCAATCAATAAATCGAGGAGGGAAAAGCGAGTGGAACAAGGACGACTTAAGAGCAGCTGGGAATCCTACAAATTTCCCATTATCCTGTTAGGGTCCATTGTAATTGGTTGTATCCTCGGTCTGATTATGGGGGAAAATGCCGATATTCTAAAACCCTTTGGCGATATTTTCATCAACTTAATGTTTACCATTGTAGTTCCCCTTGTCTTTCTCACCATCAGCAGTGCCGTCGCCTGCATGGCCAGCCTGCACAGGCTGGGTAAAATTTTAGGAGCCCTGCTTGGAGTTTTTGTCGTTACAGGACTTATAGCTTCGGTCCTCATGATTTTCGTGGTTAATGTTTTCCCGCCCGCCCAGGGGGTACACCTGGACATTCCTGAAGCCGAAGAGCTGCAACCCCTGAGTACTGCCGATCAAATCGTGGCCGCGATAACAGTAACCGATTTCCCCGATCTTATATCCAGGCGCAACATGATGCCCCTAATCATCTTTTCCATTTTCTTCGGTATTACCATCATCATGCTGGGGGAAAAGGGGCAGCCCCTTGTTAATCTCCTCAATGCACTGTCGGAAGCAATGATTAAAATGATATCCTTGATCATGTACTATGCTCCCATAGGTCTGGGAGCCTACTTCGCCTCCCTGGTCGGCACCTTTGGTCCCCAGCTCATCGGCTCCTATGGCCGGGCAATGCTGATCTACTACCCCATTTGTGGCCTCTACTTTTTCATCGCCTTTGCCGCCTATGCCTACTATGCCGCCGGGAAAAAGGGCGTGACAAGCTTTTTTAGACACATAATACCCCCGGCAATAACATCCCTGGCTACCCAGAGCAGTATCGCCACGTTACCGGTAAACCTGGCCGCAGCAGAAAGAATTGGCATTCCCAAGGATATCCGGGAGATTGTCCTTCCCTTCGGCGCAACGGCCCACATGGACGGCTCCTGCCTCAGTGCCATACTAAAGATTTCCTTCCTGTTTGGCATCTTCGGCATACCCTTCAGCGGCCTGGGGACCTTTGTCACTGCCACTATCATCGCCGTGCTCAGCGGTGTAGTCATGTCCGGCGTTCCCGGTGGCGGTTTAATCGGGGAAATGCTCATCGTCAGCATGTACGGCTTTCCCCCCGAAGCCTTCCCCATCATTGCCACCATCGGCTATCTGGTTGACCCGCCAGCCACCCTCATAAATGCTACCGGCGATACCGTTGCCGCAATGATGGTGACAAAGATTGTGGAAGGTAAGGACTGGATGGATAAGGTAAACGAAAGCTGTTAATCTGTATTTCCAACTCTAATAATAACCAATGCGGTTCAGGACAATTTCGCTGAACCGCATTTTGTCTGTCAAGAATACAGGACTTCCCGCAAATAAAGCACCAGACCTCAGCGGAAAAATATGCTTATTAGAACAACAGCAGGGAAAAGAATGTCCCGTATGCAATTTTTTACGGAAGGAAAATGGTTCACAGGTATATGTATGTAAGCCCGCCAAAGAGGCGGGATTTCAGCTCCTAGATGCTGCTCAATCGGCTCTATCCAATAGCACGGCCAGTTTAGGTGCCTTGCTCTTCCAATGCATTTTTCACTGCTGTAGTGAACTTCTCATGGGTTTTCGTTGCCCCGGTGATCACATCAACTTCTTCAATGTCCTGCTTTTCAATGAGGGCCTCCTCATACTGGGAGAAAGCTTCTTCAGCACTTATACCCGCTTCCCTTTCCCAAAGGGCATTGTAATCTTCAGATGCCGACTTGGGATTATCGTCTTCATCATATTCTTCATACCTAACCTCTTTTATTTTCCCACCATCTACGACTATTTCCACTTCACCCCGCCAGCCATGATCATCGGGTTCTGTCTCTCCTGTATAGGTTCCATCTTCAATTTTGTCCATGGGTATCTGCTGCTCGGGTGATTCCTCGGGAGCAGGGGCAGGTGTTTTTTGCGGCCGCAATAAACTACAGCCAAGGACCGAAAAGATAACTATAGTTGCAGTGCTGAGAAATACAAAGACTTTACCAACCCTCACTCCATCACCTCCTCATCTTGCTCTTATTTTGATGTTTCGTATGCTGATTATCACCCCTGTTATCCAGTCCTGGCGGAGGATTTCTTAACCAGAAGCGCTAGCATACTGATTAAGAGCCAAAGAGCATAATAGAAAAACTTGTTAGCTAGAATACGGGCTTTCCATCTGCATAGCAAACTTTGCTGCCCCGGATACGAACAATACTTATCCCCCGGCATAATCTAGAACGGGGGTGATATTATGGAATACCAGGGAAATATCAGTTTTTCCCCTGGAGCAAAGGATTTTAAGAAAATAACTCCGGTCCGGGGTTTTGATAGGGTAGATCCAAATAATGCCAGGCAAAATAATTATGTCTGGTCAATGGAAGAAATGGGCGATTATATCTATGTAGGAACCGCCAGGAATATTGTCCACTCTCTGCTGCGGTACATCAGTGAAATCCTTGGCAGTGAAATACCTGTACCTCCAGAGCTGGAACCGGAAGTTGTCGACGATAGTGGTGAAATCTGGCGCTATCATAAAAGCGGCCGCCAAGGCTGGGAAAGGGTTTACAAAGCACCTCCGGAGTCAATGAATATCGGTTTTCGGTTTATGAAGCGCTATACTACTCCTAAAGGAGAAACAGCCCTTTATGCCGCTGCCCTTACTCCCTTAAACCCCAACCTGCTTATTCTAAAATCAACCGATGGAACAAATTGGTATCCGCTGGATTCAGGCATAACCGGATACTCAGCCCGATATATGACTGAACACAAGGGTAAGCTCTACATGGGGGCTTTACCCTTTTTGGGTATGGGGGAAACCCTCTTATTTGCCAGCGAGGATCCAGAGGGGGAAGGATGGCAGCTGGTGGATGTGGCCGGCGAGCCAGGTAAAAACCCCCGGGGCAGCATAGATCTTATCCTCAGTTATAATGATCATCTCTACGTGGGAACTGTCCAACCCAATGGTTTTGAAATATGGCGAACACTGGGGGAGCTGCCGGAAAAGGATAACTGGAAATTGGTGGTCGATCAGGGAGCCGGTGATGCCCGCAATGAACACCCCTGGTCCATAGCCGTTTTTCGTGATCATATTTATGTGGGAACGGCCATTGAAGCTGCCGTATTCAGCGCCAATCCCGAACAGGATATTGTACCACCCAAGGGTTTTGATCTGATCAGAATCGATAAAGATGACAACTGGGAGCTGGTCGTGGGGGGACCACCTGTAGTGCCTACCAATCCCACCACCGGTACCAGGGGGCAACCGCTAAGCGGTTACCCTTCCGGCTTTGGCAATATATCCAATGCCTACTGCTGGCAGCTGCAGCCCTTTGGAAACCAGCTATATCTGGGTACCTTTAGCTGGTCGGTGTTAATACCGCCCTTCCTGCCCCTGCTGCCGGATATTTTGCAGATTTTGCTGCCCATGCTAGGTAGAACCGGAGCAGATAATATTGACTTGGGCAGGGAAGAACTGGCCGAAATGAAAGGTATCCTGAAAAAGCCCAATGTCAGGAAGTTATTGGAATATCTCGCCTGTTTCGTAATGAAATTGGGTTATAGGGTCTTCGGTTTTGACCTCTGGAAAACCCAGGATGGTGTCCATTGGGAGGCGGTATCCCTAAACGGTTTGGGAAATCCCTATAACTACGGCATCAGGATGCTGTTTGTGTCTGAAGAAGAAAAGCTATATCTTGGTACCGCCAATCCCTTCCAAGGCTGTGAAGTGTGGGTAAAGGGCAGGCCATAGGAATTGTGAGGTTTAGGAGTTGACAGCAAACCCGTCCCACCGCCCGGCCCCGGGTTGTCCTGTACCCGGGGCCAGTATGTTAATACTACTATTATCGGTTATACTAGAACTGAAGTATCCACTTTACCCTGAGGAGGGTCGCTATGACAACCGGTACCAAAGGAGCCAATAGATTAATAAAGGAAAAGTCCCCCTACCTCCTCCAACATGCCTATAACCCGGTAGATTGGTACCCCTGGGGAGAAGAGGCCTTTGCCAGGGCCAGAGCGGAAGATAAACCCATTTTCCTTTCTATCGGCTATTCTACCTGCCACTGGTGCCATGTGATGGAAAGGGAATCCTTCGAAAACAGAGAAGTAGCAGAGCTTCTGAACGAGTACTTTGTCTCCATCAAGGTGGACCGGGAGGAGCGGCCGGATATCGACCAGATCTATATGCAGGCCTGCCAGCTGCTAACGGGCCAGGGGGGCTGGCCCCTGACCATCTTTATGACCCCAGAGAAAAAGCCCTTCTTCGCCGGCACCTATTTCCCCAAAGAGAGCAAGTTCGGAAGGCCGGGACTGCTGGATATCCTGGCAGCCATCCATGACCAGTGGAGCAGCAACCGGGCAGAACTTGTCCAGGCCGGTGAGGAGTTGACCAGAGTCCTCCAGGCCCAAACCCAGGGCAGGGACCGGGGAGAACTGGATGAGGATATCTTACACACAGCCTATACTTTCCTCAAGGAGAACTATGATGAAACCTACGGTGGTTTTGGCGGGGCCCCCAAATTTCCTACCCCCCACAACCTCCACTTCCTCCTCCGCTACTGGCACTGGACCGGGGCGGAAGATGCCCTTTCTATGGTGAAAAACACCCTGGAGGCCATGCACCGGGGCGGCATCTATGATCATCTCGGTTACGGCTTTGCCCGCTACTCCGTCGATGGGAAATGGCTTGTGCCCCACTTTGAAAAAATGCTCTACGACAACGCCCTCCTGGCCATGGCTTATCTAGAGGGATACCAGGTTACCGGCAAGGAGCGCTTTGCCCGCATTGCCCGGGAGATCTTCACCTATGTCCTGCGGGATATGACCTCCCCTGCCGGAGCCTTCTACACGGCAGAAGATGCCGATTCCGAAGGGGAGGAGGGGAAGTTCTATACCTGGACCCCGGCCGAAATCAAGGGAATCCTGGGCACAGAGCTGGGGGAAGAGTTCTGCCGCTGGTACGGGGTTACCGAAGCTGGGAATTTCGCCGAGAAAAATATCTTAAACCGGGTCCGGGGTGAGGTATTGGAGGCAGAGGGGGACCCGCGGGAAGAAGACCACCTGGCCGCCGCCTACCAGAGGCTCTTTGCCGCCCGGGAGAAACGCATCCACCCCCACAAGGACGACAAGATCCTTACTTCCTGGAACGGCCTCATGATTGCTGCTCTGGCCATGGGGGCCCGGATTCTTTCTGAGCCCCAATACCTGGAAGGGGCCGTCCAGGCCATGGAGTTTATCTGGACTCACCTGCGCAGCAAGGAAGGCCGCCTCCTGGCCCGGTACCGGGACGGGGAAGCAGCCTACCCGGCCTATCTTGATGATTACGCCACCCTCATCTGGGCCCTGCTGGAGCTTTACCAGGCAGACCAGAAGGCAGCCTGGCTCCGGCGGGCCCTAAAACTACAGGAAGAACAGGACCGGCTCTTTTGGGACAAAGGAGAAGGTGGATACTTTTTCACCGGCCATGACAGTGAGGAAATCTTGACCCGGTCCAAAGAGGTCTACGATGGTGCCATCCCCTCGGGCAACTCCATGGCCGCCCTCAACCTCCTCCGCCTGGGCCGCCTCACCGGCCGGGAGGAATTCACCGACCGTGCGGAGACCTTGTTCCGAACCTTTTCCGGCACCGTCAGCCGCTACCCCGCCGGCTATACCTTCTTCCTGTCTGCCCTGCACTTGTCCCTCGCCGCCCCTCGGGAAGTAGTTATAGCAGCAGAACAAGGAGGAGAAAAGCTGCGGCAGGAGCTGGCCCCCATAACCCGCCCCTTTGCCCCCACCACCACCTTCCTCTACCGGCTGGAGGGTAAAGACGCGGAAGAATTAAAGGCCCTTGCCCCCTTTACTGCCGAAATGCGTCCTCTACAAGGAAAAACCACCTACTACCTCTGCGAAAACTTCGCCTGCCGGCAGCCGACAACTAATCGCCAAGAACTTATAAGGGTTTTGGCAGAAAACCAGGTTTGTTGTGAATAACTCCGTAATCCGGTGATATCAGGCGCATTTGGCATTTACAAATTTAAGAACCGTCTAAATTCTCTTTGACTTACCGCAGTTGTGAAATGTTATACTGGCGCTACATTAACAATTAAGTGGACTATAGATATAAGAATTCACAATAGCCTCTAATGAAAAAGAATAATCACTCCGATTTTTAGGAACTAAAATCAGTTCCTAAAAACGTCAGGGTATAAAGAGCGATCTTTATGCCTGCCAGTGTGCAAAGGAGTTCATCCCTTGGATTTAAACCAAAGGATGTGCTCCTTGTTTTTTTAGCAACAAAAAATAAAAACAGGAGGGAGAGGGAGATGATCGGTGGTTATGCTGGCAAGATGTTGTTTGTGGACCTCACCAGAGGAGAACTGGTGGAAAGAAGCCTTTCCGAAGATTTAGCCCGCAGTTTTCTCGGTGGTTATGGAATCGGCGCCAAGGTTCTGTATGAAATGATGCAGCCTGGTGTAGATCCCCTGGGCCCGGACAATGTTATCGGCTTTCTCCCCGGACCGGCTACGGGTACAAGGGCCCTCTTCTGCGGCCGCTATACCATTGTCCACAAATCGCCAATAACCGGGGGCTGGAACGACGCCAATTCCGGCGGCTATTTTGGCCCGGAATTGAAAAAGGCCGGCTATGACGCCGTCTTTGTTTCTGGGATTTCCCCAAAACCGGTGTATTTATGGATTAAAGACGGTACAGCAGAAATCAGAGACGCCTCCCACCTGTGGGGCCTGGATACCAAGGAAACCTGGGCTGCCCTGCAGGAGGAACTCGGGGATGAAAAGATACGAGTCGCCGCCATCGGGCCTTCCGGGGAAAGGGTGTCCCTCCTGGCCTGCCCCATCAATGACGGCCACCGGGCCCCCGGTCGGGGCGGTGGTGGCGCCGTAATGGGTGCCAAGAGGCTGAAAGCCATTGCCGTGCGAGGTACCGGTACAGTACCCGTCGCCAACCCGGAAAAAATATTGGCAATCAACAAGGCTGTAGTTAAGATGATGCAGGAACATCCCGCCACACCGGCCTGGTCGGAATACGGCACTACTTCTATAACGGCAGGCTCTATCTTAAGCGGCGACTGTGCCGTTAAAAACTGGGCTGGGGCCGGCATCGTAGATTTTGGGGAGGAAAGGGCCCAAAAGCTGTCGGGGGAAGCCTTAGACAAGTACAAGGTGAAGAAGTATGGTTGCTACAACTGCCCCCTGGGCTGTGGGGCCGAATATGAGGTTAACGCCGGCCGCTGGCCCCTGGGGCCGACGGAGCGGCCCGAATATGAAACCAGCGGCGCCTTCGGACCCGCCCTCCTCTGCGATGAAGAGGACGCCCTCCTCAAGGCCAATGAAGTCTGCAACCGCTACGGCCTGGATACCATCTCCGCCGGCATGACCATCGCCTGGGCCATGGAATGTTACGAGCGGGGTATCCTCACCAAGGAAGACCTGGATGGAATTGAGTTGACCTGGGGCAACGGGGAGGCCATCGTAGCCCTGCTGCAGAAAATGGCCGACGGCGAAGGCTGTGGTGCCGTGCTGGCCAACGGTTCCGCCTATGCCGCCAGGGTGTGGAACAAAGGGGCAGAATACTTGCAGACGGCATCGGGTATTGAAATCCCCATGCACGACCCCCGCCTGGGCCCTGGTCTGGCACGCACCTACCAGTTCGACCCCACCCCCGGCCGGCACGTTAAGGGGGGAATTGGCATAGGTCAATTGGGACTGCCGCCGGAGGAAAAGTATGTGTACGAAGGGACCGGAGAAGCAGATCTCAAGGCGACCACCTTCCAGGAGGTCCTCAACAGCCTGGGCTTCTGCATGTTTGCCCTCAGTGTGGGGGTTACACCCCAGGCCTTCCATGACTACGCCGAAGCTATTCTGGGCATCCCCTTCACCGCCGAAGACAGTTTGAATACGGGCCTTCGCATCCTTAACATGCGCCTGGCCTTCAACCTGCGGGAAGGCATCACGCCCGCCGACTGCACCATTTCCGAGCGGGTTGTAGGAAAACCACCCCTGGAAGCCGGTCCCTTGGCGGGAGTTACCATAGATAATGAAAAACTGGCCCGCAATTTCTTTACTGCCGCCCATTGGGATCTGGAAACAGGCAAACCATCCCGCGCGTCCCTGGAACAACTGGGACAGCTGGAAGAAGTAATTAGAGATTTGTATGGGAGCTAAAGGGCCGGGCAAATGATAATAAAAAGACCAACCGGAGGGATGTAATTGAAGGTAAGTGTCAAATATTTCGGGGCACCAATGACAAAGCTGGGCCCCACTGCCAGCCAATATCATTTGCCCGCAGATGCCACAGTGGCCAAACTCCTCGAATTAATAGCTGCTGAACTGACGGAGCAGGAAAGGAAACTGCTGACCATGACAACTTGTATGGTAAACGGTGTAATGGTGAAGAAAGAAGACCCGCTGCAGGATGGAGATGAGGTGTATATCCTCTTTCCCCTGTTGGGAGGTTAGACAGCCGGGGCCTACACTGCCTCAAGGGCACCGGTTGGGCAATGGGGGCCCCAGGGTATATCTGAGCCCGGTTGTATAATTATGGAGGCTGCCCCTGCAGGCAGCCTCCAATGGGTTTCTCTAGGCCTTCTTGATGGCCTCCGTCGGACAGCTTTCCATAGCCTCTATGGCATCGCCCTCGACATTTTCCGGGATCTCTTCCTTGATGGCCTCCGCCTTTCCGTCATCGTTCCAATCAAAGACCGCCGGACAAATGTTAATACAAGCACCACAGGCTATACACAGATCCTGATCCACGTACATCTTCATACAGCCATCCCCCCTTATTTTGTTCCCAGGGCAAGCCCTTTGCCAAATTATACTACTAACTTGGTTAAATTTCTACTGTTCCAACCATTGTTAATGTTTCGTAATCATCGATGCTCATGGGGAGTTTCTCCACTTCCACCTTTCCTTCCTTGGCCCGGAAGATCAGGTTATCCCCCTCCCCTACCTGCAGTTTTTTCCTGATTTCCAGGGGGAGGTTCACCTTTCCCTGGGCGTCTACCTCAACAATGTATTCGGCCATCCCAGCTTCACCTCCCGAGGGCACCATAACCTTTCTTTGTTTAGGATGCTTTTTTTTCGGAAAAATATTAGCCCTGCTTGGAATTAGTGGCCCCTCCCCCTTTCCCCCGCGCCAGGGCCCTCTGCATCATGACCCAGGCCAGGAGCAGCAGGGCCGGGGTAATGAGCTGGGTCAGGGTGAAAAATCCGAAGCCCCACTCACTGTTTACATAGCCCCAGAGATAGAGGGGATTTTCCCGGAAGGTTTCCTCTACCAGGCCCCGCAGGAGGGAGTAGGAAAAAATGAAGGCCCAGAATAAAAAACCAGGTGGGGGATTGCGGCGGGCCAGGTAGTTGTGCAGCACCAGTAGAGCCACACCGATCAGGGAACCATAAATCTGGGTCGGATGCCGGGCAAAGGGGAGGAGGAAAGCGGGACGGCCCAGGATTTCCTGGTTGAAAATATTGGCAATCCGCACCAGGATATAGCCTGCGGACAAGCCCGGTACAACCAGGTCGGCCACCGCCTCCCAGGAAATGCCGTGCCGGTCCAGGTAGATCTTGCCCGCCACCAGGCCGCCCAAAAGACCCCCGTGAAAGGACAGGCCGCCCCGCCATATTTGTACCATCTCCACCGGCCGGGCGGCATAGTAGGACCAGTTGGTAAGGACGTAGATGGCCCGGGCCCCCACAATACCGGCAAAGACTACCAGGAGGGCCAAGTTGGAAAGGAATTCTTCCCTGAGGCCTAGTTTCTTACCATGTTTTAAAAGATAATAATAGCCGATCATCATGGAGAGGGCCATCATTACCCCATACCACCGCACGGTCAGGGTTCCAAGGCGAAAGAGCACCGGATCCAGGTCCAGCAGCATAGATTACACCCCTCACTATTAGGCATCATCTATTTATCTAACCAAAAGAGCCGCCCTTTATGAGCAGAAAGGAAAAATATTAACCAGATAACCAAACCCTTCCTGCCACAAGTAGAGAAAAATATAAGAGGAAACCCAGATGGGCTTCCCCTATTCTGTCAATCGTAGAGGAGGATAACGGCAAAGAATTCCAGGGGCTCGTCACCAATATTTTCTATGGAGTGGCTGGCACCGCCACCGGTCAAAACGGCATCACCGGGTCCAACCTCCTGGATATTGCCGTTGTCATTGACCCTGCCTTTGCCCCGGAGGATGTAGTAGATTTCCGCCTCTTCCACATGGGGATGATAGCCGATGGAAGCTCCCGGCGGGATCCGGGTAAGGGCGCACAGGCGGGCTTTACCATTTAACTCCTCCTTGGTAAAGGCATGGATCATTTCCACTTCGCCCTTGCCATCCCGGACCCCTTCCCTTACTACCCGGTCCATGTCCTTACTAAAGCGTATCATTCTTTTCCCTCCCTATTTTCCTGAACTTGTCTAACTTTCAATGCCCTGCCGGGCATCTACACCCTGGCTGTAATAATGCTTGACCTCCCGCATTTCAGTGACCAGGTCGGCACAAGCAATTATCTCCGGCGGGGCCTTCCGACCTGTTAGGACAACTTCCACACCCACTGCTTTTTCCCGCAATATTTCCAGGACAGCGGCAACGGGTATCAAGTCATAGTACATGGCCAGGTTGATTTCATCCAGTACAACCAGGTCATATTCTCCTCCGGCCAGGGCTGTCCGGGCCCTTTCCAGCCCCGCCTGCAGAAGGGCAACATATTCTGCCGGGGGATTTCCCGGCGGGAAAATAACAACTTTATCCTGCCATTCTGCCAGGTTTTCCCCCTCCAGATCCCCTTCCCAGGCAATAAAAAAAGGCTTGCCAAAGGTCTCGACAGTAATGGCGGGGGAAACATAGGGCAGAAGATTGTGCTCACTATAGACCCTGTCCTTCATAAACTGAAGAAAAAGGACCTTCTTTCCCGCCCCCAGGGCCCTGATGGCCAGACCAATGGCAGCCGTAGTCTTGCCCTTGCCATCTCCCGTATAGACCTGGATGTATCCCTTGCCAAAGGACATGCCTGTCACTCCCCCAAAGTAGTTCCCCTTGTCCATATTCGCCCCCCGCGTCTCCTTTCCTGCCCCTGGGATAGTTATTCTGGCAGTAATATTATGTCCCTTTATTCAGCTGGAATCAGCCCTTGATCTGGAGGAGCCAGAAGGTGGTGTTTCGGTCATAGCCCAGGTCCCAGGGCACCTGAAAGCGGTCGGCCGAATGGCTGTTAACCACTGGATAGCCGGCGGAATTTTGTCCCACCACAATGGAAACATGGCTGATCATCCCGTCAAACTCATAGCCAATGATATCCCCGGGAAGGAGCCTGCCAATGGCACCCCGGGGATGCTCCGCCGTGGAGGCTGAGACCTCGGCATAGGAGCCCCGCATAATGCACTGGGCCCGCCCGGAGCTGAGAAAATAATTTACGAAGGCCTGGGCCTGGATCCAGGCCTGGCTTCCCCCATCATTCCCATAAAACCAGATCCAGTCCTGGGGCAAACCGCCCGCCTCTTCATCGGCCAGAACCTGGGAGGCAAAATTGGCACAATCCCCACCACCCAGGCTGTAGTCCCGGTATTTCTGGTTATACCTGCCGGTACCGGGGCCGAGGCGAACACCTACATAGCGGTGGGCATACCTTACCGCCCCTTCCCGGTTGTAATGCCCCTCCACCTTTATATCCCGCACTTCTATCCCGGCTGCAGCGGGCATTGCTTCCCCTGCCATTGTCTCCCCAACGGCCGCCGGTAAAGCCCGTCCCCCTTCAAAGGGATCCAAAAACCAGTCCTTTTGTACCAGCCAATCCTTATCCCTTTTTACCAGCTCCAGCCAGTGGATGGTCCTGGTTCCCATCAAATCGATTTTGTCACTGTCTCCCTGCCTGTAGGTGATGATGATGTGGGGGCAGACGGAAGCGTAGGCCTCCCCTCCCCTGATATCGAGGGATACCACGGCCAGCTGGCAGCTGGCGGCAAGGAGCTGCACCCCCCTCTCCTCTGCCCACTGGTGGAGATACTCTATCCGGGCCCGTTCCCATTCCAGGGCCCATTGGCCGGACGTCCCCCCTGTATCATAAAATTTATCTAAATTATCTCCTTCCCCACTGATCAGCATTCTGGTACGCTGCTGAAAAAAGTTCTCCAAATCCCTTCTCAGCCCTTGTTCAGGATCTGGTGTTAAAACCATGTTTTGGAAGGCAGGTAAAGCCCGGGGCAGGGCCAGGAGGGAAAAGAGATAAATGACAATGAGCAGCACTGGTATAGCCCTGCTTACACACAGCCCCCTCATCCCATCCCCTCCCGGCAGGCTTTTCTTCACTCCTTAATTTATATGCACGCCCTGGTTATTCATACACCCCTTTGTCAGTTTTAAATGGAGCGGCAAAGTGGCCAGCCTTAACACCAACACAAACAGGCCGTCTCCTTAAGATTTTACTTAAGGGACGGCCTGAACTAAATTCGCCTTTATCCTGCTATGCTATCCTCCCGGGCCGGCAGGTTCCTGGTGGCAACTACATTGGCCCCGGTCCCTAGGACATCGGCAACTATAATGCTCCCGATTTTCACCGGCGCCTCCACCTCTACCTGGGCAAGGAGTTCTGTAATTTCCCGCATTTTTTCCTTGGGAACCGGTATATCGGTCTTGACCGGTACCAGGGGATGGATGCCGTTCTTGACCCGCACCGTTGTGGCCAGGGTCCGCTTGGGCGCTACGGCCTCCTGCTCGGCGTAGGCTACTCCCCGCTTGCACTCATAGCCTGTCACCTCAACCAGCTTGCCATCTTCTACGGTTACCTCCAGAGTGCAGCCAACGGGGCAGACAATGCAGATAATTTCCTTCTTCACCTAGACCACCTCCTCTTCCATAGCGACCTCAACCGCAGAACCGGGAGCTATGGTGGAAAGGACCTCTGGGTCCAGGTCAATCCGGATCATTTCGCTGGGCAGGGCAATCCGCAATTTTTTCCTCTTCAACTGCTTGCCATCGACCGAGACCTTTGCCCACACATTCCTTTCCACATCCTTGACGCGGAAAGAAACGGTAATCTCCTCTACCCCGGTGGGGTCGGCAAACTGGGGTACCACATAGCGGACATTGCGCCCGGCGGTAAAACGAAGGTGTCTGCTCTGTTCCTCCCCTTTCCTTCCCTGGACATAACGGGCGGCACCGGCACCGGCCCTTTCTCCCTCCATGGTAACAAAATCAACGACGTCGTGAACATGGACTACGTTCCCACAGCCGAAGATGCCGGGTATCGTTGTCATCATGCTTTCATCGACAACGGGTCCGTTGGTCACAGGATCAAGTTCAATTTCTGCGGTATGACAGAGCTCCGTTTCGGGGATCAAACCTATGGAAAGGAGGAGTGTGTCACAGGAGACATCCTGGGCCGTTTCCGGCAGGGGCTCTCCCTGTTCGTTGACACGGCAGATTGTCACACCTTCGACTCTTTCCTTGCCATGAATTGCTGTAATGGTATGCTGCAGCAGAAGGGGAATGTCAAAGTCATTGAGGCACTGTGCTACATTCCGTTTTAATCCCGACGGATAGGGTAAGATTTCCAGGACGGCCTTCACCTTGGCCCCTTCCAGGGTCATGCGTCGGGCCATGATCATGCCGATATCGCCGGCACCCAGGATGACAATTTCTTTACCCGGCAGGTAACCCTCAATATTGACCAGCCGCTGGGCTAAACCGGCGGTGAAAATGCCGGCAGGCCGAGAGCCCGGTATCCCACCCCGGGGCCGTTCCCGGCAGCCCATGGCCAGGATGATGGCACCGGCTTTGATCTCCAGCAGGCCTTCCTGGGGATTGATGGCAAAAATCCGGCGATCCTTGGTTACCTCCAGGACCATGGTATTGAGGAGGGTGGGAATGCCCCGCTCCCTCACCTTTTCAATATAGAGCTCGGCATACTCGGGACCTGTCATTTCCTTCTGGAAAAGATGAAGACCGAAGCCAGGGTGGACACACTGGTTTAATATGCCACCCAATTCATGATCCCGGTCGATAACCAGAATGTCCCTGACACCCTCTTCCCAGGCCGCTACGGCGGCACTGAGGCCGGCTGGCCCACCACCTACCACCGCAATATCAACTATCCTGCTTTGCAATGATCAACACCTCAATTCGGTTTCAAATTATTGTCACTGCACACAGGATTTGGCCACCTTTCTCCTCATCTCCTAGCAGCAGCAAACCCTTCCTGGCGATCCCGGTCTTCCCCTGGGATTACCGTTCTCGCCCACTCCCCACGGGTTTTCTGAAGAAGAATTTGCGCCCCCTTTCCCTCTTATTCTTTGGAAAGTCCTTCACCCCCGGCCCTTTATCCGGGAAGGTGAAAACCTCGTCTGAATAATTAAATATTCAACAATAGAAGGGCCAATACCTGCCTGCAACCTTATATTTTTCTCTTCCCCCTCCAGACTTTATGCTCGCTCCAGGACAACGGTGTTTTTATTGTCCAGGAAAAGCAGGTGCAAGGGGTAATGTCGGCTGAGCCAGCGAAAGGTTTCCCGGCTGTAGAAGCAGACATGGGTAAAGTCCTGCCGGTACCACCAGCGGGCAAATTCTTCCCGGGGCGGCCGAAAGGCAGTCATGGCGGCCAGGATGCCGCCCGGCTGCAGGCGTTGACAGAAAAACTCCCACACAGTCCGGGGCTGGTGCACATGCTCCAACACCTCGGTGCAGGTGATGAGGCCATATTTCTTCCCTGCCGGCGGGAGCTCCGGGGCAAAGTAGGGGTCATAGACATCTGTAGGGATACCCTTCTTCTCAAGGAGCACCTGGAGGACAGGGGCAGGTCCGCAGCCAAAATCAAGGGCCTCTACCCCCTTCCCTACAAAGGGCAGGACGGCCCGCTCCAGAAAAGCCTCAAACATGCCCACATAGCCCCTGTCTTCCAGGCTGTTGTTGTGGAGCAGGTACCTTTCCCTTTCCCGTTCAGGGGAAGGGTAAAATTGGGCCGCCAGAAAAGCCAGGTCACAGCGGCCGCAAAAGTAATAAGTCTTCTCTTCTATGGCTGTGGCAGTGTTATTGGTGCTGCCGCATAAAGGGCAGATTGCTTCCTCCATTTCTACCTACCTTCCTTCATTACCCTGCCAAGGGGGAAGTGGAAAGAAATCACTGAAGACGGGAAAAACCCCAGCCGTTCCATTGCCACAGGGTTAACTGGAACTCTCCACTGCCGGTATAGGTCCCTTCTAAGGCCAGCAGTTCCTTCTTTCCATCGCCATCCCTATCTATCAGGGCTGCCCGCAAGTTGGGCCGGTCCAGGTTGGAGGACTGCCAGACAGCCTTTATTTCCCCCTCTTCCAGCTTGAAGACGAAGAGGTGGTTCTTTACACTCCGGTCCTCCCCTTCCACCCAGAAGGGCCGCTGGGGGCCGAAGCTGCCCTCCTTCCACAGCAGGAGATTCAACTCCGGCCGGCCGTCGTTGTTGGCATCCCCCAGGAAGAAATAGTCCACCCACCAGCAGGCCGGCGTTTCCCAGATCTGGCGGGAGCCAACCTCCACCCTCAGGATCCCGTCCCGCAGGGAATACCTCTCCCTGATCCCGTCCCCGTCCAGATCCAAGTGCCGCACTTTGACCAACCGGTCTGCCGCCAGCTTTTTTCCGGCAGCAGCCAGGGAGAGGGCCTCCTTCCCGCCCGTGCTATGATCTCCAGGCCCCTCGACAACCAGCCCCAGGGCCTCCAGCTCTTCCGGCGCCAGGCCCCAGGTATCGAGAAGATCCCCCACCGTATCCGGACAATGGGTCTCATACCTTTCCGGAAGCTGCAGGCGCCCTTCCCGGAAGGCAGCAAAATCTTCCCCATCCTCACCCCCAGCCTGCTGCCGGCTGGCGGGGTCCAGTAGGAAAATCAGGCCCCCCGCCACCAGCAGTATAACCACTATCCAGGGCCTTATTTTCACGGGACGATGAAGTCTTGGGTCCATGGGGCCAGGGGGGGCGCCTGCCCCGAATCCAGGATTTCCTGCCACTCCTGGTCGGTGAGCCTTTGTTCCAGGGGCCAGGTAAACTCATAGTGGGAGTAAACCCCGCCCCGGGCAATCCGCAGGCTCCCTTCCACGGGGACCACGGCATAGATGCTGAAGATATGGCCTGTGGCCTCCTGCAGCACCCGACCGTTGGGATCGGTGGCCACATCGGCCACCAGGGCGGCCGGGTTTTCATAGATGGCCGAACGGTGATCTATCCCTTCATCCCGCATGGCCTCCAGCCAGAAGTGCTCCAGCTGCCCGCCGTAGGAGCGGATCAGGTCATATTCCTCGTCGGTGAGGGGGACGTTGGAGAGTTCCTTTTCCGAAATGGTCTTTAAGGCCAGGGCCAGCTCTTCCAGCCGGTCCAAACTCTCCCGGTCCCTGTCCGCCAGGAGCCCCCGGGCGGCAAGGCCGTCCCGGGTCATAGCCACCAGGGCGGCCAGGCGGGCGTAGAGATGGGGGTTGGGCTCCACATAGCCCCGGTCGTCTACATCTTCGGCACCGCCCCCCATCTCTGCATAAACTTGCTTGGCATAGAGGATGGTATCATGTTTCAGTTCCGTCCAGCTTCCCAGATAGGTGTTCAGCTCCTTTCTGGTCCAGGCCCGGTTGGTCATGAAGGAGGGATACCCTTCTCCTTTTTCCGTCAGCAGGGGATTGAGCGTATAGAGCCAGCTCCAGTAGAGGTTCTGGGTCCAGGTGTCCTGTCCCAGGCCGGCAATAAATTCCCGGATCTTGCCCATATTTTCCCTATAGCCCCGGTAATCGGTTTCCCCTTCTTCGGCCAGGATGCTATAGGCCTCTTCCGATCCCAGGGCCGCGGGAATATCCAGAGCCCGGGGCAGCATCCGCCGTTCCCCCCGGCTGTTTTCCTCCACCTCCCGGTAGATCAGCCGCTGGAAAATGGCGGCATCCAGGGTAAAACGCTGGCCCATAAAGCGGAAACCCATAGTATCCCCGGTGCGGTCGGGCTGGATTTCCTCCTCATAGATGGGGATAGAGTTTATCACGGGCGGGCGCAGCTCTGCCGCCTTTGCCTTAAAGGTCTCCCATTTTTCCTGGTCCGCCACAATCTCCTCCAGACCGGCCCCCTGGCCGTAGATTTCCGCCAGCAGTTCCCGGTACTCGAGATAGGACAGGTCATCACTCTTTCCCACAAAGAAGGTGGTGGGCTGGTAAATGGCGTCCCATTTCTGCCCGTTGTCCCCCTTGTTCAGGGCCAGGGTCATGAGGAGGGCTGATCTGGTTTCATCCTCACTTTTTAGGCGGAAGGTCAGCCGCCCACACCACATCATGGCCTTGAAGTAGGATTGGAGAAGCTCACTGCTGTTGTAGTGGCCCCGGGGCTGGTACTGGGAGTAGTCCTCCTGCAGAAGCTCCGGCGCCTCCAGATCCTGCCCCATATTCATGAGGGGAGAAGCCTGAATGCCTGCCTGGGCTTCAATCAGCCTCAGCTCATCTTCTACTATTTCCCGCACCGGTTCCGGCACAGGGAAATCCGGCTCCAGCAGCCGGCCGGCCACGGCAAAAAAGGCCATATTCCGGGCAGCGGCATTTTCCCATTCGGTCCCTTTGAGGGCTTCATACTGTTTTTCCGCCTCGGAGAGCATGTCCTGGGTGAGCTCCTTCAAGGTCGGGGCCAGCTCTTCCTTCTCCACAACCCGCAGGAGATGGCTGAAGAAGAGGTGGTAGTTGTGCAAAAGGGAATCGGTGGTGATAAAGCTGGGGACCGGTTCATAACGGTTCATCTCGTAGAGCATGAAAAACTCCCGCTCGGTATCGGGCACTACCACAAAGCCGTTTTCCACTAACAACTTTTCCGCCTCGGGCGAAAGATAAAACATCTCCCTGTTGGTTACATTGGCCAGGCCTTCTTCTACCTGGTATGGTTCCACCGCCGGGGTAAAATCCACCGGCACTTCCTTGTAGGAGGCAAACTCCGCGGCCAGGGCCGGCGGCGGCTCCAGTATTTCTCCCCCATCCTTTACTTCACCGCCAGAATTGTTTCCGGCACAGCCTGTAACAGTAGTAAGCAATAATAGCATACAAAGGACCCAGATACAGCTTTTCTTAATCACCGGGCTCATTCCCCCTTTTTTAGCTCCGAGCTCCCCATAACCCGCCACGGATTACCGGCTGAACGCGGCGCCATAGTCTCCTCTACTAGACTGTTTGGCCGCCGCCATAGTTCCCCCTTCTATGTATATTCCAAGAGAATTCCCCCAAAACAGCGGTCCCTCACCGGCCCGGATATTTTTGCCGCCATTCCTCCGTGTCCTGATAACCCAGCAATAGATCATCGGCCATCTGAAACAGGACCCGGTCCAGCTCGATTTTGGCCAGCCATTTTTCGGGAATCCCAGAGAGGCCCAGATAGGCACCCAGGATATTCCCCGTTATGGCCGCGGTGCTGTCACTATCCCCACCGTGGTTGGCCGCTATTATAAGGCCCCGGAGGAAATCACCCCCGGATTTTAAGGCACAGTAGACGGCAATGGCCAGGGCTTCTTCCCCCACCCAGCCTTCACCCAGCATTTCCACAGCCCTTTCGGGCACCTCAGAACCGGTCGCCAGCTCTACCGCCCTAGTAATGGCCGCCCGGCATTCACCGCCTTCCTTATATCCATCCAGCTTGGCCAGGGCCCCTTCCACCGCCCCTGCGATTTCCTCCCCCTCGATAAGGGCGGCAATGAGCCAGGCCAGGGCCCCGGCGGCAAAATACCCGCTGGGATGGCCGTGGGTTATGGCTCCACACTCGCAGGCAATTTGGAAGGCCTCTTCTTTGGGGTACAGCAGCCCCACCGGCGCCGAGCGCATGACGGCGCCGCAGCCCTTGCTGTCGTTGACGGGCTCTTCTATGGTACCCATTTTCCCGCTCAACAGGGCCGACAGGCAGGTAACCCCCGGCGCCCGCCGGGCATGCAGCTCCCTTTCTTCCAGGAGCCAGCCATCATAGATGTCCTCCCTGCCCCCTGCCCGGGGGTAGCCCTGGGTGTGGAGCCAGCGGAGATAGGCATGATAGACAACGGTGGGGAGATCGCTCCTTCCCCCTTCCCTCCTCTGCACCTCGGCCCGGAGCAAGCCCTCGGCGGTAAAGAGGGTCAATTGGGTGTCGTCGGTTATCTCGGCCCTTCCCCCCGGCCCCACTTCCAAATCTGTAATCCCACCGGGGCCATAGCGCTCCTTTATCTCCGCCAGGCTCAGAAACTCCACCGGGCTGCCAAAGGCATCGCCGATGGCCCCTCCCAGCAGACAGCCGCGAAAGTAAGCCTCGCTCCTCTTCACAATCTTCACTCCCTTGTCAACATAATCTGGGCCCTTACCCGGGGGGTCCTGGGGAGGACTGCTAGCGATACAATTCTACGCCCCTTTGCAGCAGCTTCTCTTCCCAAATCATCTTCAAGAGGGCCAATTCTTCACTGTAATCGGTCTTTGTTTCATCCTTATCGTATTCCAGTTTTTCCAAGACTTCAATGGAAAAATTGGCTTCCCCATATTCCTGCCATTCCCTTTGCAATTCCTTGTTGGGATGATTGCCATAATCCAGTTTAAATCTGGTGCTGTTAATTTTGCCCTTTAAATCTGCAGCTGCTTCTAGATAGCACTTCCCATTTACTTGAGAACGGATGACAAACAATCCCATGTCCGGTTTCCTCTGCCTGTACCAGGCTTTTAGTTCCCTTCTCCGATCCATTTAGCAATACCCCATTTCCTGCAATATTCTGGCGAGGATACAGAGTCGTTCTCCGATCAGCTCGTCATCTTTACTGAGGGCTTCGCGGAATAGTATGATGTCCTCATCGATATTTTCGTTATCAGTGCATACTGCCAGGGTCATGGCATCCCCCTGCAGTCCCACCCTGTCAATAACGGGTTTCTCCGGATCGTATAGTTTCTCATACCGGTAGGCCTCCCGGAAATGCTGGAGGGACCGGCAGACCAGGATGGCCAGGTCAAGTACCCGGTGCAGGGGCAATTCTTCCGACTGCCGGGACCATTTTTCCCCCGTGTGCCGCCACACCTTGGCCGAAATATCGACCCTGCCCCGGTCGTTCCACTGGGCCAAGCCCAGGGAAAGGCCCTTGGCCTCGGAATTGTAGGCAGACCTGCCATCCACATTTTCGTAATTCTCTGCCACAATAACTGGTTTATGCTTTAAGGTCGTCGGTATCTTCATCACCCATCCTCCTTAGCTGATTAGTAATTTAGTAATTTACTAGTTCATTATAGCTGTTAGTAGTTAACATGTCCAGAGCATTATAAAATTAAATAACCCAGCGCTAAAATAACGCTGGATTATTTCTGTTTAATATGTTCTTCCTACGCTGCCGGCTTAATTTTGATTAAACCCAGGAGCCAGCGGAAAAGGCGGACAAAAATGTTGGCCTTGCCCACATCTTCGGCAGCAACCAGCTCCGTCTCACCCACCACTTTCCCGGCCAGTTTTATTTCCAACTTACCCAGGGTTTCACCCTCTGCAATGGGCGCCTTTGCCTCCTCCACCACCACTACCCGCTCCAGGTCCCCAAGCTTTGTTTTTTTCAGGGGCACCTCAACTTTCGCTGCTGCCTTCACCGGCACGGAAAGCTGCCGGCCGTTGGTCACGGGAACCTCCTGGATTATTTCCCCTGCAGCCACCGCCTCGTGGAGCTGGTAATTTAAAAAGCCGTAATCAAGGATTTCCTCGGCTGCCGCCAGCCTTTCCTTCTCACTATTGGTATTTAAAATCACTGCAATAAGCCGCATGCCATCCCGCTCGGCAGTGGCGGAAAGGCAGTAGCCTGCTTCCTCGGTCCAGCCGGTTTTCAAGCCATCGGCACCGCTGTAGCGGCCAAGCAAGGGATTCCTGTTGTACTGCTTGATGTCGTTGTAGGTAAACTCCCGCTGGGATTCAAATTCCAGGATCTGGGGGAAGTTTTCAATTAAATAGCGGGACAGGACCGCAATATCCAGGCAGCTCATCACATGGCCCTCGGCGGGTAGACCGGTGGCATTTTTAAAACTGCTCTGCTGCAGGCCAATTTCCCTGGCCCTGGTATTCATAGCTTCGACAAAGGCGGCTTCACTGCCCGTAAGGTGTTCTGCTACCGCCACACAGGCATCGTTGGCCGATACTACCGAAATCCCTGTAACCAGCTCCTTAAAGCTGACCTCGTCGCCAACTTCCAAAAACATCTGGGAGCCGCCCATCCGCCACGCCTTTTCCGACACCGTCACCGGGGTATCCCAGTTAACCCTACCCTCTTCGACGGCTTCGTAGGCCAGGAGGAGGGTCATTAACTTGGTAATACTGGCCGGCGCCTTGGCCACGGTAGCATTTTTTTCGTACAGGATATTTCCACTGGTAAACTCCATCAGAACGGCAGCTTCAGCAGTAGATGCGAACTCCGCCCTGGCGGGGAAGCTGAATAATAAAGGTACAATTAGCAAATTCAGAATTACTAGCAGCCATTTCCTCTTCAGCGAAAGCAGCATAGAATTCCCCTTTCCCAAGTAAATTGCTAATGGCAGGAAAATTTACCTTACCCCCACAAACTATACTAGCTATTATACCACTATTAAAGTGAATTTAGGAGAACCTCTCCCTTGCTCCCTTGCCACCATGGGTTAATATTCCCTGCTGGCTATGCTTTTCCTGCATGCTTCAGGTCTTTTCCCGTGACAGGGACAATTGTATTTTATGTCAGCATCTAATTCAGGAATAGAAAAGGGGCTGCCCAGGGCTCAAGAGGCCCTTTTGCGGCAGCCCTTCCTGATTATTGACACCTTCACTTGCTTTACAGATCCTCGGCGGAAAAACCCAGGGCATTGAGTACGGACCAGGGCAGCCCTATGCGGATGGTCATCAGGGGGTCGACCACCTGGCAGATCCCCACTTCCCCGACGAGGCTGAGCAGCCTCAGGGCGGTATCAAGATCTAAAGAGCAGGCTTCCCGCAGGAATTTGACCGTCCTGGAAACGCCCTTTTTAACCGCCTCATCCAGGGTCTCTTCGCTATGGATGATCATTAGTTTTTCCTCATTGCTGAGCATAGGCAAGGGCAGGGCATCCCTCCGCCCCTTCAAGACCCTGGTTCTCAAGGTTACCTCGCCTGGGATCTCTAAGCCGGTGACGGATACTTCCCCGTCGGCCATGAGGGCATGGAGATCACCCAAAGCCAGCAAGGCCCCCGGATGGTTTACCGGTAAATACACCCTGGTCCCGGCTACAATTTCCTTACAGTCCATGTTGCCTCCATGGGGTCCAGGAGTGCCACAGGGCACTTCCCCTTCGACGGGAGCCGTGCCAATGACCCCGATCATGGGCCGGATGGGAAGGCGGAGCTTGTCGCTGAAAACGGCCTGCCCCTCCTCGATGGGGATGATGGTCGTTCTCTCCTCCTTGACCTCGTCGCCAATAATGCCCAGGCCGGGAGCTGTGGTCATTACCCCCCGCTCGGCCACCTCGATCTTCTCGATGGCTACTTCCAGGACGTCCCCCACTTCAGCTCCCTCGACGGCAATGGGCCCGGTGGCCGGGTTGATGTTCTCCCACCCCACCGAACTGAAAAGGTGCTCTTCCTTTGCAATAGCCCCAGTAAAGCAATCGTGGGTTTCCACTACCACCTGTTCACCAGGCTTGACCGTCGCAACGGCAGGATTCTTACCGCTCATTTGGTAGACCCGGTTCTCCCTGCTAATGCGCAAGCTAAACCCTCCTTTGCTATTTTTTTCCCAACAATGATGAGACATTACTTCAACATGTAGTATGTCCTTCCCTGCCAAAAAATTAAAAATTAGTCCCCTTCGAGGCCAAAGGCACTGCTGGTTTAGAAATAAAAGATTGAACCAAAGCTGATCCATTCCCCGGCAGGCAGGAAATCGTCCCTTTTAACAGAAATATGTAATATGTTGTAAACTTCCAACGAGGAGGGGAGGATGAAGAAATGAAGGGATGGAAAAGATTTTTCCTACCGGTTGTCTTCCTGGGAGCTCTTATAGCAGCTGTAGCCCTTTCTCCTGGCTGGGGAATACTCCCAGCCCTGCTGGGGTTTGCCGCCGGAGGAGGAGCCGGATTTTTCCTTTTCCGCCAAGGTCCAGCCCCATCTGAAGCCCAGGAAAAGACTGAGGAGCAAAAGTTTCCGGGACAGGTAGCCGGGGATTTCCTGGGCATGGCAGAAAACCTGGGCTTTGCTGCCAAACAGCTCCTGTGGAATGCGGAAGAGCTGTCCTCTGCAAGCCGTTACATGCTCAGCCTCTCCTCGGAAGTGGCGGCAAACAGCAGCGAGAACGCGGCCGGTCTCCAGGAGTGCACCGCCTCCAGTGAAAAGTTGTTGGCCCACGCCCAGGAACTCAATCAATTTGCCGAGGAGAATTGCAACAAATGCCGCCGTTCCTTAGAAAGGATCAAGGATAGCCAGGAGGTAATTGCCAATGCCAGTCACACCCTCACCGAGATCGCCAAGGAAGTCCTTACTGCAGCCACAGCCGTAGAAAATCTCCATGCTGCCTTCCAGGGCATCGAGGGCTTTTTGGAGAAGATAAAAAATATCGCCGAGCAGACCAACCTCCTGGCCCTCAACGCCACCATCGAGGCTGCTCGGGCCGGTGAAGCAGGCCGGGGCTTTGCCGTCGTTGCCGGTGAAGTCAACAAGCTCTCCCAGGAAAGTAACATGGCCGCCCAGGAAGTTGAAAAGCTGGTCAAGGAACTGGGCAGCAGTATCCGGGAATCGAGCAGCACCATATCCAGCGGGGTAGAAAGGATCAGCGGGGTAGAAGAATTGGCCCGGCGGTCAGGCGGGGCACTGGTAGAAATTATCCAGGAACTGGAGGAGGTAGTGGCAGCCAGCGGCAACCTTTCCCAAACTACGGCCAACCAGGCCCAAACCACCCAGGAACTGGCCAAGGTCATAGAAGAGCTTACGATAAAGACAGAAAAAACCTCCCGGTCTGCCGAGGAAACTGCCCAGGTGCTCGCGGGACAGGATCAGTCAACCAAGTTCCTCCTGGGCCTGGCCCAGGAGATCGAAAAGGAAGCCTACAAACTGCAGCAGATTGCCGCCAAGAACCGCCCCAAAGGCCAGCTGGTCTTCGGCGTCACCCCCTTTGTGGAGCCCCAAACGGTAAAGGAGCGCTATGTACCCATTATCAATGGTGTGGCGGCCCAGCTAGGCCTCCAGGCCAGAACCATCATCACTGCCGATTATACTGCCCTGGCCCAATGCCTTTTTGACGGGATCGTAGATATAGCCTGGTTCTCGCCCCTGGCCTATGTTTCCGCCCGGGAGCAGGGAGGGGCCATACCCCTGGTCACCCCCGTGGTCAACGGCGCCCCTTCCTACCATGGTTATATAATAACCCGCAGGGATAGCGGCATCAAAAGCCTGGAAGATTTGAAGGGGCAAACCTTCGCCTTTGTCGATGAAAAATCTGCCTCGGGTTACGCCTACCCCCGCCACCTGCTGAGACAGGCGGGCATTGATCCCGACAGAGACCTGGCAGAAGTCCTTTTCATGGGTACCCACAACAATGTTATAGCAAAGGTATTGGAAGGCATTGTCACTGCCGGGGCCACTTTCAATGAGGCCTGGGACATTGCCCTCCAAAAGGGAATCCCCGTCGACAGGGAGCTGGAAATCATCGCCAGGACCGACCCCATTCCCAAGGATGCCCTGGCCATGGCCCCCGGTGCCGACCCTGTCCTTATAGAAAGGATCCGGGAAGCCTTTGTCAACTTCAAAGATACCCCTGAGGGCAGAGATGTCCTTACCACCTCACCCATCGACGGCTTCATCGAAGCTGCCGATGAAAAGTATGATAT
>ERZ773359.604-NODE-604-length-51326-cov-11.268807_pt1 | contig 51326 bp, 51 predicted proteins | sample MGYA00374955_ERZ773359 | MGnify/ENA primary metagenome ERZ773359 (study PRJEB29098, sample SAMN04486028) | biogas fermenter metagenome | study: EMG produced TPA metagenomics assembly of the Biogas fermentation microbial communities from Germany - Plant 4 DNA1...
ATTGGTATAATTTAGATATATTGTTAAAGAATATCTGTACAGCATTTCCTATCATTAATTCCTTCTAATTTATTAACAATTAAAAATTATTTTGTTACACCAATTTGTTAATTTCTTTGTATGCAAGATAATTATTACCATTGTTAGAAATATCTCCATGAGTTGTGTAATTGTTTACTTGTAAGAGATGAATGAATGTCTCTTAGTTTTGAAATTGGGTAAGAGGCTACCCATTAATTGAGTAACCGGCCTCCCAAATGTTACCATTCTAATTCTGCTTCTTGTCCATTCAGTTTGATTGCGCCCATGCTGGACGCACAAATAACACAGGCTATATGTTAACACATATAGCCTGCAACTGTTTAGATGTATTCCATACCGATTTTCAAAGCTTTCATTTCATCTGGAATCAGATTATGTTTTCTTTCAGGTAAAACTGCGTAGAGGGCTTTTTCAAAATTTTCTATCGTTACAGTTCTTCTTTCGTTTATCAGTTTCCCAAGAAGGATTATATTTGCAAAAGCCATATTTCCCATATCAGATGCTATCTTTGTGGCAGGGATCATAAAGGAAGTAACGTCACTGCGTTTTACATCCCTGTCAACAATAGAAGAATCTATAACAATAATACCGCCCTCTTCAACCAGATCTTCAAACTTATCTAAAGAAGGCCTGTTCATAACAATAAGCTCATTGCAGCTGTTTAAAACCGGAGAATCTACCGGATTGTCCGAAATTACAACACTACTGTTTGCTGTTCCACCGCGCATTTCCGGGCCATAAGAAGGAAGCCAGGAAACCTGTTTACCATCCAGCATTCCTGCATAAGCCAAAATTCTGCCTGCAGATAAGATCCCCTGTCCTCCAAACCCGGCCAGGATAATTTCATGAACCATATATCATACCTCCAAGTTCTCGCCTTTAAATACTCCAAGCGGATAATGCGGAATCATTTCATCCTTTATCCGTTTCAGGGATTCCACAGGACTCAAACCCCAGTTTGTAGGACAGGTTGACAGCAATTCCACCAGTGAGAATCCTTTTTTGGCAAGTTGTACTTTAAAAGCTTTTTTAACTGCTTCTTTGGCCTTTCTGATATGCTTAACATCGTGAAGTGAGGCTCTTTCAATGTAAGCTGGGCCCTGAAGGGTTGCAAGCATTTCACAAACATTTATAGGAAACCCATGGAGATCGGCAATTCTTCCATAGGGTGTTGTAGTTGTATACTGATTCAGTAAAGTTGTGGGAGCCATTTGACCCGATGTCATTCCGTATATTGTGTTATTAATAAAAATAACCGTTATATTTTCACCCCTGGCAGCAGCATGAATAATTTCAGCAGTACCAATTGCCGCTAAATCTCCGTCACCCTGATAAGTAAAAACAACACAGTCTGGCTTACTCCTTTTTACTCCTGTTGCTACAGCCGGGGCGCGCCCATGGGGTGCCTGGATCATATCGCAGGCAAAATAATCATAGCTATTGTATGAACAGCCAACAGAAGCAATCCCCACTGTTTTACCCTCTATGTCAAGCTCGTCCAACGCTTCTGCAACCAGACGGTGGGCAATGCCATGAGTACAACCGGGGCAATAGTGCATAGATGTATCTTTTAAGGCCTTTGGTTTTTGAAAAATTACAGCCATTAAACTACCTCCATTTCAACCCGGCTAAATAATTAAATACACGCTACCTAAATTACTTAGCCATTTTTAACATGCTTTTTGTATATATCTCTTACCATTTTCATAATGTCATCCCTGACAGGAACCATACCACCCATGCGGCCATGGAAATAAACCTTACGTCTTCCATTAACAGCCAGCAGTACATCTTCAAGCATCTGTCCCGAGCTCATTTCAACTGTCAGAAAGGCCTTTGCCCTGCCTATTACTTTTTCAAAGGCTTCCTGCGGGAATGGCCAAAGTGTAACAGGTCTTACAAGTCCAACCTTGATTCCTTCGCGCTTAGCCATTTCTATTATACTTTTTGCAATTCTTGCAACAGTACCGTACGCAACTATAAACAGCTCTGCGTCTTCCCAGTTATACAGCTCGTAACGGCATTCTTTCTGTTTTATAATTTCATATTTATCCTGCAGGTTTTGATTCATTTTCTCAAGTACAGCAGGACTTAAATGAATAGAAGTAACTACGTTCTGCTCGCGGGCATTGCCATGGCCCACTGTCGCCCATGGTTTATCATAATCTTCAATTGGTTCCTTATCCCTGAACTCAACAACTTCCATCATCTGGCCCAGAATGCCATCTCCCAGTATCATGGCAACCATGCGATATCTATCTGCAAGGTTAAATGCTTCGACAGTCAACTCATACAATTCCTGTACGCTGGACGGTGCAAGAACAATCTGACGGTAATCGCCGTGTCCTCCACCCTTACACGCCTGAAAATAGTCGCTTTGAGCAGGCTGAATTCCACCAAGGCCCGGACCTCCCCGCACAATATTGACAACAACTGCGGGAACCTGCGCGCCGGCTAAATAAGACAGGCCTTCCTGCTTTAAACTGATTCCCGGGCTGGATGAAGATGTCATAACCCTGGTACCAGTACTGCCTGCACCATAAACCATATTAATTGCAGCCACTTCGCTTTCGGCCTGTAAAAAAACGCCTCCTGCTTTAGGCAGTTTCTTAGCCATATAATGTGCGATTTCTGTCTGCGGGGTAATAGGGTAACCAAAATAGTGAAGACACCCTGCCCGAATAGCAGCTTCTGCTATGGCTTCATTTCCCCTCATCAATAATTTCTGTCCCATACGGTGTCCTCCTTTACTTTTCTACTATAATAACACAATCCGGACAAATAGTAGCGCAAAATGCACAGCCAATACATTTATCCATGTCGTTAACTTCTGCCGGATGGTATCCCTTTTCATTTAAGTTCCGGTCATTCATCCGGATAATATTTCTGGGGCATACATTTACACATAACTCACAGCCCTTGCACTTTTCAGATATAAATGTAACTTTAGCCAAGGATTTTCCCTCCTAAATAATAACTTGTTTAAAACAGGTAAAGATGTAAATTACAAACCGCTTAAGTGGTTGTCCATAATTTCTATAAAAATGTTCAACCTGTTTATTATAACATCATTTTCTTTTTTTCTGCAATAGCAGGGAAAAAGAAGGCTTGCTTATTTATTCCAAAAACTGTAAATGATTTTCAAGAGTCATTGTTTTATTTAACCAAAACACAGGCTCTTTAATGTCTTTACTTATCTTTATCCCATCTTTTTTCATTACTGCATGAAAAACAATTGGTATTTTGGTGGTTTTACTTACTTCCTGTGCAAAATCTATTCCCTTTTCAATATCACTGTTGGTTGTATCATCCATTAGATGGGAGTTGTTTATAAGGTAACTGACATCCATTCTTGATGCATCCCTTATTTCGTTAAGTACGTTTATAACACTGGATACAGTCGCTGTTTCAGGACGAAAACAGTTAATAACATAATACAGGGCTGCCTCTTTATCTCGTATTTCATTTCTATACCGTCCCACTACGAGTGCTCCGGCATTATCCCCTCCTACGTCCATTACAATATCATAACTTCTGTCAAAAAGGTATTTTCTTAATTCTCCGGTTAACGCCGGTATATCAACATTGGTGTTTGCAAACTTTGTTGCTGTAACCTCTATTCCGTGTTTTTCCAATATATGTCTTGCTTCATTGCTTCTGAAATATGGGTTAATAATATCCATATCCGCAAAAAGGACTTTTCTGCCCTGCTTTGATAATTTAACAGCCAGATTAACCGAGATTTCAGATTTGCCAACCCCGTAATGACCCGTTATAATATGAATTCTTTTTTCCAATATTATTTCTCCTTTGTTCTTACTGGTGTACCAAAAGTAAAACTTTTAAAATGAGTATAAGTGAAAATGTCTACTACAGACTTATAGAACAATAATTATTCCTTATCAGCATAACGGCTTCTTCCGGTATCGTATAAATTATTACCGAATCTGTCGATTACTACTATAGCTGGAAAATCAACAACTGTCAGTTCTCTAACCGCTTCGGTTCCCAATTCTTCAAAAGCTATAACCCGTTGACTTTTTATTGACTTTGATATTAAAGCTCCTGCTCCTCCAAAAGCACCAAAATACACTGCACCATGTTTGACCATTGCATCTATTACTTCCTTACTTCGTTGGCCTTTCCCAATCATTCCGGTCAAGCCCATTTCAATAAGTGTCGGAGTGTAATAATCCATTCTTCCACTTGTGGTGGGGCCGGCAGAACCGATAATTCTGTCATTGGGTGCAGGGCACGGCCCAACGTAATATATAACCTGGTCTGTTAAATCAAAGGGAAGCTCTTTACCTGCAAGTATAATGTCGGTTAACTTTTTATGAGCTGCATCTCTCGCAGTATATACTATTCCTGATAATTCAACCATATCGCCTGCTTTAAGACTGTTTACCTTATCTTTTGTCAGAGGTGTTTTTATTCTATGCTTCATATTGATCCCTCATTTTTCCAGGTACATAATCTATAGTATACAGGGGCTCTTCAACAGTAAGCTGTGGATTTCCAAATTTAAGCCCGTAAATTAATACCAAATTAGCCGGTTTTCCGAACTTGGGATGAACTAACCTTATGCTTTTTGGCTCTATCCTGTATTTCCGCATTGAGTAGAAAATATCCACAAGCCTTTCAGGTCTATGGATCATGAAAAATCGGCCATAATCCTTCAAAAGTTTCGATGAAACCGAAATAAGTGACTCTAAAGTACAGTGAATCTCATGTCTTGAAATGGCTTTATTATCCGAAGGATTAACAAACCCCGTTCCAACCTTTCTATAAGGAGGGTTTGTTACAACAGCATCAAAACTCTTCGTGCCAAACCAATCTACAGCTTTAAGAAAATCGCCCTCAACAATCTGAATTTTATCACTGAGTTTATTATACTCAACAGTTCGTTTTGCCATATCTGCAATCGGTGGCTGAATTTCAATCCCGGTTATATGGGCTGCTTTTGTTTTCACCGACAAAAGCAAGGGTAATATACCTGTTCCAGTACCGAGATCAACTACTTTAGAGTTTTTTTCCACTCTTACATAGTCCGAAAGTAAAATAGCATCTATACCAAAGCAAAAACCATCAGTTTTTTGAATTATCTTTAAACCATTTAATTGAAGATCATCCAACCGTTCTCCTTCTTTAAGGAAAGGCTGCTCCATCAAAAAAACTCCTTTATTAACAGGCAGAATTCTGCTTAATACTTACAATTCCAGAAAAAAATCTGTTCATTTATGGAAAGAGCCGGACTATACGTCAGGCTCTGAATAATAATAAATTTCTACCTTATGTTATTATTCCGGTTTTGGAGCATCTACAGGGCAAACATCAGCACAAGCTCCACATTCTATGCATTCTTCCGGATCAATAACATATTTGGTATCACCAGCAGAAATGCAGCTTACAGGGCATTCAGGTTCGCAAGCTCCGCAGCTTATGCAATCATCGTTAATATAATATGCCATAACAGTACACCTCCCAAAAATTAGGAAACCTTTTACAAGTTTCCTTAGTAATCCTACAATATATTGTATTGCATGTCAATAGACATAAAATTGCTGTTTTTTGTGGTATTTATTTAATGACAATTTAATCCTCAAGTTGTTTTAATAACTCAATGTCAATCTCATTATCCTCATCCTCAGGCTCTTTTTCCACATCTTTTATAAGTTGAATCTCAGAGGCCTGGTATTCCTTTAAATCAGGTTCATTATCATTGTCAAGTTTTACTTTAACCTTTTCTTCAAGCAAACTGACGTACATTACAGTTCCTGTTCCGTCAGGTGTTTGTACCAGTGCGTTCACTTTGGGAATTCTTTTTATAAGATCCTCATAGGCCTCCTGTTCATACTTTAAACAGCACATTAACCTTCCGCAAATACCTGAAATTTTAGTTGGATTCAAAGAGAGACTTTGCTCCTTGGCCATTTTTATTGATACGGGATGGAATTCTGTTAAATGACAACTACAGCACAGGCATCTTCCGCAAATACCCATCCCGCCCATCATTTTTGCTTCATCACGTACACCAATCTGTCTTAATTCTATTCTTGTCCTGAAAACCGATGCAAGATCTTTTACAAGTTCCCTGAAGTCAACCCGACCATCAGCAGTAAAATAGAAAAGAATCTTATTATTGTCGAAGGTATACTCCACATCTATCAACTTCATTTCCAGATTATGCTTTTTAATTTTTTCAAGGCAAATACCAAAGGCTTCCTTAGCCTTTTGCTTGTTTTCGTCCACCTTTTTCAGGTCTTCTTCGGTTGCCTTTCTCATAACTTTTTTAAGTGGTGCCACTACTTCGCTGTCGTCAACGTCCTTTAAAGTATTAACAACTTCGCCGCACTCTATCCCCCTTGCAGTTTCAACAATAACCTTCTCACCCAGACTTAAATCAATCCCTGCCGGGTCAAAATAATATATCTTTCCGGCGTAACGGAACCTCACACCTATAACAGTAGCCATATATTTAAACCTCCTGAATTTCCAGCAATAAAGCATCAATTCCCAATTGGTAGTTGATGTTATAATTAAAATTTCGCCTCATCCCTTCCAATTTTGTTATCTTCTCAAATAGATTATGGTTTTCATAAGATGAAGCAATACTTTTAATGATATCTTTTTTATCTGAATTAATCAACCTGCTTTCCATACCCTGTTTGAATATAATGCAGTCTCTGTATATGGACAATAGAATGTCAAAAACTGTTGACAGCTCTTCCCTGTTGTCTAACAACGCTTTACGTACGTTTTCAACGTGAATGAAATCGTCGGGTTTTTCAAGAAGACGAAAAACCTGGGAACGAATATCCCTTATTTTGCCTTCTTCAATCATACGTATAGCATTTAACGGAATACCATTGGAAAATTTTAAAATAAACTCCAACTCTTCTTTTGAAATAGGGTATCTGGGACATATAATTTTTTTCATTTCATCATCGGTGTACGGAGCCATCCTTAAATTAACAGTACGAGATTGAATGGTTGGAAGCAATGCTTCAAAATTTGTTGTCAATAAAATTATAACCACATACTCGGGTGGTTCTTCGAGAGTTTTTAAAAGACAGTTCTGGGCATGCACTGTCATGAGTTCAGCATCAACTATAAGATACACTTTCCTGCTTCCATATGTTGGCCTGTGTGCAGCGTCATCCCTTAAATCACGAATAGTATCAACACCAATGGACTTCCTGTCACTTATAACTTCATAAAAATCAGGATTGGTACCTTCATTAAATGTTCTGCAGCTAAGACATTTGCAGTTTTCTGAATCGGAACTCCGGCATAAAAGATCCTTTATAAAGGCAGTAGCCAGCGTTTTCTTTCCAATGCCGGCCGGACCTGAGAAAGCATATGCATGTCCTATTAAATTCAGGGATAATAACCTTTTTAACTGTGCAATTAAATCACGCTGACCTATAATGTTATCAATTTCCAAATTAATAAATCTCTCCTGTCTTTTCATTATAACATTATGTTGTATTTACGTCATTATGTAATTACTTAATGACTAAGTAATTGAAAAAATACTTTGCTATTCTCACATCATTTCAAAAATCCCCTACAAAAGGATATCCAATATCAGCCCGCGTATATCTTCAACTCTGGCTAATATCTTTAAATGATCTTTTTCGGATTTTAATATCTCCTGAGTAAGTTCTTCCAAGTTTTTATTAACTCTCTTCACCGTGGAATAAAGCCGGTGCCTTCCCCTTCTATCCATATAGCTTTCCTTTGAGAATTTAGCAAACCCCCTGACGGCTTCGTCAAGAAACTCTGATATCATTTTCTTGTAAACTCTTAATTCTGCAATATCAACCTTTTCACAGAGGCGTTCCCCCTGTTTTATTATTTCACTGGCCATCTTTTTAAGAGCTTCATCAAGGTTTGAAGACTCCTGTCTTTGAAGATGGGTTTCGAAACTTACAGGCTTCCGATCTGTTATTTTGCTGCTTTCGGTATTAACTCTGCCTATTATACTTCTTTGGTTTCGGTTTGAACTGTCTATTTTCAAATCCATTTTATTCACCATTTCCTTAAAAAATATTTCTTAATCTGTATATCGGCATATTAAAGGATCTATATATTCCTTTACCTGGGAAAAAGTTTCTTCAGCTTTACCCGAAGCATTAATTCGTTTAATTCTATCTGGATACATATTTGCAATTGTGGCAAAACCCTGGTATACCATTCTATGGAACGAGATATCTTCCATTTCCAATCTGTCGGGCTTTGTTAAAGCAAGCCTTCTTTTTAAAGCAGTTTCCGGGTCTAAGTCGATAAAAAATGTTATGTCGGGAATAAGTCTTTGCGTTGCAATATCGTTTACTGTCTTAACAACATCTATTCCAAGCCCCCTCGCTAACCCCTGGTAAACGTAACTTGAATCAACAAACCTGTCACAGATTACACATTTTCCCTCATTCAGTGCAGGAATAATTATCTGGGAAACCAGTTGTGCCCTTGATGCAGCATATAAAAGCATTTCTGTAATATTGTGCATATCGGTATTAACGTTATCCAGTATTATTTCCCGTATTTTTTCGCTAACAGGAACACCACCCGGCTCACGGACTGTAACTGCATCTATTCCCTTATTTACAATATAGTCACTTAATAGATTTACCTGTGTGGTTTTACCCGCACCATCCCCGCCTTCAAAAGTTATGAAAAGTCCTTTTTTCATAAGCTACACCTTCTTTTTAAAATTCTTATTATTTCATGGCCATTATCGTCTGTGCTAAGCCCATGTACATCTGCTCCCGCTCTTTTTACTTTAATAATATACCGGATATGCTGTTTGGTTATTACTTCTCCAGGGCATAATACAGGTATGCCAGGAGGGTAAGGAGTAACCGCATTTGCGCATATCATCCCTTCAGCTTCTTTTAGCGGGATTTCTGCTTTTGAATCAAGAAAATCATGTAAATCCGGGATATCGCATTTACTGCCGCTTACCGGTGGGCTAAATAAAGCTATGGTACCGGCTTTGTTAATGCTTTTATCTATTTTAATCAGAGCCTGCGTCAGCTTATTTATGTCGTCTGCCGTGTCAGCCATGGTTAAAATAAAGACCACATGGGAATTATCGCACATTTCTGCTGTAATTCCAAATTCATTAAAAAGACGATTATATAGTTCATATCCTGAAATATCGGACAGTGCTGTATCTATAACAATTCTGGTTGGATCCCTTTTCAGATTATCAATACTGTCAGGAAGAATACGTAAGTTCTTCATTGCAGAAAGTTTGCCTTTTGTGTCAGCTAAAATATTAATTAATTTCTCATAGATTTCTGCACCTTTTCTCTCAGCAAAATCCCGTGCATAGTCGATGGATGCCATTATAACATACGACGGGCTTGTGGTTGTAATCATGGATACTGCCCGCCTCACTTTTTCAGGGTCTATACGTTTACTCCCAATGTGCAAAACAGCAGCCTGTGTAACAGCAGGTAATGTTTTGTGAAAGCTTTGTATACACAAATCTGCCCCCTGCTCCAGTGCAGTTTCGGGCAGTTTCCTCGAAAAAGAAAAATGAGCACCATGGGCTTCATCTACCAGTAAAAGTTTCCCGTTTTCGTGTAAGAGGTGTGACAATTCAGAAAGAGGCTGGCATATGCCATAATAATCAGGGGTAGTAACAAATGCACCTTTAGCATCGGGGTTTTCATCCAATGCCTTTTTCCAGGAGTTAAGCCCTGGAGGCAATGGCAAACTGTATTCTTCCATATAGTCAGGCATAACAAACACCGGTTTTATACCAAAAAGTATTAAGGCATTGATGACAGATATATGACAGTTCCTGTTTATAAGAACTTTATCCCCTCTTTCAAAACATGAAAGAATGCTTGCATGGATGCCCGATGTTGAGCCGTTGACAAGAAAGTATGATTTTAATGACCCAAAAGCTTTTTCTAAAGCTTCCATGCTTTCCAGTATTACGCCTTCGGGTTTATGAAAATTATCCAAACCGGAAAGCTCAGTAAGATCAAACTTAAGCAAATTTTTAGTAAAACCTGCATCAAACCCTTTTCCCTGTTTATGGCCGGGCATATGCATAATTATTCTTTCTTCCGAAATAAAATTATTAAGAGCTTTAATTAACGGAGTATTTTTATATCTGTTCATTAATTATCTCCATATTTGAAAAATTATTAATTACCTGTTTTATCATTATTTTAAGTCCTATGCCGGGGAAATGCAATACATGCCGATTTACCCATCACCTGTAATTAAAAATTTAAGTTTATTGTCAGGTTCATTCTGGAAAATGAGGGTAATATATGTTATAAGATATTTTCTTATCAGGGAGGTATTTATGAAAAACAATTGGGTATCTGAAAATCCATTTGTATTTATTATTTTTGGAGCTACCGGTGACTTAACAAAGAGGAAACTTATTCCTGCAATATACGCTTTGGCTTTTGCTGATCTTCTTCCCGGCAACATGCGTATACTGGCGATAGGACGCAGGGATTATACTTCTGAGTCTTTTCAAAACATGATGGAGGAAGCTGTTAAGAAATATTCCCAGAGAAGCTTTCAAAAAATTGTCTGGGAAAGAATAAAGAATGTGATAACATACATAAAATTTGATTTTATTTCAGATACCGGGGGATATATTCGCCTGAAACAGTATCTTAATAACCTTTCAGATGATGGTATTTATAATCATCTGTTTTTTCTTGCTGTAGCCCCTAACCTGTTTGCACCAATCGTAATTCAACTGCAGAATAATAATCTTCTGTCTGAAGGCAGTGGCTGGAAAAGAGTTATGATTGAAAAACCCTTTGGTGAAAACCTGGAAAAAGCAGCAATACTAAATAATCTTCTCACCAGCGCATTGCCTGAAGAAAGGATATATCGTATTGACCATTACCTTGGCAAGGAAATGTTTCAAAACATTTTAACTCTACGTTTTTCAAACAGTATTTTTGAACCACTTTGGAACAGGTTTTATATTGATCATGTGCAGATAAGCATTCCCGAAACCATTGGTGTAGGAAGACGAGGCAGCTACTATGATCGTACAGGTGTACTTAAGGATATGGTTCAAAACCATATGTTCCAATTACTGTCTATTATAGCAATGGAACCTCCGGTAAAACTTAATGCTGATTATATAAAAAATGAAAAAATCAGAGTAATGCGTGCCCTAAGACCCTTTCCTGATAATCTTTCAGAAAAGGAAATTGTTTTGGGGCAATACACAGGGAATATTGCTGGCAGCAAAACTGTCCCTGGATATTTGCAGGAAGAGAACGTTGCATCAAACTCCAAAACACCAACATTTGCAGCATTGAAGCTTTGGATTGATAATTACAGATGGCAGGGAGTTCCCTTTTATTTGCTCACCGGAAAACGTTTAAACAGAAAAAACGCCGAAATTGTAATTCAATTTAAGGAACCTCCGGGACGCAGGCTCTATGGTGAATACTGTAATGCCAAATCTAATATACTTGTTTTTCGTATTCAGCCCTATGAAGGTTTTTATTTTCAGCTAAATGCAAAAAAACCAGGAAATTATTATGAGATGATACAGGCAAATATGGACTATTGCCAGACAACAGCATACCAAAACAATTCGCCTGAAGCATATGAAAGACTTATAATTGAAGCAATTCGCGGGGACAACTCATTTTTTACAAGCTGGGACGTACTTAATGCTTCGTGGTATTATATTGAGGACCTTGAAAAGAAAATAAGCAAAAATTCCTTGCCAGTCTACCAGTACCCCGCAGGAAGTGTTGGACCTAAAGCTGCTATAAAGCTTATAGAGAATGATGGAAGATCATGGTGGGATATACATGATAGTATTAATTTCTGTACGAGAAGGAGTGATATAAATGAGAATTTACGACATCAGCATGGAAATAAGAAATGATATGATGGTTTATAAGAACCAGGAAAAAAGGCGTCCCTGGCTGGAACAAACACGCAAAATACAGGAAGAAGGTGTTAACGAATCAACTCTTCACATCAATCTGCACACCGGAACACATATGGATGCAAAATGGCATGTTATTGAACATGGTAGCACCATTGAAGAAATTGATCTGTATAAATGTATCACACCATGCAAAGTGTTGGATTTTACGCACCTGGATGACTGTATAACCAAAGAGGAATTGCTGAAAAAAAATATAAAGAAAGATGACTTTATCCTGTTAAAAACAAAGAACTCATACAGCGATGAATTTAACTTCGAATTTGTTTACGTTAACCGTGAAGGTGCTGAGTATTTGCAGGAAACAGGCATAAAAGGTGTGGGCATTGACAGTCTTGGTATTGAACGCAATCAACCGGGGCATCAAACTCATAATACCCTGCTTTCGAAGGGAATTATCATTTTGGAGGGGCTTCGTTTAAAAGATATTGAAGAGGGGGAATATTTTTTGTGTGCACTTCCACTTAAAATTAAGGGCGGTGACGGCTCACCGGTTCGTGCGTGTTTGATCAAGTTTTAAATATAAAGGGCAGACAAAGGAGTCTGCCCTTTCAACATATTTTAATGTACTTTGATTTGGGTCCATACCTCGTTAAATAACGGTCTGGAGTCTCCAAGATCAATGAAGACCTCACAAATATCCAGTACTTCTTCCGAAGGATTATAGGCATCCATATCGGCAACCTCAGGATTCTCCTGCATTATTCTTTCAAAAACTTCTGTTACAGGTGATACATACCCTACATACAAGCTGTTCTGATAAGCATTTTCAGGTTCAAGCATAAAGTTTATAAACATTTCTGCCTCGGCTTTATTCTTGCTTGTCTTCGGGATAACCATGCAGTCAAACCAAAGGTTTGCTCCTTCCTTTGGAACAACAAACTTAATATAATCAGCACCCTCCCAGTAAATATCCATTGCTGTGCCCGACCAGTTTAATGCAATGGCAGCATCTCCATTAATCATCATGTCTTTTGTTTCATCAACATAATAGCCATTAACCAGGGGCATTTGCTGAATTAATAAATTTTTGGCTTCTTCCAGTTTATCAGGATCTGTTGTATTAACAGAATAACCTAACTTTTTCAGCGCCACACCTATTGTATCCCGCATACTGTCTAGCATTAATATTTGTCCGGCGTACTTCTCATCCCAGAGGATATCCCAGCTGTCCACTTCCTCATCCACCATTTCTGTGTTATATAAAATTCCAAGAGTTCCCCAGAAATATGGAACAGAATATTCGTTATCAGGATCATAATTAAGGTTTTTAAACCTGTCACCAACATATTTAAAATTAGGAATATTATTTAAATCAATTTTATGAAGCATATCCTTTTTGATCATTTCTTCAATTACATAATCAGAAGGGAAAATCAAATCATAGTACGATCCCCCGCCTTCGAGTTTAGCAAGCATGTGTTCGTTGGTTTCAAAGAAATCCTGGTTTACTTTAATTCCGGTTTCCTTCTCAAATTTTACCAGCAAATCAGGATCAATGTATTCCCCCCAATTATATATGTTCAGAACAACTCTATCCTGTTTGCAGCCTGGAAGCACTATTAAGCTTGTAACAATTAAAAGGCAGGATAATAATAAAATACAGATTCTTTTCATGGTATCAACTCATCTCCTTTAGTTGTTCTTTTATTGATCAACAGCAGCAAAATTACCACTGTTAACAGCATTAAAGTGGTTAATGCGTTAATAGAGGGTTTCACACCTTTTCTTGCCATGGAGAAAACATGTATTGACAGGTTTGTAACACCTGGGCCGGTATTGAAAAAGCTTATTACAAAATCATCTATCGACAATGTGAAAGCTATTAGTGCACCGGTTATAACTCCTGGCATTATTTCAGGTATTACCACCTTTCTGAATGCATATGAAGGAGTAGCTCCCAAGTCTAATGCAGCCTCGGTCGTGTGTTTGTTCATCTGTTTGAGCTTGGGTAGAACAGATAAGATCACATAAGGTATATTAAACATAATATGGGATAACAGCATTGTTAAAAAGCCCAGTTGCATTCTCAACGATATAAACAATGTCATTAGTGCAATCCCTGTAACAATATCAGGGTTTAAAACAGGTAAATAATTAATATTCAGTGCAAGCTTTTTCCCAAAATGACCCATATTATGGATTCCGATGGCTGAAAAAGTACCAATAACAGTTGAAATTATCGAGGACAAAAGAGCCACCAAAAAGGTATAATACAGGGCTTTAATAATATCACGATCCCGAAAAAGTTCGCCATACCATTTAAGAGTGAAACCACCCCAATGCCCCCGGGACTTTGATTCATTAAAACTGTAAATAATCAAAACCAGAATGGGAGCGTATAGAAATATAAAAATCAAACTTAAATAAAACCTTTTTAAAAATTTTACCATGTCGGTGCACCCCCATTATCATTGTCGCTCTCAAACTTTGACATAACTGCCATCGATATCAGTATCATGATCATAAGAATAATGGATAAAGCCGAGCCAAAATGCCAGTCACGCTGAACAGTAAATTGCTGTTCAATTAAGTTTCCTATTAGAAGCTCTTTATTCCCCCCCAGTAACCGGGAGATTACAAAAGTACTGACTGCGGGCATAAAAACCATGGTTATCCCGCTTATTATCCCAGGCACTGTAAGCGGAAAAATCACATTAAAAAAAGTTCTAATCTTATTTGCCCCCAAATCCATCGCAGCCTCAATCACACTCCTGTCTATTTTTGACAGCACTGTGTATATTGGCAATACCATGAATGGCAGAAAGTTGTAAATCATACCTAATACAACTGCTGTTTGTCCGGGCATTATTGAAAGTGTCGGCAATCCCAAAAATGACAGCAATCTGTTAATAAAACCGTTAGGAGACAGTATTGACATCCATGCATAGGTCCGTAAAAGAAAATTCATCCAAATTGGAACAAGAAAAAACATAAGCAGTATACTTTTATACTTAGCTTTTACCGTTGATATAATTAATGCCACGGGATACCCAAGAACAAAGCAAAACAATGTCGAAATAAAAGCAAGTTTAAAAGATTTCCAAATCACTTTTAAATAATTAACTTCAAAAACCCTCGCATAGCTTTCCAGTGAAAAAGACAGCGAAGACGGGTCATGGATATTACCTTTTGTAAGACTGTAAAACAACACCAAAAACAGCGGAATAACTATGAAAATTGCCATCCAGACCAAGTATGGATAAGCAAGAAATTTTGCTCTATTTTTCACTTAGCTCCCTCTTTTCATTACATGAATATCTTCCGGTTCAAAAGTTAATCCAACATTTACTCCTACCGGCTGCATGTCTGTGCTTTGGATCATATACTCAAAGCCGCCGCCCTCAACCATCATTTCATAATGAACACCTTTAAATACCACCGATGTAACAACGCCCTGGATAAGGCCTTTATCGGGTTCTGTAATATCTATGTCTTCAGGCCTTATAACAACGTCAACCGGCTCATTCTGCTGAAAACCTTTGTCTAAACATTTAAACTTCCGACCTGAAAACTCTACCAGGTAATCTTCGTGCATAATACCTTCGATAATATTGCTTTCGCCTATAAAATCGGCCACAAACCTGTTTTCGGGTTCATTATATATATCAACAGGGGTTCCCACCTGCTGAATAATCCCCTTGTTCATTACAACAACGGTATCAGACATAGTCAGAGCTTCTTCCTGATCATGGGTTACATATATAAAGGTAATACCCACATTCTTTTGCATATTCATAAGCTCGATCTGCATCTCCTTGCGCAGCTTTAAATCCAAAGCCCCAAGGGGCTCATCAAGAAGCAGGACTTTCGGTTCGTTGACCAAAGCCCGGGCAATTGCAACACGCTGCTGCTGTCCGCCACTTAAGGAATCAACATGCCTTGTTTCAAAGCCTTCAAGTTCAACCAGCTTCAGCATGCGTTTTATTCTTCTATCCATCTCATCCTTCGGAACTTTCTTTATTCTAAGTCCAAAGGCTATGTTCTCATAAACGTTTAAATGGGTAAATAATGCATACCTTTGAAATACCGTATTTATATTCCTCTTATACGGAGGTACATCATTTATCCTTACTCCATCGAAAAGAATGTCGCCTTCGTCGGGCTCCTCAAAACCACCTATCATTCTAAGTGTAGTTGTTTTTCCACATCCACTGGGTCCCAGCAGAGTTATGAATTCATTCTCCCTAATGTAGAGATTAATATTATCAACAGCGGTAACATCGTTATATCTTTTAGTAACGTTATTAAGTTCAATTATCTTTTTGCTCAACAAAGCCACCTCCCGTATAATTTAAAAATTTGGCGGAGTTGAAATCCAGAGTAGTTGTGCCAACCTTTTTCCACCGTTTTTTATACTGTGGGGCTGGTTTGCCTTGTAATGAAAGCATTCTCCTTTTTTAACCTTATAACGCTCTTTTCCAAGGGTTAAAATAATAGAACCACTCAAGACATATCCAAATTCTTCGCCCGAATGAGGATCATCTTCCTCGGTTTCACCGTTTTCATTTAATTCAAGAATAATTGGTTCCATCTCTTTCTTCTGTGCATTTGGAACAATCCAGTTAATGCGATAACCTTTATCCTCAACCTCTTTTACAAAGACGTCCTTGTCCTTAAAAACTACCTGCTCGTCTTTTTGCTCATTAAAAAATTCGGGGATACTGCTTCCAAGACATTCTAAAATGTCTTTAAGAGTAGCAATGGACGGTGAGGTTAAATCCCTTTCAAGCTGAGAGATATAGCCTTTTGTTAATTCGCACCTGTCGGCAAGTTCCTGCTGAGTCAGCCCATATTCAAGTCTCATTCTCTTAATCTTTGCACCGATTTGCATATAATCCCCCCCAAACAAAGATCATCATTCCAAACATCAAACTGGCTTATAATCAATGATATTAAAACAATATGGCATTATTTTGCATATACTTATAAGAAATATTTACAGTAAAAAGTTTAGTATTATTAAACTCGAAATTTTGTACAAAACATTTAGTTTAATATTGCTAAACACAGAACGAAATATATTATTGCACTTTTTCTTTGTTATGTCAATAGATTTTTCTTAAAAAAATTTGAACAAAAATATGCCCTTAAGTGTAAATTACTGGGCATAATAAAGAATAAACAAACGATATGAAACAGGAAAGCTTTATTCAACAGAAATGATTAAGGTTTTCCCATTTGAGAGAACGGGTATACTCTGAATATTGCCTTTCCTTCAACACTTCTCGTATCAACAGGGCCGAAACTGCGGCTGTCAAGACTGTTCTCCCTGTTATCCCCCATAACAAAGATATGTCCTTCGGGAACGGTAAAAGGGCAGTCCAGCTCCATTTTGGGTGTAAATCCTTTAACATATGGTTCTGTAAGTAATTCATTGTTTATATAAACCTGTCCGTCTCGAATATCAACCGTATCCCCTTCAATGGCAATAACTCTTTTTATCAAACGGTTTGTTCTGAAACTCTTATGGAATCGCAATTGAACATCCTTTAAAAAAACCTTATATCTGTTAACAAAGCCCTTTGTATCTTCACCTCTAAGAAATACAACTATATCTCCTCTTTTAGGTTTCGAGAACTGATAGTTTATTTTATCTATAATTAAAGTATGTCCCTCCAGTAAAGTATTCTGCATTGAAGACTGATGCACTGTGGTTAATGCATATAGCTGGCTTTGCAGCAAAGAGGCCACAAGCACTGCACCTATAAAATAAATAATCCATTCAATTATCTCTTTTCCAATGTTAACCTTATTAAGCTTTTGTTCTTCAGTCATTGCCATCCTCCGTTCGTTTAAATATACCATAGCATTTACGCCAGCTAAGTAAACTGCCTCAAATGTTGAATGTAAATATTATATAACATCCATTTCCAAATGTATATTGAAATTTATAAAATGCCTTTTTTGCTTAAATTATAAACCGCATCGTTTCTGGTCTCCAGAGTATAAGGATGTATAAGTTTCCCTTTTTGTATTAAATACATAATTGTTGAGTCGGTACATAATAAAATGCATTTGTCTAAATCTTCATACACATATTTCCGAACCTTTTCGGCTACCTCAAAATTCCTGCCCGGTTCGATATAATCGGCAACAAAAATAATTTTCTCAAGTATGGTCATTCCTGGACGCCCGGTTGTGTGCCAATATATGGCATTCAATATTTCTTCATCGGAAACCTGATATTCTTCTCTTGCGATATACATGCCCAATATACTATGTAACAATGCACTGGAGTTTCTCTGTATATCATCGGTTTCTATCCGGTATTTCTTTATTAATTCATTTTCATCCTTTTTACTGATATTTTTAGCACAGTCATGCAACAAGCCCGCTATTTTCGCTTTTTCTGTATCCACATTATAATGCATTGCAAGTTTTTCGGATTCTTCCATAACATTTAAAGAATGTATATATCGTGTCTCTTTTAGCGATTCTTTCAGTTTGATTTTCATTTCATTGATATCCATTGCTATACTCCCTGGTATAAATTGTTTGTTTTAATATATTCAGCAACTGTAAAAGGTACCATGTAGCGTATTGAGAGACCTTTTCTGATTTTGCTTCTGATCTCTGACGAGGATATCTCAATATGCGGAGCTGCCGAACAGATTATTCTGGCTCTGTACTTCTTTTTAAATTCGCATATCATATTGTTAAGTTTCTCTTCTGACACATTTGGTCTTTTAGCCACTATAATATTTGACAGCTCGAAAATTTTACCTATTTCATGCCATGTCGGGAACTGAATAATTGAATCACTTCCGCAGATAAAGAATAATTCCTCACAGGGATATTTACTTCCTATCTCTTTCAGCGTATCAGAAGTATATGATATCCCTTCTCTTTTTAGTTCAACATCTGAAATATCAAAGAAAGGATTACTATCAATTGCAAGTCTAACCATATTATAACGGTGCTGGGCCAATTCCAGCTCCCTGGCATCTTTATGAGGAGGATTACCTGTAGGTATGAAAATAATTTTGTTAAGTTTAAACTCTTCCCGTATATATTCAGCCAGCAGTAAATGCCCAATATGAATGGGGTTAAAGGACCCGCCGAAAATACCAATCAATCTGTTCACTACCTTTCTGTTAATCGGACAGGCATTGTGTTATATGCCAGATAGCCTTGTCTATAAGCTCATTAATTGTATAGCCCTCGGAACCGGGAACAACTATATGGCATTTTCCTATTGGGATTAAAACCTTAAGCGCCTGAGATGAAGATACCGCTTCAGCAACTTTAGGTGTTATTTCTCCCATCATACCGTTTGCAGCAATTATTCCTATTCCTCCAATAATAACATCAACTGTTTTTATATTAAAAACTATTGCATTTTCGCCTGTCGCAGCTCTATCTGCACCGGCTTTAAGCATTGCATTGGTTGCAATTACATTTGTTCCCAAGCCGGTTACCTCTGCTTGAGGTAGTCTTTGTTTTATTCTTTCAACAATTACCTTGCCCAATCCTCCACCCTGAGCGTCTATAACTGCTATTTTCATACGTCATTCCTCATTTCTAAAACAACCACTTAAGCAAATAGGGTTAAATGTATTCATGACCGGTATTTCTTCCGGTAGTTAGCCGGAGTAACCTTCATATATTTTTTAAACCTGTTGATAAAATAACTGAAATTATTAAAACCTACTTCCATTGCTATATCAAGTATTTTCCTTTCGGTATTCCTAAGTAAGTCGCAGGCTCTAATAATTCTTATATAGTTTAAATATTCAATAGGCGTTTTGGCAACAATTTTCTTAAAATACCTGCAAAAATGACCTTCACTCATATTAACCATTTTTGAAAGATCATTTATACTTAACTGCAGACTATAATTAGACTGAATATACTGTATCACATTTTTAAGTCTGTCGCATTTGTATGTAAGATTTTGCTCTGTTTCAGCTCTTGCATTTTTCAGAAGTAATGAAAATATGACATATAAATGCGATTTAATCAGCAATTCATAAGTATACTCTTTTCTGCCTGCAATCTCAATTATTTTTTTAAGTTGGTACAGTAATTCCTGCTCCCATGGTTCAATGCCCGATATTAAAGTTGCAAATATATATTGCTTTTTTATAATCTGGTTAATGTAATCATTCTGTATTTTATCATATGGATTGCTGTTTAATAAACTGGGATGAAAGACAATTGCAGAAAAACCCCATACACCTTCATCTGAAGAAGCGCTATGAATTTCCCCGCTCTTGATGAACAATGCCTGTCCTTTTTTCACAGTGTATTTAAGATCACCTACTCTGAAAACAGCCTCCCCTGAAGTCATCAGCAGTAATTCGAACTCATCGTGCCAGTGGCAGTCCAACATTTCGGATGAATCGTGATAACTCATTGAATAATACCCTAAAGGAAAAAGAAAATCGCCATGCTCCCTGTTTTCTTTTAATAATTTTATGTCCACTGGTGACCACCTTAAATATCAATATATTTGTATAATCAATAAATATACAGCAAGATTTTAAAGATAAATATCAATATTATTATATTATCTATATCGGCTGAACCAGCAGTTTTGTACATTAATTTCATTTACATAAATCACATGTCTTCTAAAATTATATAAAAAGTATCAGGAGGTGTAAACATTGAAATTCAGTGATGGTTACTGGCAATTAAAAAAAGGTGTTACTCTTTACAGCCCAATGGACGTACGGGATGTAGAATATTCGGGGAAAAAACTTAAGATTTTTGCAGCAACAAAGGTAATAAACCACAGAGGTGATACTCTCAATCGGCCGATGATTACAGTTGAGTATACTTCACCCATGCCCGATGTTATCGGTGTTAAAATCTATCATCATAAGGGAAAAAAAATTAAGGGACCTGAATTTGAATTGCAGAAAAAATCAGACACATCTATTGATGTAAAAACCACAAATGAGGAAGTAACATTAACCAGCGGAAACTTATCGGTAAAGATAAACAGAGGAACTCACTGGCAAGCAGAATTCTTTTATGGGGAAAAGTATTTAACGGGCAGCACTGGTAAGAGTACAGGCTATATTATAACCGGTGATGGTTTAACTTACGTTCGTGAGCAGCTGAACCTTGACATTGGAGAATGTGTATATGGCCTGGGTGAGCGATTTACCCACTTTGTAAAGAATGGCCAGGTAGTGGATATATGGAATGAGGATGGTGGAACAAGCAGTGAACAGGCATATAAAAACGTTCCATTTTATATAACAAACAAAGGTTACGGGGTTTTTGTAAATCATCCTGAACGTGTTTCCTACGAGATTGGTTCGGAAGTGGTATCAAAAGTTCAATTCAGTGTACCGGGCGAATATCTTGAATACTTTATAATTGGCGGGGAATCAATGAAAGATGTTCTCAGGAACTATACAGCTCTGACAGGAAGACCCCATCTACCACCTGCCTGGTCTTTTGGCTTATGGCTTTCAACATCCTTTACCACAAGCTATGATGAAAAAACTGTTTTTAACTTCATAAACGGCATGATTGAACGGGATATTCCTGTTAGTGTTTTCCACTTCGACTGTTTTTGGATGAAGGAATTCCAATGGTGTGACTTTATATGGGACAAGGATGTATTCCCTGATCCAAAGGGAATGCTGTCAAGACTGAAATCAAAGGGGTTAAAAATATGTGTCTGGATAAACCCCTATATTGCACAAAAGTCCTATTTATTTGATGAAGGTATGGAAAAAGGATACCTGGTAAAAGATAAAAACGGTGATGTATGGCAATGGGATATGTGGCAGGCAGGAATGGCACTTGTGGATTTTACAAATCCCGATGCCTGCAAATGGTACCAGGAAAAACTTAAAGCCCTTCTTGATGCTGGTGTTGACTGCTTTAAAACTGATTTTGGGGAAAGAATTCCTACTGATGTGGTATATTTTGACGGCTCTGATCCTGAAAAGATGCATAACTACTATACCTATTTATACAATAAAACAGTTTTCGATTTATTAAGGCAGGAACGCGGTGAAAACGAAGCCGTTCTTTTTGCCCGCTCGGCAACAGCCGGATCACAGCAATTTCCTGTTCACTGGGGCGGTGATTGTACCGCAAATTACCCGTCTATGGCAGAATCCCTTCGTGGTGGGCTTTCACTGTGTACTTCGGGTTTTGGTTTCTGGAGTCATGACATCGGTGGTTTTGAAAAGACTGCAACTGCGGATTTATATAAACGGTGGGTGGCTTTCGGGCTTTTATCCACTCACAGTCGTTTACACGGAAGTGAATCATACCGTGTTCCATGGCTTTTTGACGATGAAGCTTCAGAAGTTTTAAGTTTTTTCACAAAACTTAAACACAGACTTATGCCATATATATTTGCATCTGCCTGTGAAGCTTCCATGTATGGAGTTCCGGTAATGCGCCCGATGGTGATTGAATTTGACGATGATCCTGCATGCGATTACCTTGACAGGCAGTACATGCTTGGCGAAAGGATTCTTGTTGCCCCCATTTTTTCAGAGGATAAATCTGTAAAATATTATGTACCTGAAGGAGTTTGGACCAATCTGCTTAACAACGAAAAAATTCAGGGAGGTAAATGGCGCGAAGAAACGCACGATTATTTCAGCCTGCCTGTGTTGGTACGTCCTAATAGCCTTATCGCAATTGGCAATAACGAGAAAAGAGCTGATTATGATTTTGCAGAGAATGTTACATTTCACCTGTTTGAACTTCAGGACGGGCACAGTGCCGGAGCAGTTGTATATAACCAGCAGGGCATCGTTGATTTGGAACTTAAGGTAATAAGACAAGATAATTCTCTTTTTATCACATCAAAAGGGAAGGATAAACCGTGGAGATTACTGCTTCGAAATATACATGATATTCAAAAAGCCGATGACTTTGGCGTATTTTCTTCAGAATCCGGTGTAGTAATTGAGCCTGAAAAAAATATTGGTGAGTTCTCTATAACAATTGCTTAAGTTGCAATTCTCTGTTCTCATTAAATAACCAGGTGGGATGTATATACTCCACCTGGTTATTTTCTCAGGATTATTGCTATTTTAATCCGGATAATTAAGTAAACTTAAAATAACTGATATTTGCCTCACCATCGAAGATAAAGTGTATGTCGTGTTTTCCCGATATTTTTGAAACATCACAATGGATCACAGCCCAGGCCTGGTTAAGCTTCGGCTCCGGCATTGAAGGCGCGTTGGTATTTGGAATGTAAAATACTCCAATTTCTTCACCGCCAGGAGAATCAAGCCTTATTGCAACATTGGTTCCGGGGGTGGATGCACGGCACTGAACCGTTAAACCTTTTATCTCCTGTTTGAACATTGCATTATGAAAAGATATCCTGCTTCCTTTTCCTAACGCTTTCACCGAACTTCTGCAGTCTTCATACTTGTCAAAAACTATATTTTCGTAATCATCACAGTTTTCTGCCCATGTTACAGATGTCAAATCCCTGTCAGGAATAACTTCCCCATCTACAGGGATTGTTTTTTTAAGGCGTATGTCCTCCGATGATGCACCTATCATCACCGTTAACAGGCCCTTTTCTAAACAGTATATTTCCCTTGTAATATCATAAAAGTAGAATTCATCAGGTTCAATGTCAAATACAACGGTTTTTGTTTCATATGGGTTAAGAAAAACCCTGCTGAACCCCTTTAACTGTTTTTTGGGTCTTTTAACACGTGAACCGCTAAAACCAATATAAAGCTGTACCACTTCTTCACCGGCCGTATCACTTACATTTGTAACATTAACGCTTATCGTTAAACCACATTCCTTTTTAAGGACATCTGTACTAAGCTTTAAGTTATTATACGTAAATGAACTGTATGAAAGGCCAAAACCAAATGGATACAAAGGCTCCTGATCAAAGTACATATAAGTTCTCTTCGATTTTATAATGTTATAGTCCATAATTGATGTCAGTTGATCCAACGATTTATACCACGTCATTGGAAGTCTTCCTGCCGGATTGTAATCTCCAAACAGAACATCTGCAATAGCATTACCCATTTCCTGTCCTCCATGGGCAGAGTGAATGATAGCAGGAATATTGTCGTTAGCCCAGTTTATTGCCACCGGGTATGAACTTATTAATACTAAAACCGTATTTTTGTTAACAGAATAAACTTCTTTCAGTAATTTTTCCTGATAAGGTGCAAGTGTTATATCAGGCCGGTCAATTTCCTCTTTACCATTAATAACAGGGTTATTTCCTATTGTCACAAATACAATATCTGCTTCTTCTGCTATAGCCTTTGCTTTGCTAATACCGTCCTCAACCAGTTCTATAATAAACCTGTCATTTGTTCCTTTGCTGAAAGAATCCTTTTCGACAATAACATCTGAGGCATTGCCGGAAATTCCTGCAGTATTACCGTTATAGGTTTTTATTAAGTACTCATTATCACCTGCGGGTATAAAATTAAACAATTCTTTTACAAACCACCCAAAAGCTTTATCAGATGATGCTGAAAGATTATTCTCACAGGTAACAAACTTACCATTGGATATATTTGATAAGGTAAAGCTCCCCCATCCCCAGTCCATAAGGCTGAACAGTGATTTATCGCCTGGCTGTGTGCCGCTTGCATGGAGAACTCCTTCTTCATCAGGCTCGATATATTTCATATTTTCCACTGATTTTATCCGCACAATGTCAGAACCATCGGTAAAACTAATTTGAGCATTGTGCAGTTTCTTTCTAAGCCCTTCAAGAATTGTAACCTTATAAGGATATGTACCACTATACCAGTCGTTATATAGCTCGTTTCCCATAGGTCCTATAACTGCTATCTTTTTTATTTTATCTTTCTTCAATGGAAGCAAGTTTTCATTTTTTAAAAGAACAATGGATTTCCGGGCAGCTTTATATGCTGTCTGACTATGTTTTTCACAGCATAAAACCTGTTCGGGTGTATTACTATATGGGTTTTTACTCCTGGTATCAAACTGACCATACCGTATCCGCATCCTGAAAATATTCGCAATAGCCTGATCTATATCCCTTTCGGAAATTAACCCTTTGTCCAGCGCTTCTTTAACAGAGCTTATAACAAGTTCAGGGTCGTCGGTAAAACAGTCTACTCCATTTTTCAAGGCAAGGGCAACTGTTTCCGAATGGTTTTTGCAATACTTATGATCATTTACGTTCTGCCTGAAATCTTCTGCATCGCATACAATAAAGCCTTCAAGCCCCCATTCATCCTTAACTATTTTTTTAACCCAGGGGCTTACAATCATTGGTACGCCATTAACCTCATTGTATGCTGTCATAATACATTTTGCACCGCCATCGGTTATAACTCTTCTGAATGGCTCCAAATAATATTCCCTTATACTCCGCGGATCAATACTAACAGAACAGCTAATCCTGTCCTTCTCGTTGTTGTTTGCAAAAAAATGCTTTAAAGTGGTTGCTGCTTTCAAGTAAAACGGATGGTTCCCCTGTACTGATTTTACAAGAGTTCCGGCCATCTTCCCTGTTAAATACGGGTCTTCGCCATATGCCTCCTCAGTTCTTCCCCACCTTGGATCCCTTTCCATATCCACTGTTGGAAACCATATACTAAGTCCATGTTTTTCGTCACTTTTCTGGTAATATACCCTGTATTCATCGCCTATTACATTTCCTATTTCATCCATTAATTCTGTGTCCCATGTTGATGCTAAACCGATTGTCTGCGGAAACACGGTTGCTTTCCCAAGCCATGCTACACCATGAGCTGCTTCGCCGCCAATTGAATATTCCTTTATGCCCAGCCTTGGTACTTGCGCCTGCTTTGTTGGAAGTAGTGATATTTTCTCGTCCAGTGTAAGTTTCTCCAGTAAATCGGTTATTCTTTTTTCTGTTGGTAAATTTTCATCCCAAAAACCGCTTTTGCTTATCATTTCCTTTTTTACACCTCCATCAACTTCAAAGCATATTTCTCAACATTACGATATTTCATTATGTGGTAATCCTTACCATATATCTGATAACAAATTCTATCATAGTTTGAATTTTAATTCTTTCAACATTACAACAAAATATACCATGAATTTGACAAGTTTAAATAAAAAAAGGCAGTTAATATTATATAACTGCCTTGATATATATTTTATATTTTCATTAGTTATCATTTTCCTCATTACGGTAAGGGAAAATTTTCATTAAAATTGTAATCATAAGATAAAATAACACTATTACAGAAAAAGTACCTAAAAGTCCATATTTCATCAGCTCTAATCCCAAAGCTATATCACTCATCTATATCACTCCTTATAACGACAATAACCATGGTACAAGGGCAAGTACCATTCCGCCTGCTACTATTGAACCCAGCTGTCCTGCAACATTAGCCCCAACTGCATGCATTAATATAAAGTTTTGTGGATCCTCTTTTGTCGCCATTTTTTGAACAATTCTTGCCGACATTGGGAATGCTGAAATTCCAGCAGCTCCTACCATTGGGTTGATCTTTTCTTTTGAAAACAGATTCATCAGTTTTGCCAAAAGAACACCACCTGCGGTATCGAAGACAAATGCCACAAGACCCATTAACAGTATAATCAGCGTTGTTGGGCTTAAAAAGCTTTCATAATGCATTGTTGATCCAATTGTAATTCCAAGTAGCAATGTAACCAAATTAGAAAGTTCGTTTTGTGCTGATTTGGACAGTCTCTCAAGAACACCGCACTCTCTTATAAGATTACCAAACATTAAAAGACCTACGAGGGCTACACTGCTGGGTGCAATAATTCCAGCAATAATGGTTATAAAAATTGGGAACAGTATCAGAACAATTTTAGAAACCTTAACATCTTTGTATTCCATTCTGATCATACGTTCTTTTCTGGTTGTAAGCGCTTTTATTACAGGCGGCTGAATAATTGGTACAAGTGACATGTAGGAATAGGCGGCTACAGATATGGGACCAATTAAATGCTTTGCAAATTTGGATGCAACAAATATGGAAGTTGGTCCGTCTGCGGCACCTATAATACCAATTGATGCTGCAACTTTTAAGTCAAATCCTAACCCGGGGAATATTTTGTTCATTATAAGAGCCACGAGGATAGTAAAGAATATACCAAACTGAGCAGCAGCTCCAAACAGAATCATTTTAGGAGTTTTTAACAGGGGCGAAAAATCAATCATGGCTCCAACAGCTACAAATATCAGACATGGAAATAACTCTGTAAGAATACCCGAATTAAACAGTATTTGCAATACGCCTGGTTCTACTTTGTAGGCCTGTCCGTTTTCAAAAACATAGTTCAGGTTTTCTATAAAATAATCTTTTAATGCTGGGAACTGATTAACAATTTTTGTAACAGTTTCATCCAGCACGGGTTCGTACTCCCAGATTGCTTTGAAAGGAAGGTTAACTAAAATAGCACCAAAACCAATAGGGAGTAAAAGCATCGGCTCATAGTCCTTTTTAATCGCAAGGTAAATCAATACCCCGCCAATGGCATACATAATCAGATACTGCCACTTAAAAAGCAAAACGCCTTCAAATAATTGTGCAAATTGTTCCATAAACACACACCTCATAAAAGCAATATTTAACATAAAAAAATACCAAAACTTGGGTTTCGGTATAAGTCTCGCTTTCATATAAATATGATTAACTGACCGGACGCATAAGCATCGTGCTGACGATCAGCTAAACAGTGTTATCTGCAAGCTACTCCCTTAGACCTTTCAATGCAACATTATATCCTAATAAAATAAAAATATCAATTACTTATTACCTTGTTATATATATTTTTTTAGCTATTTCACAGTTATTTTCTGAATTCTGAAAAATGTTGTTTTTTCTTGATTACAGAACGATATACAGAAAAGATATTATTATAATTTACTTCGATTTTGTATTGAAACGCAGTAACTGAAAACGAAGGCTACCTAACTTCATAGCCTTCGTCTTCAATGGTCTCTCTAATTAACTGTTCTCCAATTTTCTCATCATCAAATTCAATATAAATTTTGCTATTCTCAACGTTCAATATAACTTTCTCCACACCGTTAATTCTTGTTAGTGCTTGCCTTAGCACCTCCACGCAATCTTCGGTCATATCATTTACCGTTAGTATTAATTGAGATTCCATAGTAAACACCTCTGAAAAACTTACTTATTTAGACAACTATCTAAAAATACCGCAATAAAACTTATTATAGCACGAAAAACCCTTATTTTTCAATGGTTCTGACTTTCCGTATCTGTTATTATTTAGGACTCTACTATACAAGTCCTGCTATTTTTTCTGTTATTTCCCGATCTGCGTATCCCATATTCATTAGCCTGTTGTATATGTCTTTATTCAGTTCTGGTACATAGGTTTTTAAAAGCGAAATATTTCCTTCTATTTCATATTCTCCGACACAGGAAGGAATTAAAATGGTTTCTCCTTTGTATAAGCTTATACTTCCTGTACCGTAGTTGATTTTCCCTTCACCGTTAATGCATACATATGCATGAAATTGTCTGTAATCTGTATCCTGCTTTATATTACCCATAATTGTACAAAGCTCAACACAAAAATATCTATTCGCGACTAAAATTTTCAATGAGGCATTTCCAGATTTTTCATATTCCAATCCCTCATAGGGATATTTTTTGTTTCGGGTATTAAAATCAATAACCTGCATTGCCTTTTCAATATGCAGTGGCCTGAATTTTCCGTCCGAACCCTTTCTGTTATAGTCGTAGACCCTGTATGTAACGTTTGAATTCTGCTGAATTTCAGTCAGTACAATTCCATCGCAAATGGCATGAACCAGACCTGCCGGAATATTAATAAAATCGCCTGCCTTTACATTTATATAATTAAGGCAATCCTGCAGTTTATTTTCCCTTACTGCATTTTCAAAGTCCTGTTTCGTAACGCCGGGTTTTAGCCCGTAAATGAGTTTTGCGTCTGGCTCTGCTTCAAGGATGTACCACATTTCATTCTTTCCGTTATCACCTTCATGAGTTTTTGCAAATTCATCATCGGGATGAACCTGCACCGACAGTTTGTCATTAGCGTCAATAAGCTTTATTAATAATGGAAAGCCTGCATCATTCTTTACTAAATCGCCAATAATTTTACCGCCAAATTCCTCAACCATGGATTTAAGTGTTCTTCCTTCGTAAATTCCGTTTTTTACAATACTCATTCCATCAGGATGACATGCTAACTCCCAGCTTTCAGCAACCTTTCCTTCAGGAAGCTGTTTTCCAAACTTCGAAAGATTCCTGCCTCCCCAAATGTAATCCTTATATACAGGGTGAAATTTAAGCGGATATAACAACTCTATCAACTCCTGTTTTATATTTCTTCAATATAAACTTTCTTATATACATCTTTTATATCTTTCCATTCAGACATTTCCGAACCATCCAATGCTGCAGTTAAACATCCTGCAGCTGAGGTTATTCTTGCAGTTTCGTCCAAAGGAATATCTTTTTTAATGCAATAAGCGAGTGCTGCAACCATTGAGTCACCAGAAGCTACCGTTGACTTTACCTGAACAGGCAATGTCGATGCATGATAGGTCTTATTCCGGTAGCTTAAAACAGAGCCTTCTTTACCAAGAGAAACAAGTACAAGCTCTATACCTGTTTCATGTATAACTTTTATCTCATCCCGGATTTCACGGTAATTTGAAAAAGATTTGCCTGTAAGGCGTTCAAATTCGTGCAGATTTGGCTTTATTGCATATGGAAGGGCTTTGCAACCAAACTTAAATGCTTCGCCATCAGCATCAAGAATAGAAGCGACTTTCATATCGGAGGCCAGTCTGATACACTGTGCATAGAAATCAGATGGCATACCATCCGGAAGGCTTCCTGACAGAACTATAAGATCACACTTTATCAAATGTTCTTTCAAAAGTTTTATAAACTCTTCTGTATTACTTTTTGCAATTAAGGGCCCTGTTTCGTTTATTTCTGTTACTAAATTAGTTTTTTCATCCTTAATTTTCAAATTAACCCGGGTTTCACCTGAAACCATTAAGAACTCTTTAGGAAAATGAAATTTTTCAAGCAATGACAAAAGGTATCTTCCATTCATACCAGCCAGAATACCTGTTGCCTTTTGCTCTACACCATAAGAACACAAGGCTTTGGATACATTTATGCCCTTTCCGCCAGGATCTGTTCTGATGGCCTTAACTCTATTCAGTTCCCCTATTTTCATATTTTCAATATAAACGGTTTTATCTACCGCAGGGTTCAAAGTAACAGTTAAAATCATATAAAAACACCTATCCATATAATAATATATATGGTTATGCTTAATTTAAAAATGCTTTTATTTGTTGGAAATATTATAGAGAATGGCCTCATGCTCGGTTACAAGGAAAACCTGTTCACTATTAAGAAAATGCACTCTAACATTAATACCCGGCAGAGATGCATGATCAATTAACCTGCCAGAAGGATCGTAAAAAAGAACCTTCGAACCATATATTACTGCAGCAGTATTTTTGAAGACTGTAATATTTTGTATACTATTCTCCAACTCAACACTTTTAACCTCTTCTCCAGATGAGTTATAGAATTTAATCCTTTTTGACTCTCCATTTAAGGCAACAATGGTACCGCTATTTTCAAATAAACCCGCCGCGGTAATTTTATCGGTATATCCATGGGACCATATTAAATCCAAATTATTATCGTAGCAGAAAACCGTATCTTCTCCGGCAAAGATGTAACTGCTGTTATTATTACGCATAACAGGGTACAGGCCTTCAATTTCAACATTGGCTACAGGTGTTGTTTTACCTGTGCTTTCATATATTCGTATAATGGTAGATACGTTTGTGGAATTCATGCCAAGACCATAAAGAAGAAAACTATTATCATTATTAAAAGTCTTTACATAATACGGATAATAATCGTCAATATAAAGAGCACCAAGATTTATACCTGTTTCGGGAGCAATAAAATTTATAGTCCTTTTGTAACCATTGTTGCTTATATTAATAAATAATATGTACTTATCTGTTACTTCACCAAATGCTATTTCCTCATCGGCCTTATTCTCTAAAACGACTTTTCCATCTTTTATTACCATGTATGACTTCCCGTTCTTTTCATAGACAAGTATCCATTTCCCATTTATATTAAGAACAGGATGCCTTACATCATGAGTAAAATACCATATCTCTTCTCCGTTTGGATTTAGCAGTCGGATATCGTAATTTGTGAGCACAAGCAAATTCCCGTCATATTCTGCGGTCTGAGAAACATCAAGTTCAGCAAGGCTAAAGGCTCCAGTCTTATATTGGGAACTTTCGGATTGTAAGTTCTCAACCAAATTTCTAAGATTCAAGGCCTCCCAATTAAATTCAATGGTATTTCCATTTATAGAAATCAATACTGCAAAAAATATGACGATTATTAAGTTAATCAGAATAAATATCTTCAGTCCTGTTCGATTTGGTTTTATTGTTCTTTCTTTTGTCATTTGTACCTCAGCATATTTTATGTAGTTAGTTGTAAAGTTTTAAAAGCTCGATAGCCTTTGCAAAAGGTCTGTCTATTGTATTGCGAAGCATATTGAGATCATCATTCAGATGTTTTCTTGTTGCGTAATCCAATGCTCCGGTTACGTTTATTTGCTTTTCTGCCTGGTATTTTTTCAAAGCATTACTTGTTTTGGCATCAAGGATATTATCCGGGGTATCAATTTCATATCCTTTAACTTTCAGTATTCTTTCAGCATTAAAAACATCATTGCCCACTCCATTTAATCCCACAGTAGCTGATGATTCAAGTTGTTTTATACTGTTAATGTCTATACCTTCAATAAGCTTATAATCCTCAACAGGGTAATCGGGGTTTAATCCAACCCCATCAATCATTTTTCCGTTTCTGGTCAGGTAATGGCCCGTAGTTATTTTAGTCCATCCAATTATATCTGATTGATAGACCTGAACCTTGTGCTTATTCATCCATTCATAGCCGTCCACAATACTTTCCCCATACAGTTTTTTATACCTTTCATATGCGCTTGGTTTCAGTATTGGGTATAAATTTTGGAAAACCCCCTTACCAAAGGTTTTTGTTCCCACTAAAAACCCATCCCCCGAATCCTGGATAGCACTTGCGAGGATTTCGGATGCGCTTGCAGTATTACCATTTACAAGCACCGCAGTTACATACCTTGGTTTCGCAAGATATGAGCGGTAAACTGCGTCCATGCTTTCTTCAGATTTAAAATCCAGGGTTGTAATGATGCCTTTTCTGACAAGCAGTCTGGCTATATTAACTGCCTGGCCTACTTCACCACCATAATTGTTACGTAAATCAAGGATTAATTTTCTAATTTCTTTACTATCGGCTTCTTTTAACGCCTGTTCAAAATAGTGAGAACTATTGCTGCTGAAAGATTCGAGCTTTATGTACATAACATCATCATAAATAACCCAGGTAACAGGGCTTAGATTCACAACATTTCTTTCCACGCTGAAGTAAAGTATCTCGGAAGAAAAATTCCGAACAACTCCAATTTCTACAAAGGAACCCTTATCACCTCTGATTAAATTAGCTATATCCTGTGTAGAGAAGCCTTTTACATCCCGACCATCAACTTTTACTATTATATCATCGGGTAAGATGCCCGCACCTTCAGCAGGAGAATTGCTAAATACACGTGTAATAAGTGCCCCTTCTGAAGTTTCCATTAATTCCACACCAATACCCTGATAGTTACCTTCCATCGCACTGAAAAAGCTGTCTGCTTCATCCATGCTGTAGAAAACCGTATATTCATCCATTACATCAAAAATGCCACGCAATACCCCTTCTATCAGATCTTCTTCAGGTATATCCTTATAGTAGCGATCCTGTACCATTTCTATAACACTGTTAATGTAATCTGAGTACCCACCGGCTGCGTAAGCAGGCGTTACAAATATTACTGAAAAAACGACTGCATAAGACAACAGACATATACAAAACCTTTTGATTTTAGACATACTCAACCCTGCTTTCTGAATTTTCTGCTCTATTCTGCCTCTGTATTTAATTTTATCATTGTCAATTTATAGTTGCAACCATGCTATCAGTAGCTTAAAGGCCGGTCTCGATAGTCTTTTACCAACTCTTCACCCATATATTTTATCAGCTCATACAAAAGCACCGAGGCCTCCTCATAGGTCATATATTTATTTGGATGGAAGTATCCCCTGCTGTCTCCGCTAATCAGACCTATACGGTAAGCTACAGCTACAGAATTCCTGGCATATGCCGGAATGTCGTCGTTATCTATAAATGGGGTTACCGCATACGGATATGAAGCAAGGCCTTCAAGACCAAGGGCACGAATTAGCATTGTTACAGCTTCTGCAGAAGTTATATGCCGATTTGGTGAAAAATATGCATTGCCTGTACCCTGAATTATTCCACGGTTGTTTGCAGTCTTAATTTCTGCATAAAAGAGATCATCGGTTTTTACGTCCAGAAAAGGTGATATTTCTGGGGTTTTGGTTCGTGAAGGTCTGCTGACTTTCTGCCTTGTTACTATGTCCGGATCTTCGGGTATATCCTTCACTGCTCTAACCACCATTGTTGTAAATTCCCGCCTTGTAATATACCTTTCCGGATTAAAATCTTCACCGGTACCAGGTATTACACCAAGGCTATAAAGAATTTTAACGGGTTCCTCTACCCAATGCCCTTCCAGATGCTTTAAATCGGGAACCATTAATCTGGTAAGCACAGGTTTGGACTCAATTCCCATTTTCTCGCTATAGTTTCTTAATACTCCCGTAGGTTTTCCATCCTTATCAAATTCGGGAAGCAGCGCATCATATTCCAGCAGGCTTTCTTCATAGTCTTTTTCTACATATCCGCCCTCAAAGCTTATTTGGTAGGGCTCATTTTCAATATATTCAAATCCTTTTTTAGCTACATTGGAAGCAAAAATCCTTGCAGTTCCGCCCCATTCAACTACTCTTCCGTTTATCACAGGCTCGGCAAGAATAGTAACAGTAACGTTACCTGACTTTGCAGAACTCCAGTACTGGTCATATCCATACTGGTTTCCTGTCATCTCAACTGTAATATTTCCTCCGGAGTTCATTCTGTATGTCTTTTTAAGCATGTATTCCCCAACATTATAATAAACTGCAGGTTGAGGGTCGGTAAGCCCCGAACGGGTAAATTCGTAATTTGCTAAAGTAAATACTGAATTACCGATTCTGACCACCTCTGTAGGTCTTTTGGAAATTTTACTTTTTTCAGTGGTTTGACCATTCTCGGTGGTTTCTGTAGTTGTCTCCATAACAATAACCCTTGTTATGGAAGCTTCATGTTCTGCATTTTCCAAATCATATCTATAAGTGGTAGTAACTTTTTCATTTTTTTTATTTTTTTTAACAGTCATAGTTCCTTCAAGAATAATAGGAGTTCCTGTTAAAAAACACACTTCACGATAAATGTATGTATTGTTTTCAAAAGGATTTGCTGCCGATATACCTCCCTCGTATCCCATTGAACCCATATATGCGAAGGCAACTGCCCGATCTGACAGGATTAAAATAAACAGTAGCAGTGATATCAATTTTATAGTTTTGATTCTTATTTTCATTATAATCCCCCGTGTTTTTATATTATTAATATGATTCAACCATTACCACAAAAGCGTTGTCTCCAAATTCCGACTTTATCACAGTTATCCTGTCTCCCACTTCCAACTGGGACGAGTCTATTAATTTACCATTTTTCACAAATACAGTATTCGGTAAAAAGGAAAACTGCGTTTCAGGAACGTTTTCCCATTTTGACAATTCATCATTGTAACGTATGCCCTCTTTTATAATCAGTGATGAAGCGGGCACGACAATATGATTGAAGGAATCCTTTTGAACACCTTCCAGGTCAAATATTCTTCCCTTATAAACAACATCACCAAAGGGAGCCGTGCTGACAAGCAAAGCTTTGCCATCCTGTGCAAGAACATAAACTGTCTGTTTTTTGTAATTTTCTTCACCAGAATCGTCAAAGAGCGACAGATCTATTCTTCCTGCATCATCAAATACTCGTGTTATCGAAGGATCTATAGTTAGTGTTCTTTGAACATTATAAAACTCCCAGTAAGGTTCACTGAATTCTGAGAATGATTCAAGTGTCATACTGTTGTACAAATCGATATGTGATATTCTGCCACGAATCAAAGTTAAACCCGTATCATCAAGAGGTTCCCGAATCCAAATAATATTTGCTTTTACCGTTCCGTCAATCTGGTTACTTGTAGCAAAATATGCTTCATCCCTGCTTTTAACCTGGTTTGGAGTAAGAAGTTTTCCTTTTTTAACAATAAGAGAAGTATCGTCATAGGTTACGGGCATACTTCTGTTCAACAGGGTCAGCCTGCTACGCCCGGGATCCGCATCAACAATTGTATCACCTGTTACTTCTGTTCGTAATGCATTATTTTCTATTGACATCCAAACTACAGATTCTTTTCCGGTAATACTTTTACCTGTGGCCATATACACTGTTCCACCTGCACCCCTTGGGATATTGGGACTATAATTATCGTTTATATCAAATTTACTTATTGCAGGTATATTGAATGTATTCCAAATTCCATCCTTAAATTGCCGCATGTTTGTAACAACAATACTGTTTGTTAATTTATCGTATGAGAAAAAGTCTGCTCTGTACACAGCATCTACCTGAATCTCTTTGCTTATTATTGTAATTTCACCAATTATTATTTGGTTACCACTTGTTTGAAGTAAAATACGCACCTCATCGCCCATCTTTATATCGTTCCACGAAGCCATCCTTCTGTCTTTAAAAATCAGTGTATTGAACGGAATACGATACTGTACGGTACTTCCATCTGCTCTTTCCAGTTGAAGCATCCAGTTACCCTTTGTCCTCACTTTACCGTACACAGGATAGAAATTATCTGTAGCACTTATTTTTTCAATATTACCTTCATTATTTAGTTTAATGAATACACTGTCACCGGGATTTAACGCTTCAATATTCGCAGGTTTGCCGTTTTTATATACTGCAACATCTTCGGCACGCACATAAGAATATGTACGATAATATGAAAGAGCACTCTTTAAACCTGGTGATGTACCCGAACCATCGGGGAAATAGAGTGTTATATACCCTAAATCAGAATTATTCTCTTCAAGAATGCCGTTGTAAATACCGCCCTCCTGCAATAAAACACTGTTTACATTCATCATCCTGGTAATAAGATTGTTTTCTACAGTAATAAGCATAAAAGTCTCGGGTTTTATATCGCTTAATGTTCTTTGGACAGAATCAATATAAATTAAGCAATCACTACTGACACCGACAACCTCAAAAATACCTGTTGATTCAATATTATAAAGCTTTTCTGAATCAATTAACCTTACATCAGGAGATGGCAATTCAAGCAGAATTTCAGCACGAATGGTTTTATTGTAAGCATCTGTAGAAAAAACTCGCACAAGCCAATACTTTTCACTCTCATTCTCTGCCATAGAATTAACAGGAATAATTGAAACAATAACAATGGTAATTATTAGTACTATTAATTTGGCTCTTGCTTTTTTAGCAAATGTCAATTCAATCACCCGTTTCAAACACCATTTATTTTTAAGCATTCTCTATATTTTTATCGGTAAAGTAAAGGGATAAATGAAGTATAATACTGTTTCAAAAGTATGACAAAGAGATCTGGGTTTAATATACAGAATTGAAAGCTGACAGCTAACAGGTAAGTTTTGGAATCATAAAGCGGTATTCTCAGCCGGCAGCACAAAGGCACTGCCTTAGTTAAAACAACCTGTGCTTTTATACAGTTTGCGGTGTTGCAAAAAAATAACCTAAAATAATGGATTCTCCGTACTCTTTTGGTATATTTAAAATATTCAGAGAACCAAGAAAAGGAACAACATATGATGCAGCTACAAATACAACAAGACAACCAATAACTGCTCCCAGGGCTAAACCAATGGTTTTATTTGTTGTACTCAAAATATTGCTCTGTGAAATTAATGAGTTTATGATTCCTCCTATAACAGAAATAATCAACTTAACAGCAAAAAACACAATAATTATTGAAATAACCTTAAGAACAGAAAAAACAAGCAGATCGGTTATAGACGTAATGGCGCCACTTAAGACTTCTGCACCGGCTTCCAAAGGATTGGCCATATTAAACAGTTGGCCAAACATCATATTATTATTAAGAAATTCTTTTAAGGAAGGAAATTTCTCGAAAAGCTGATTGCTGCTTTCTATAACAGAGAAATCAACAGTCTGATTAAATGCCGGGACGGTAAAATTAGAATATGCATTTTCCAATGCCTTTGCAATGGTTTCCCTTATCTGGGTTTTTTCCATAATGAAAAGAGCCACAGGTTCTGAAAACAAAACTGAACATATGACGGCTACAATATATCCAACCAAACTGAAAACAGCTTTTATAAGGCCTCTTACATAACCAACAAAAGCACTGAAAAATACAACTCCAATAATGGTATAGTCAACCCAGTTTAAACCCCATTTTAAGAAATAATCCAGAGCTATTATAGCTGCAAGAAAAAGAAGTAACATTATAAGTGGAATCTTATCTGTACTTGAGCGTTCCCGTGACATAATTACCTCCAAAATCACTGTGCTTAAACCAACCTGAGAAATTGCCCATAATCAATATAAATATACCATGGGCAAAATATAATATCAATTATTTCAAAAATCTTCCCAGCAAAAACCTAATAATTTTCCTGCTATTTATAAGCAGTAAAAAAGGAGCCCGTGCTCCCCTCTTCTGATAATATTTACCTGAAAAAAGCCGAAATGTTCATCATTATAAATAATAATACAGATATAATCAAAACGCTGATGGCCACCGATCTTTTTTTCAATAGCATAAATGATTTCCCCTTTCAATACTGAGATTAAATCATTCTTTGCAATTCTTTATTTAACTCTTTTTCTACAGCTTTTGTTTCTATCTGAGAAAGAATTATAACACAGTATATTTATTTTGTAAAATAAAATTAATAAAAATGTAATATTTCCCCTTTATGTCAGCTATCGTTTCACTATCACCCGATGTGTGTTAAAATAAAGCGTAATTAAACTTCAGGGTTTAACTTATGAAACGGAGTGAAGCAAATGCCTTTTGACGGAATTGTAGCAAAAGCCGTTGCCGACGAACTGAATACGAAAGTAAAAGGTGGACGCATTTTTAAAATATATCAACCCGAACGATATACCCTTATATTCCATATTCGTTCCAACAACAATAACTATAAACTGCTGTTAAACTGTAACGCAAATTCAGCAAGGATTCATTTAACGGAGCTGGATTTAGAAAACCCCTCTTCTCCGCCCATGTTCTGCATGCTGTTAAGGAAGCATCTGCTTGGCGGAACTATTACCATGGTTGAGTGTTTAGACTTTGAAAGAATTATTAACCTTTATATAGAAGCATCGGATGAACTGGGCGATAAAAGTATAAAAAAAGTTATTATAGAAATAATGGGTCGCCACAGCAATATTATTCTTGTTAACAATAGCGGAAAAATTATCGACGCAATTAAACATGTAGATCAGGACATAAACCGGGTAAGGGAAATAATGCCTGCACGGACATATGTTCTTCCTCCCCAACAGGACAAAATAGTACCTACAGAACTGGATTTTAATGATTTTATTCCATCGTTCAGAAATGAACAAAGCTCCATATCTAAATTTCTGTTAAACAGGATTAAGGGATTCAGCCCGCTTTTATGCCATGAAGTATGTTACAGAGCAGGAATTGAACCCGACCTTCCTGCAAAGGATGTTGAATATGAAAAGATTTTAGTTATGGCAGATGTATTAAAAGATTTAATACACTCCTGGGAAAATAAAAAATACACTCCTACTGTGGTAATAGACAACAATCTGGAAAAAGCTGTGGACTTTCATGCTATTGAATTAACCCAGTATGGAACCTATAAGGAATACGACGATATTAGCGGGGCCATAGACAGCTACTTCAGATATAGTGCAATAAAAGAACATATTAAATCAAAAAGCAGCGATTTGATAAAGATTGTTAAGCAAAATATTGAGAGGTGCGAAAAGAAAATCAATATCCATATATCAACCATTGATGAAAACTCTGATATAGATACCCTGAGGTTATACGGGGAATTAATAACCGCAAATATCTACCTGCTTAAAAAAGGTATGACCCATTGTAACCTGTTAAATTATTACGAGCCTGAAGAAACCTATGTTGAAATTATGCTTGATGAAAACTTAACTCCGCAGCAAAATGCCCAGCGTTATTTCAGGAAGTGTAATAAAGCGAAATCTGCATACGCTTATGCAACAGAACAGTTGAAACTGGCAAAAAGAGAATTGGACTACCTTGAAAATGTTTTGTTTAATCTTGAGGAAGCCAATTCCCCGGAAGAGGTGGAAGAAATACGTGAAGAACTAAGGGACCAGGGATATATACGAAAAACAAACAGACGTATAAAAAGCTCTCAAAAGCCTTCGCCCCTTAGCTTCACTTCATCCGATGGGTGCCAGATATGGGTTGGACGAAATAACATACAAAATGATGAATTAACACTTAAATTTGCAAACCCTGATGACCTATGGCTTCATGCAAAGAATATACCAGGTTCGCATGTAATTGTTCGTGCTCCCGAACCTGTCCCCGAAAAAACTTTGCTGGAAGCAGCTGTGCTGGCAGCATGGTTCAGCAAAGCACGTAATTCATCAAAAGTCCAGGTTGATTACACACGGGCTAAATACGTAAGAAAGCCCTCTGGTGCAAAGCCCGGTATGGTAGTATATGTTAATTATAAAACTATAATTGTTGATCCTGAAAACCCTGAAAAGTTTATTACCTCATAACACTGTTAATTAAAGAGCCTTTGGCATACCCGGTTTATGTTATAAAGAATTTTTTCCCTGTCCAGCGTCTTATACTCCCCTTTATCATAAAGGATTTTTCCATCAACAAAAACAGTCTCAACATCAGAGGCCTGTGCCGAGTATGCGAGGTTTGACACTAAATTATGTTCAGGAAAATAATGAGGCTTTGATAAATCTATTAATACCATATCGGCGTAAAAGCCTTCCTTTATCTGACCTGCATTATTAAAGCCAAGGGCTTTCGCTCCGTTTACAGTAGCCATTTTGAAAGCTTCCTCAGCCCTAACGGCCAGTGGATCTAACCTGGATCCCTTATGAATAAGGGCAGCAAGATTCATTTCTTCCCACATATTAAGATTGTTGTTGCTGGATGCTCCATCTGTGCCTAACGCAACATTTATGCCTTTCCTTAGTGCGTCAGGAACAGGAGCTATTCCACTTCCCAGTTTAAGGTTGCTTCCGGGGTTATGGATAAATGACACATTTTTTTCCTTCATTAAATCCATATCCTGTTCGGTTACATGGACACAATGGGCTGCTATTGTTGGTAAATCAAAAAGCCCTATATCATATAAGTGCTGAGCAGGTGTTTTGCCATACTGCCTAAGGGAATCGTTATGCTCTTTTAAAGTCTCATCCACATGAACATGAATATAAGCACCCAGCTTTTCAGCAGTATCCCTTATTGCCCTGATATATTTCGGGGCACAGGTGTATATTGCATGGGGAGCAAAAGCAACCCTGATACGGTTATTCTCAGCTCCGTTCCATTTATTGAACGTTTCAATGGCTTCATTTATTCTATAATCATCACTATAATCGTCTTTATCCTCGTCATTGGTCAAACCGCGGGAAAGCAGGGCACGCACACCTGACTGGGCAGTAGCATCTGCAATCTGATCAACGAAATAATACATATCGGAAAAACAGGTTGTTCCTCCTGCAATCATTTCCAACAATCCAAGCTGGGTACCCCAGTATACATCATCGTCTGTAAGCTTATCCTCGATTTTGAAAATATGATCAAACAGCCATGTGTGAAGATCCAAGTCATCTGCATAGCTTCTAAGCAGTGTCATGGGAATGTGGGTATGGGCATTTACAAAACCTGGAACTAAAACTTTGCCCATACCGTCTATTTTTACTTTTCCGGAAGATTTTGGAGTGTCATTTTTTTTGCACCCAACATAGGAAATTTTGCTTTGTTCTGTTTCCACAGTCGCATTTTTAATTACCTTCAACTCATCGTTATCCCATGTTATAACAGTTATATTTTCTATTACATATCCCATGAAAAATACCTCCTGTAGCGAAAAACATTTTCTATAAGCAGTTTAAATTATATCCCTTTTCGGTAACTGAAGTCAAAAAAACCGGAGAGATTAAATCCCCGGTTCTGCCTTTAAAGATGTTTATTCAGCATATTCGAAAGCTCGTCTTTTGATCTTACCCCAACAAGACTGTCTACTACATTTCCATCTTTAAAAACCATTAAGGTAGGAATTGTCATGATTCTGTATTTCTCAGCCAATTCACCATTTTCATCCACATTTATTTTTACAACTTTAGCTTTACCCTGGAACTCTTCTGCAACCTGATCGACGGTTGGCGCAATCATTCTGCAGGGTCCGCACCATGCAGCCCAAAAATCAACCATTACAGGTTGCTCAGACTGAAGCACTTCTTTTTCAAAATTATCCTTTGTAACAGTTAAAACATTATTTCCCATAGTAATCTCTCCTTTGTTTTGATACGTTGCTATGTTTATTTATTCTTCATAGAATAAGCTAAAATCTTATTATTTATATTCCCTCGCTAAAGATTTTCTAACAGCTTATTATAAAGCTTCTTATAAATATATGTATTTCTATTTATATATAATAATAAATCAAATTTCAAGCCTTTTAGTTATTTTTACCTTCCTCTTTGTTCTCCATAAATTTATGAATTGCTTTCTTCATAATGCAATCTGATTCGATAGTTGGGACTCTTATAATATCACATCCATTTTCATGGATCTTTACCCGCTATCGATACCCTTTACTTTCCCAGACCGGACTACAGCCTTTGCCTTCTGCGTAAGAACATATCAATGTTTAACACGGTTAAACAGTAATTGAATTCTAAAGTGAAGATATGACGTAAAAAAAATGCTGTCATAAAATCGTCTATACAGATTTTAAGACAGCATTTCAGGGACAAAATAGAATGTCCTCTTTGTTTGGGCTTTTAATTATTGGATTATTTCAACTATAACACGTTTATCGTTGCGCATTGCAGCTGCCTTCATAACTGTGCGGATAGCTTTGGCAATGCGGCCCTGTTTTCCAATTACTTTGCCCATATCATCTTCTGCAACTCTTAATTCGAGAATAAGAGATTTCTCTCCCTCTAATTCTCTTACCGATACATCGTCAGGATTGTCAACTAATGATCTGGCAATACTCTCTAATAGTTCCTTCATTAATAACCCTCCATTTTGAATACATAATTTAAGTCAATAGTAATTGAGGTTGTATACTTTTGTACCTTACTTGGTAATTCCGGAGATTTTTAATAGCTTTTTAACTGTATCAGTAGGTTGCACACCTTTTTTCAGCCATTCCCTTGTTTTCTCTTCGTCAAATTTTATTTCCGAAGGATCTGTAAGAGGATTATACGTCCCAACCTGATCGATAAATTTTCCGTCCCTCGGAGCTCTTTCATCCGCTATTACAATTCTATAGAATGGTTTTTTCTTTGCCCCCATTCTTCTTAAACGCATTTTAACTGCCATTTATTTCACCACCTTTCAAGCTATAGAGTAAAAAAGTTATATAAAGTAAACCGTTATTATCCGGTAAACTATCCGTTAAAATGGTAACTTAAAACCGCCCATTCCCCTCATGCCTCTCATAGCCTTTGGATTAGAGAACATTTTCATCATTTTTTTAACTGATTCAAATTGCTTCAGCAGCTGATTAACCTGTTGAATTGAAGTTCCGCTGCCTTCAGCAATACGCTTCCTACGGCTTGAATTAATAATAGAAGGGTTCTCACGCTCTTTTTTGGTCATGGACTGAATAATTGCTTCGACATAGACCATTTGCTTTTCATCAATCTGTACATTTTTCAATGCTTTACTGTTCATTCCGGGCAGCATACCGAGAAATTGGCTTATTGGCCCCATATTTTTCAACTGCTGTAATTGATCAAGAAAGTCATCAAGTGTAAACTGCTGCGTTCTTAGTTTCTTTTCCAATTCAAGTGCCTTTTTTTCATCAAAAGCAGACTGGGCCTTCTCAATTAATGTTAAAACATCACCCATGCCAAGTATTCTGGAGGCCATTCTGTCCGGATAAAAGGGCTCAAGATCGCTTAGCTTTTCACCAATTCCTGCAAACTTCACGGGTTTTCCTGTAACAGCTTTGGTTGAGAGTGCTGCCCCTCCCCTTGTATCTCCATCAAGCTTTGTAAGAATTATTCCACTAATATCAAGTTTTTCATTAAAACTTTCTGCAACGTTTACAGCATCCTGCCCTGTCATGGAATCAACAACAAGAAGTATTTCCTGAGGGTCTACGCTGTTTTTTATTTCGGATAATTCCTGCATAAGTTCTTCATCAATATGAAGCCGACCGGCAGTATCTATAATCACTGTATCTAACTGCATTGATTTTGCATGAGCTATGGCCTTTTTTGCAATATCAACGGGATTTGTACCAGTACCCATCTCAAATACCGGAATATCAATCTGCTTACCTAAAACCTGAAGCTGTTTTACTGCTGCCGGCCTGTATACATCGCAGGCAACAAGTAATGGCTTTTTACCTTGTTTCCTAAGATAGTTTGCAAGCTTTCCCGATGCAGTTGTCTTTCCTGCTCCCTGCAAACCAACCATCATGTAAACTGTGGGTGGAGACGGTGAAACTGTAAGCTTTGCAACAGTTCCTCCCATCAGTTGTATAAGTTCCTCATGAACGATTTTAATAACCTGTTGTCCTGGAGTAAGGCTTTCAAGCACTTCCTGTCCAACAGCCCTTTCAGATATCTTTGAAACAAAATCTTTAACTACTTTATAGTTAACATCAGCTTCCAACAGTGCCATTCTTACCTCACGCATCATGGCTTTAACGTCTTTCTCTGTTACACGTCCGGCACTCTTTATTTTTTTCATAACATTCTGCAGCTTTTCAGATAAACCTTCAAATATCATACTTTCCTCCAGGTATTACAATTCTTTAATTACTTTTTCCAGTTTTTCGATGCATGAATTAATTATTTCCTCGTCTTCAGTCTCATCTAAAGATTTTACCCTGCGTAAATCCGATAATATTTTTCTGAGAGCCTCCTCATGCTTTAAAAATCTTTTTGCATGTCCAAGTTTTTTTTCAAACTCTTTCAGAGTGGTTTTACCTTTTTTCACACCGTCGTATACACCCTGACGACTGATGTTCAATTGTGATGCTATCTCACCAAGGGTATAATCACTATTATAATATAAATCCAGTATTTGATATTGTCTCGGCGTAAGTAACTGCCCATAAAAATCAAGTAATATAGCTACCTTTGCATATTCTTCCACATTTAACCCCTGTCAAGTAAATTTACTTTACAGCTTTAAATTATACATTCAGGTTATATGTTTGTCAATCAAAATTTTACAACTTTGAACCAGGATAAAATATGCACCGATGGCTAAAATATTTTAAAAATTCTTTTCGAGGTGATACTATGAAAGAAGATAAAAATAAAGAAAAAAAAGGTACCCCGAAGTATGCGCCGGGTTTGGATGATGAAAAGATAGTATATCAGAGTGCTTCAAAAGAGGATATCAAAAAAGGAAACTCAACAAAAGTCACCCGGGTTTACTTAGATGAAAATGAACCTAGTTAACTATATAAGATATTGCCTTCTTAATTTTCATGAAATATAAAACAAATATTTTGTTTGACATGGTTAATATTTGATGTTATTATAGCTATAATCTTTAAAAGTAAACAGTTTTATCAGTTTTCTGTAGCAAAAACACAAAATAAAGAATAAACTGTATAAAAACAATAACTGAAAATTTAATAGTATATGATAGAGGCGCATTTTTTATTAGTAAGTTCAATGAGGTATATGGGTACCGAAGATTTGAACTGAAAGGAAAAAATGCCGAAGGAAGATTCTTCCCATAAAGGTTTTCCTGGTTCATCAGTGAATAACTGCTGAACTGTCATCAATTTTTATTGATGGAGCGCTATCGGTAGTAATAGCTTTAAAGGCAAAATTAACTGCTGATGTTCTATCAGCAGTTTTTGTTTATACGGATATATTTACAAAATCAAACACACTGTATTTTATTAAGCTTTTTAATATCGATGTTGTAAAACAATGTTACATGTAGTATAAATATTTTGGAGGGGTTATTATGAAAAAGTACAAATTAGCTGTTGTCGGTGTTACCGGAATGGTAGGACGTACCTTTTTGAAGATTCTTGAAGAAAGGAATCTGCCGATTTCAGAAATATTCTTTTTTGCTTCCAGCAGATCAGCTGGTCAGAAAATAACTTTTCAAAACAAAGAATATGTTATTGAAGAGTTAAATGAAAATTCCTTTGACAGAGGTATAGACATTGCTTTGTTCTCAGCCGGAGGAAGTGTTAGCCAAAAATACGCACCAATTGCTGCTGAAAAAGGCTGTATTGTGATAGACAACAGCAGTGCATGGAGAATGGATCCTTCTGTACCCCTTGTTGTTCCAGAGGTTAATCCTGAAGATATTAAACTGAACAGGGGAATTATTGCAAACCCGAACTGTTCTACTATTCAGGCAGTTGTTGTTTTGAAGCCACTATACGATAAGTATGGTATTAAAAGAGTTGTCTTTTCAACATACCAGGCTGTTTCCGGAGCAGGAATGGATGGTTATAAGGATTTGGAAAACGGTCTTAAAGGCCAGGCTCCGAAAAAATTCCCATATCCAATTGCGGGAAACTTACTGCCTCATATTGATGTATTTACCGAGAACGGATATACCAAAGAAGAAATGAAAATGATAAATGAAACAAGAAAAATATTAGGCGACGATAGTCTTCGTATTACTGCTACAACGGTTAGGGTACCAGTTTTCAACTCTCATAGTGAGTCAATTAACATTGAGCTGGAAAAACCTTTTGAGCTTGAAGATTTAAAGAATACACTTAAGGAAGCTCCCGGCATTGTTGTACAGGATGATCCGGGTAATAACCTCTACCCTATGCCCATTACAGCAAATGGCAGGGATGAAGTATTCGTTGGAAGAATTAGAAGAGACGAAAGTGTAGAAAACGGTGTAAACCTCTGGGTTGTGGCCGACAATATTCGTAAAGGTGCAGCAACAAATACGGTTCAGATTGCACAAAAACTTATTGAATACCTCGATAAGGAGTGATTTATTTGAAGTATCCTATGTTTGAGGGGTCATGTGTAGCCTTGGTAACCCCTTTTTACGACAACGGGGTTAACTATGATAAGCTTGAAGAGTTAATTGAGTGGCAGATTAAAGAGGGAACTGATGCCATTTTGATTTGTGGAACAACCGGTGAGGCATCAACTATGCCAGACCAGGAACATAAGGAAGTAATTAAATTCGCTGTTGAAAAAATAGCAGGAAGAGTACATGTAATGGCCGGGACCGGCAGTAATGATACAAAACATGCTATTGAACTAAGTCAGTACGCTGAATCTGCAGGTGCTGATTCTATCCTTTCAGTAACACCCTACTACAACAAAACTACACAGGAAGGGTTATACAGGCATTTTAAAGCAATAGCCGATTCGGTTAAGATCCCTGTTGTGCTTTATAATGTTCCTTCAAGAACTAATTTAAATATTAACCCTGATACTTTAAAGCGCTTGTCCGAAATCCCTAACATTGTTGCAGTGAAGGAATGTAACCTGAATCAGGTAGCTCAAACAAGATTTCTTTGTGGCGACGATCTTATTATATATTCGGGTGAGGACGGAAACGTTGTTCCTTTGCTGGCTCTGGGAGGAAAAGGTGTTATTTCTGTTGCCGCAAACATCATTCCCGCCGATATGCATAAGATGGTTCATTCGTTTTTAACAGGTGATTTGGACACAAGCCGTGAGTTACAAATAAAAGCCATTAATCTTGTAAACGCACTGTTTTGTGAAGTAAATCCTATTCCGGTTAAAGCTGCAATGAATGAAATGGGAATGAATGTTGGTAAATGCCGTATGCCATTAGTTGAAATCAGTGAGAAAGGTCTGAATACTGTACGCACAGCGCTTTCTGAGTATGGCCTGATTTAACTGGTACAATACTTTACAGGGATGTTTTACGAAAGGATGAACGATAATGGTAAGAATTCTATTAAGTGGATGTAACGGGAAAATGGGTCAGGTAATCACAAACATTGCGCGTTACAGAGAAGATGTTAAAATTGTTGCCGGGTTTGACATCGATGATTCGGTGAGAAATGATTACCCTGTTTTCACACAATTGGACCAATGTAATGTGCCCGTGGATGTTATAGTTGATTTTTCGCATCCTGCAGCCTTACTTAATGTTTTAAACTACGCTGTGTCCGGAAAAATTCCTCTGATAGTGGCCACAACAGGCCTTTCTGATGAACAGGTTTCAAAACTGAAAGAATATTCACGCAATATACCCATTCTCTTTTCAGCTAATATGTCCCTGGGTGTGAATCTTCTGCTGGAACTCGTTCAGAAGGCTGCAAAACTTTTATACAGTAACTTTGATATTGAAATAGTGGAACGACATCATAACCAAAAAATAGATGCACCAAGCGGAACTGCTCTTGCCCTTGCAGATGCTATAAATCAGGCATTGCCCGAGAAATACAGGTATGTTTATGACAGGCATACCAACCGGGTTAAACGAAGTAAGGACGAGATAGGTATACATGCTATCCGCGGAGGTAATATAGCAGGCGATCACACTGTTATTTTTGCGGGAAATGATGAAATTATTGAATTAAGACATGTTGCCAACAGCAAGGAAATCTTTGGTGTTGGAGCATTAAAGGCTGCGGTCTTTATTCATGATAAAGAACCAAATTTCTATTCAATGAAGGATTTATTGAATATTTAAAAGGGCGGTTTACCGCCCTTTTATTAAAATCAATTTTATTATTCTTCCAAATCTCTGCCTCTTCCCCATCTCAATCTTCACTGTTCTCTTCCTCAAAAACACGGCTGTCTGAAAACACGCTATCTGTTTCGTCATTGTTGTTATCATTGTCAGCCTCTTTGATAGGTTGAATCATATACCTGTCGATCTTCGAGTAAACGTAGAAGTTTGTAATATAGCTTATTAAACCCATTGTAATAAAGATAAACAAAAGATAACCTATTACCGGATAATAAAATGAGAAAAACAGTAATACAAAAATAATTATTAATATTAACAGATTGGGGAAAAATTTCATTATTGCAAAAAGGAATGCATTTTTATAAAGCTGCTTGATGGTCAGATCAAATGTGACCATCATCGGATATATATACATACTCATCATCATAAAGATTACAAAAGCTATAATAATAAAAGCACTGGCAGCTGTAATCAGTAAATTATCGGTTCTGAAATTCAGATAGAAATAAATATCCAAAATTACAAGTACTGTACATATTGTGTTGATAATACTTACGATCATGCTCTGTTTAAAGTTCTTTAAAGCATGTTCTTTGAAATCTCCCCAAATAAAGGCATGCTCCTCACGGGAATAGTTCCTGAGAATATAGGTCATACCTGCCTGTGCAGGACCTACCGTAATCAAAGGCAAACAAACAAATATTGTCATTAACGGAATTGTTCCGAAAAATAAACTATTTACCATTTCTTCAGGATCCAGTCCAATATTCTGTGTTAACAGTAACTGTAAGTATCCGGCAAACAAAGCTAAAAAAACAATGGCCGGTATATTAAAAATGCCAAACAGTAGATTCACTTTAACAATGTTCCAGAACTTCCTTGCCAGGACATCAAAAAATATTCTGAACCTTGATTTTGGAGGTGCGTCCTTGGGTACCCCCGGTCCTTCCTTCGTATAGTCAAACAAACCAAAAAAACCTGCCATAATAAACCTCTTTTTCTTCTTTAGATTTTTGTTTTATTACTCAAGCCTGATTAGTATACTTATAAAAGTTTTACCAAAGCTTAACTCTTAATATTAACTAAATTGTATCAGAATAAAAAATCTTATTCAATAGTAAATAGCTTCTCTGCCTTCCCCGCAACCAATTTCGATTATGTTTGGGTATTCCCTATTTTTTCAAGCCATACAGAGCCAATACAGCTTGTGTCTCCATTTCAATTTATATTGTTTATTGTATACTGTTTCAACTGGATTTACACCGTATGACCGCCATAGGCAACGACGCACATTATTTTAGATATAACAGGTTTAATAGATGCTTTCTAATTTCGGAATTACTCCTTCAAATCCAGTCAAAGACATAAAAGCTATCTTAAGTAAGAAGGTTTCAAAAAATCATAGCATTCATTAATCATTCTATCTATTATCCGATTAATGATTTTACTTCCTTTATCTTCTGTTGCAAAAGAAGGATAGCCCAAACTCCCGACATAACCTTCAGGCAAATTGCTTTCTTCATGAAATAAGTATTTCCTGAAATCATCAAACCGAATATCATGCTCCCGGACTAAGTCCATTTTTACCTTTTCGGGATACAAAAATAATGCAACTGATGTTTCAGCTTCACAAGCATGTCTGATGGAAGATTGCTTCTCAAGTATATCTGAATATTCAATTTCAGATAAATCGTATAATTTAATGTAATCGGATATTTTTTCCATGGCCTGTATGTGGAATGGATCACCGTGATATGTCAATAGCAGAAAATGTTTAACCCCTTGCTGCCTCCACCAATCCGTTATTGATACTATTATTTCTTTCAGGGTTTCAGGCTTTATTGATGTAGTCCCTGCTAATTGTATATCACATGGCAGATTAACGCCATAGTTTAATGTAGGAGCAACCAACGCACTAGTTTTTTCAGACAGAACATTGGCCATATATTCTGCAACAAAAGTATCATTGCCCAGTGGTAAATGATATCCATGCTGTTCACAAGTCCCTACCGGAATTATCAAATTATCATTAACCTCTAATATATATTTTTCGACCTCATTCCATGTCATATCAACCATTAACATTTGATTTACCCCCCTAATCGTTCCCTTCCCTTTCTCCGGGAAAATGGGCTCCGGAAGCCGCATTGTACAGGATATCCGGTACTTTTTAATTATATGCGGCCGGAGCGGCATCGCCAGATAAACAAGTCTCTGACCCAATTTTTTTTCGTCGCAGGATACTGCAGTACTGTGTACGATTTCATAAAACTTCTTCAGTTGTTGCCTAAATCAGGTTGACCAACAATGTTATACTGCTTTGAAGAACAATTGTGACTGGTTATTTTGTCTTTATCGGTATCAGTAAATCAAGCTGGATAAACTTCGCGGCTTTTTCTTCTCCCGCAAAGTATGAATATACATTGAGATGTTCTTCTAAGCAGCCGCCCATTCCAAACGGCTCACGCGCGTCATATTCATACTCGGTACTGTTTTCAATCCATTTGCCAAGAAGTTGCCATTCATGGAAATCACCCATCTTAATACAATGAGCCGCATACAATCCGCCCTTAAAGTATTTTTTTAGCAGAGGAGATGGAACATCCAAATCATCGGGAATGGTCACCCAAAATTCATACCCATATGTTTCATTACCAGTTGGTGAAGGATTATTAAATCCAAACATTCTCAAATCGGGTTTGATTTTTTGAAGCTCAATGCTTCTGACAAACTCCTCCAGTGGTTTCCCTGCATTTTCTTCGGGATTTTCCCCGAAATAGTGGCTGGCCGCAACGGTGTAAGGTGGCAAATGAATAATACGCACATTCTTTAAGGTTGATAAAATTTCATTTGCTTTGTTTAGGTCGTCCATAGAACATTCCTCCTTTAATTTGATTTTTGAAAGGCTAAGCGTTTGAATTACACTAATGATATCAGCATCATTGAGCATGTCAATCTTGATATGGGTATGCGCCATTGAATTTAACCGCGTAATAAATTTATTCAAAATATCTCGTATTGTTTGGAGCGCAGTTATCTCGGTATTAAGCTCATCAATGCTTTCCTGAAAGATTTCAATAATTTTTGTTTGTTCGGTATCATTAAATATCAAAGCAATCTTTTTCAACGGAATACGCAATTTCCGCAGTGCGATAATCTGCTGAAGACGTCTTAAAGCAGATTCATCATACACACGATACGCATAATTTTGCTTTCGAGTGCTGGGTAATAGACCGATTTCATCATAATATCGAAGCATTCTTGTTGTAACATTGAAGGTCTTAGTTACCTCGCTGATCGTCATTAGTTTCATCTGTTCGCCTCCTTTCTGAGATCATTGTAATGGACGACACGACGTCAAAGTCAATAGCCTTTGATAAATATTAAA
>ERZ773359.607-NODE-607-length-51225-cov-31.157534_pt1 | contig 51225 bp, 45 predicted proteins | sample MGYA00374955_ERZ773359 | MGnify/ENA primary metagenome ERZ773359 (study PRJEB29098, sample SAMN04486028) | biogas fermenter metagenome | study: EMG produced TPA metagenomics assembly of the Biogas fermentation microbial communities from Germany - Plant 4 DNA1...
TTGAAAAGCCGTGGTGTTAAAGCCCTGTTAATATTGGGAATGAATGATGGCCTGATTCCATCAGTATCCTCTCCTGAGGGACTGCTTCTCGAAGAAGAACGGCATTTGCTGATTGAAAAAGGTATAGAACTACCTGGGGGAAGAAAGCAGAAACTGGAAGAACAGCAATTATTAATATACAGCATATTGGCAAAGCCTTCCCAGACCCTGTGGATATCTTATGCTTTGGCTGATGGAGAAGGAAAGTCTTTAAGACCATCGGTATTGATTGATCGTATAAAAAGAATCTTTCCTGAGCTGGAAGTGCAGAGCGATGTTTTACAGGAACGACAGCATCAATTGAGTATGATCAGTACTCCCACCAGTACTTTTAAGCACTTAGTATATCAGATTCGTCAATACCTAGACGGAACACCGATAGAGGATTTTTGGTGGCAAACCCTGTATTGGTATCAGTGGCGCCCTGATTGGCAGCCCATTATGGAGCGGACCCGCCAGGCTTTATTTCATAGTAATTTGGTGAGTAATTTATCCAATCCTCATGTTAAATCCATTTATCCCCAACCTTTTCGAAGTAGCGTATCAAGACTGGAGCAATTTGCTGCCTGTCCATTTGCTCACCTGATACGTTATGGACTTCGACCCCAGGAACGCCGTGAGTATTCGGTAGCCATGCCGGATGTGGGGGAACTGCTTCATCAATGTTTGTATCATTTTGCGCAGGAAGTTAATCGTAAAGGACTTAACTGGAGCAATCTTGATCATACCCTGTGTGACAGCTTAGTTGACTCAATAATGGACGATTTAGTGGCTAACTATGGCGAAGGAATATTTGCCAGCAGTTATCGATATCGTTATGCTGCCCAACGATTGAAACGCATGGGGAAGAAGACAGTGAAAGCAGTGGTAGAACACGTACAAAAAGGCGATTTTCAACCTGCTGCTTTTGAGGTTCGCTTCGGTGATGGAGGGGCGTTTCCCCCTATTACTGTAGAGTTGCCTGATGGAAGCACCGTATGGTTGGAAGGGAGAATAGACCGCATTGATATTCTCGATGATGGTGATACCAGTTATGTGAAAGTGATTGACTACAAAACCGGACGTCAGAATTTGCGCCTGGATGAAGTGTATTATGGGCTTTCCATGCAGTTAATCCTATACCTTCAGGCTGCATTGCAGCAATCTAGCGTTTTAGGGCGAAGTAATTTAAAGCCCGCTGGTGTCTTTTATTTTCATATCCACGACCCTCTAGTACAAACCAGTGAAATGATTGCGGAAAAGGTGGAAGAGGAGCTACGCAAACAATTTCGTATGAAAGGCCTGGTACTCAAAGATGTTCGGGTAATACAGAGTATGGATCATGATATAAAAGGAAACTCAGAAGTTGTGCCAGCAGCAATTAATACTAATGGAACGGTGCGGGAATCCTCAAATGTGGTGGCCGAGGATGAATGGCCTATGCTTTTGCAGCATGTGACTGATACAGCAAGAAACCTGGCTAACAAGATTTTACAAGGGAATGCTGCCATAGAACCGTACCGGCGCGAAAAGGATAGTGCCTGTTCCTACTGCCCGTACCACTCTATTTGTCAGTTTGATCCCTTGTTTGAGGGGAATCAATACCGCTATTTACCCAGTTATAGTCATACCAAGGCCATGGAACTGATCCGAAAAGAGGTGAAATAATATGACCCAGTGGACCTCCCAGCAGCTACAGGCTATAGAAGCTCAGGGCAGCAATCTATTGGTAGCCGCGTCGGCTGGCTCCGGGAAAACAGCGGTTTTGGTCCAGCGCATATTGCATACAGTCATTAACCAAAAGGTCGATATCGACCGTCTGCTAGTTGTAACTTTTACTCAAGCAGCTGCGGCGGAAATGAGAGAACGCATTAATATAGCTTTCATGGAACTAATGGGAAAAGGGGAAAACGACCCTCATCTAAGAAAACAGCTATTGCTCCTTAACCATGCCCAGATAAGCACTATTCATTCTTTTTGCAATGAGGTGGTGCGTAATTATTTCCATCTAATTGATATTGACCCCGGATATCGCATTGCAGATCAGACCGAGGCGGGGCTAATAAAAATGGAAGTCTTAGAAGAGTTAATTGAAAAACAGTACGAACAGAGTGATCCTGGCTTTCTCAATTTAGTTGAGAGCTTTTCCTCCAGTCGTGATGACACCCCTTTTAAGGATCTTGTTCTACAGGTTTATGATTTTATTCAAAGCCAGCCCGAGCCATTGCATTGGTTACGGGAAAAAATCGATATGTTTGCCGGGGATGCTGATCAGATAAACCAGAGCATATGGGCTACTGAAGTCAGTCAGTTGATCCTGCAACAGTTAAGGGCGGCACAGGAAATGGCAGATGCGGCTAAGGTTAAGAGTAGTCTGCCTCAAGGATCAAAGCGTTACCTGGATACCTTAGAGATCGACCTGGAACAGATCGGTGAGCTGATAAGGATATTAGAGGACCAGGGTTTAGATTCCTTTTACAATTACTTAACCGGTTTAGCGGCTCCCCGTATGAAACCTGCTGAGAAGGATGCCGATCCCACTTTATGTGAGGAAATAAAAGAATTGCGCAAAGAAGCCCGGGATATAGTCAAGCAAATCAGAAGTGAACTGCTGCCGCGCCACCCCCGAGAACTAATTAAAGAGATAAAGCAAATGCAACCTGTTATGCTAGCCCTGTATCAAATCGTAGAAAAGTTCGCTGACCAATATAACCAGCGTAAAATGGAGAAAAGTTTGCTGGATTTTAATGACCTGGAGCACTGTGCTGTGACCATACTGGGTTTCCCTGAGGCAGCCCAGTATTATAGGGAACGCTTTGCATATATTTTTGTTGATGAATATCAAGACAGTAACCCGGTTCAGGAGGCTATACTGAACCAAATCAAGAGGCCGGATAATTTGTTTATGGTGGGGGATGTAAAACAGAGCATTTATCGCTTCCGTTTATCAGACCCCGGCTTGTTTATCGAAAAGTATCACCGTTTTCAGGTATTCGGTGATAGTATTAACCGTCGCATCAATCTGGACAAAAATTTTCGCTGCAGCCAACCCATTATTGATGCGGTCAACTGTCTTTTTGAACATATCATGTCTGAACAGTTGGGCGAAGTAGTTTATGATGACGAGGTGAAACTGGTACATGGTTCCCAGGAAAGACCTCTGAGTCAACCTGCCGTCGAAGTGTCAATAATAGACCGTGATGCTGAAGCCGAAGATGATCAGGAAGACCTATTGGAAGATGCTGATCAGATAGAGATTGAAGCACGCTTGGTAGCCGAACATATAAAACAACTGGTTAACCAACAGGTATATGATCTTCAACTGGAACAATTCCGCCCCATCAAGTACCGGGATATAGTGGTTCTTATGCGAGCTACAAGTAAGTGGGCCGGGGTATTCCAGGAGGTATTCCGGGCAGAAAACATCCCTTGTTATGCCGATGTAAACAGCGGCTATTTTGATACAGTTGAAGTTGGTATTTTTCTGGACTTACTGCGCTTGGTGGACAATAAGCGCCAGGATATTCCATTGATGGGAGTTATGCGCTCACCGATATTTAATTTTTCAGTGGAAGACCTGATAACGATACGTTCTGAAACACCTGAGGGAAGCTTTTATGAAGCAGTTGAAAAGTATATCAATAATCACCAGGACCAATTAAAGGACCGGCTGGTAAAAATGCTGGAGCAGCTCAATGAGTGGAAAAAGGAAGCCCGGATGCTACCTATGGATACGTTCATATGGAAAGTCTTATTGGAAACCGGGTTTTATTACTATGTGGGGGCTATGCCCGGGGGTATTCAACGGCAAGCTAATTTACGCATACTGCATGACCGGGCTCGTCAATTTCAGAATACCTCGTTTAAGGGACTGTTCCAGTTTTTGCGTTATCTGGACCAAGTCCGGGCCAGCAGCGGGGACATGGATATGGCAAAAATTCTCAGCGAGAACGATAATGTGGTGCGGCTGATGAGCATTCACAAAAGCAAAGGACTAGAGTTTCCCATAGTTATAGTCGCTGGCATGGGAAGACAGTTTAACCTGCGGGATTTAACCCATCCCTTGCTTTTGCATAAAGAATTGGGATTAGGGCCTCGTTTCGTGAACTTGGACCTCAGGGCTACTATGGATACACTATCCCGTCTAATTATTAGGCAAAAAATACGCTACGAAAATTTGTCCGAAGAAATGCGTATCCTGTATGTAGCTTGTACGCGAGCTAAGAACAAACTCCTTTTGGTGGGATCGGTGAAAAGTATTGATAAAACCATACAACGCTGGGCAAAACCGTTAACTGATTATCAAATTGCTCAGGCCAAATCCTTTCTGGATTGGATTGGTCCGGTAATAATTCGCCATCCTGAAGGTGCCCCATTGAGGGAACGTTGGCCAGGTTCCTGGGAGGAACCAATAATTCAGGACAGTTGTTTATGGCAGGTACAGATACTGAGTAGATTTGATCTGGGCGAAAAGGTAATGCGTGAGAGAAAAAGAGCAGTTCAGACTGAACAGTTATGGGGTGCAGTTCCGGAAATAGCAGCCACTTTCGAGGATGACCAGATAGCTTCCCTTCTTAATTGGCGTTATCCTTTTAAGGAGAGTGAAACCCTGCCTTCCAAGCTATTTGTAACGCAAATTAGAGGTGATTATGAACCAGACCGGAAAAAGTTGATGATACAGATTCCGGAGATCGTTACCCAGCCCGATTTCGTGAATCCCATCCCCAAACTTAATCCACTACAGCGAGGTACTGCCATGCACAAGGTTATGCAGCATATTGATATGCACAAGATGGATGGATCCATTAAGGCAATAATAGATCTGGTGGAAACCTTGGTGGAACGCGAAATTATTTCTCCTTTGGAGGCAGAAACGGTTGATTTGGAAGCTATTCAGGTCTTTATTAATTCACCATTAGGCCAGCGTATTAAAAAAGCTCCCCAAGTATATAGGGAAGCGCCCTTTAATTTATTATGTCCTGCCCATGAGGTGTTAAAGGGAGAGAATATCAGTGATGAGCAGCTGTTGATTCAAGGAGTAATCGATTTATTCTTCGTGGAAAACGACGGTTTAGTATTAGTAGATTATAAAACCGACCGTTTGACTCAATACAACTTGGAACAACGTTTAGAATACTACCGGGGCCAACTTTACTGGTACAGGAGGGCCTTGGAAGAAATACATGGCAAACCCGTTCGGGAGATGTATCTTTATTTCTTTGATAGTCGTGAGTTGCTCCAGGTATAAACTTAAGTTTAGTCACTTTGCTCCTGTGCTTCTTGGCGGCTTATAGACCACTGCTCCCTAGCCATCTTTTCGATAGAAGGCTCGCTCTTGATTCTAGGGTTTGAAATCACCACATTAAACCAGTTTATGGCTTGTTGATAGTCCTTTTCTTGGCGAAATAACTCGCCAATGAGATAAGCTGCTTGTAAGTCGTTCATATTGCCAATCTGGGATGAACTGCTGTTATAGGCTTCTAAATAATATTTAAGGGCTTCTTTTCTATAAACAGATACTATTTCTGGTTCATTAGCTTCCCGGGCAACCCAGACGGTTCCTAAAAGAAGGCCAGCTAGTTCGCCAGGAGAGACTCTTTTTAACTGAGCCGTACGTACTGCCAATTGGAAGCATTGCATCGCTAGATGAGCATCGCGTTCACCACAAAAATCTGGGCGATCAGGTTTCTTTAATATTTTCAATGCCCGGGCCAGCTGTTGCTGTTGTGGACCTGGCAAGGGCTTATTGAAAATGGTATTAGACGCTGCATATTCACATTGGGGACATACAATAATGGAATAATAAAGAGGGCTAGGACCCCGGTATAAAACATGAAAATCAGATTCACGTTTTTCCACATAAACTGCTGAAGACCGCACGCTGTATGACTTCAAAGAAGTGTCACAGATAGGGCAAGTATACTGTCGCAAAAACAAAGGGCTTTTGGTAGTCATTATTACATCTCCAAAATAACCGGAATAATAAAACAAACTATTAAAAACCAAGTAAATTAAAGATATACAATTTTAATTATATAACAAAATTAGTCTTTAGTACTATATTTATCTATTATTTAGGACTAGTAAAGCTGGAGAGAAAAAAATGGATCAGACAATGAGTCATTCTGTGTATAGGCGGGCAGGTTTCAGTTTGGATTTTCTACATATGATGTTAAAATAGAATGCGTACGATAGGAATTTTTGGGAGGAATTATGCCATATCACTTGTCAGTATCTCAATCCTTTGATGCCGCTCATTTCTTAAATGGTTATCCGGGAAATTGCGCCAATATCCATGGTCATACCTGGAAGGTTGAAGTCACTATTATCGGTTCTAAGCTGGATTCGTTGGGAATGGTGGTTGATTTCCGTGAGGTTCGTGAAAAGCTGGCTAAAGTTTTGGAACAGTTCGATCATGTTTTGATAAATGAAATAGCTCCCTTTGACAGGATTAATCCCACTTCCGAAAATTTAGCTTACTTTATTTTTCAGCAGATGAAGAAGCAATTAGAGGGTTTTCAACTGAAATTGGTTAAGGTATGGGAATCGGAAAATACATGGGTAGCTTATGAGGAGGGAGAATAATGAAGGCGGTTGCTCTCCTCTCCGGCGGCTTGGACTCAGTGGTGTCAATGCTATTAGCCTCAAAAGAGGTGGAAATAGTATTAGCGATAACGGTGGATTATGGTCAAAGAGCGGCTAAACAGGAAATTGCCGCATCTCAACGTATCGCTCATGACATGGGTATTCCTCACAAAGTTATATGTTTGCCTTTTATGATGGAATTGAATTCGGATTTATTAAAGCCTGATAATTCCGCCATTGTAAACCCCTGGGTGCCCAATCGCAACGGGTTATTAATTAGCCTGGCAGCCTGTTTAGCTGAGAACTTAGGAGCACAAATGGTAATATGTGGGTTTAACCGGGAAGAAGCAGCCATATTCCCCGATAATTCTTCTTCATTTATAGAAGCGGTAAATAGCGCCCTATCTTATTCCACCCGCAACCATGTATTCGCCAAGTCCTTTGTGCAAAACATGACTAAAGAAGACATTGTGCGTCAGGCCTTGTTGCTAGACGTGAATCTGGATTCACTTTGGAGTTGCTATCAGGATGGTGATGAACCCTGTGGGGGGTGTTCATCCTGCATTACCAATCAAGACGCTTTCCGAAAGGTGGGAATTCGGTGATTAAAATTCTAGTGATTGACAAAGAAATTGAATACACCGGTAAGGAACTTGCTCCTCATTGGATTTACCGGAATTTTAACTTAACCGGCGACGCAGCGGTCGCGTTCATTGGAGAAGCCCATGTTCCCGTAGAGAATATGGTTGATTTGGCCGATGTAAAAGAAGATGAGCATATTTATTCTCCCTTGATGCTCAATTTTATAATCGAACATTTTTCTACCGATTTGGAATTAGCTGTTTATCGACAGCGACTGTTTATTACTTGTATAAAAGAAGAACTGGAATTGTATGAAGTGCCTGTAGCCAGAGTGGGTGATGATTTATATGTCAACCGCGCTAAATTGTCAGTGTCCATAGCCACCTGTTCCATTATTTCCAGCTTAATTCATGTAGGATTAAATATTAACGTAGAAGGAACACCGGTCAAAACAGCAGGTTTACAGCAGTTGGGCATCAAAGATATCCGCTCCTTTGCCCAGAACGTTTTGCGGCGCTACCAAAACGAACTAGAGCAAATTTATCTGGCGCGCTGCAAGGTTAGGGGAGTAACCATTGAAGGCTAATATAGCTGAAATTTTTACTAGTATTCAGGGTGAAGGATTACTAGTTGGTACTCGTCAATTATTTGTACGTTTTAGTGGTTGCAACCTGCACTGCAGCTATTGTGATACACCCGCCAGCCGACAGCCCTGTTCATTAGGACTGATACATAATGAATTGAATTCCATGAACAGGGTTAGAAAGATTCATAACCCTATTTTTAGCCGGCAACTTCTCCAAATCATAGGGGAATTCACCGTACCATGGATCAGCTTTACTGGAGGTGAACCCTTGTTGGCGGCAGAGTTTCTTGCCCAGGTAACCCAACAGACCAAAATGATGGGGTACAAAAACTTACTGGAGACCAATGGCACTCTATTTGCAGAACTGGAAAAATGTCTATGGTATATAGATATGATAAGTATTGATTTTAAGCTCCCTTCGGCTACCGGGAGAGATTTTTGGGAGGAGCACCTGGAGTTTCTTTTCCGAGCCTATTCCCGGCCGTGTTACGTAAAGGTGGTAATAACCCCGGAAACAAGACATGAAGAAGTAGATAAGGCCGTTAATATAATTGCTTCTGTAAATCCTGCTATCCCCTTATTTTTGCAGCCTGTAACTGTGAGTCCAGGCAAACGGGCAACGGATATGAAGACAGTTTTGTCTTACCAAACCAGGGCTTTAAATACTCTTCATGAAGTGCGTGTTCTTCCACAGATTCATACTTATCTGGGACTGCCTTAACTGAATACAATTAAATGGGTTAACTTGTAAACGCATACTGCTTACAATACAATTAATTGGGAAGGAGAATCACCGATGTCTGATGAACAGGGAAAGCTGGAGTTAATTGCCTACAAAACATTTACAGCTAACCCCGAACTGGTCTATATTGTGGACTTCTTAAACAAAACATTAAAAGACCGGCATCTAATGTTTGGATTAACTAAAGACCATGAGAAAGAGGAAATGACTATTAATGTTTATAAATTTTAACGGGGTGGGCTATGAATAAGGAATTAGGGAATTTTATTAAGGAAACACTTAGCATAATTGTTATAGCATTTATTTTAGCTATGGTTTTACGGACCTTTGTTATAGAAGGAAGGATAATCCCCAGTGGTTCCATGTTACCGACTATACAACTGCAGGATCGGGTAATGGTTAATAAATTCATATACTATTTCACTGAACCTCAGCGGGGTGATATTGTGGTTCTGGAACCTCCGGAAGTATTAAATACGGATCAGGACTACATCAAAAGAGTAATTGGATTACCCGGAGAACTGGTTGAAATAAAAGACGGTAAGGTCCATATAAATAATAAACCTCTTAATGAGCCGTATTTGGCTGAACCTATCGAATACGAGTTTGGGCCAGTAGAAGTTCCTGAAAACAGTCTCTTGGTTTTAGGGGATAACCGCAACCATAGTTTTGACAGTCATTACTGGAATGCCTGGTTGACAAAAGACCGGGTTAAAGGAAAGGCCTTCTTAACCTACTGGCCTATAAACCATATTAAACTATTGGAGCGGGGTGTTACTTTCCAGGAATGAGAATTCTATTAACTAATGATGATGGTATACAGGCTAACGGTCTGCGAAGCTTAGTAAGAGAACTAGGCCCCATAGCCGAATTATACCTGGCGGCTCCCGATCGAGAGAGAAGTGGAACCGGCCATTCAATCACTGTTTTTGAGCCCATTAAAGCAGTGCCAACTAGTATTTCGGGCGTAAAACAAGCCTGGATTGTTGGAGGAACTCCGGTTGATTGTGTGAAACTGGCTTTAGCCCGTCTGATAGAAGGAAAAATTGATTTAGTAGTGTCAGGGATAAATCATGGACCTAATCTGGGAACCGATGTATTATATTCGGGAACGGTGTCAGCAGCAGCGGAAGGTGTGATTATGGGGTGTCCTTCCATTGCCGTGTCATTGAACGCAGAAGGGGGCGACCTGGATTTTAGCCTCGCTGCTCGTTTTACACGACAAATGGTCCAATTAGCCAGGAAAGAGGGTATTGAACCGACTACCCTGATAAACATTAACGTTCCTGCCCTTCCGGAAGAAAACATTAAAGGGGTGCGCATTACCAAACTAGGGGTGCGCAATTACGATAATTTGTTCGAGGAAAGACGTGACCCTCGTGGAAATACCTACTATTGGATGGGTGGAGGAGTAGTTGAAGAGGATCAGGATGCCCAGAGTGATGTAACTGCGGTTCAGGAGGGTTACATTAGTATAACTCCCATTCATCTGGATTTGACTGATTACCGGCTGGTTGAGAACTTTAGGAACAATTATGAGAAATACTTATCCGGATGGAGAGTTATAAATGCTAATAGTAAGTCTGATTATTAATACCCTTCTTATTTTTTTTATACTCAATATAGGATATATTAGAAAGAAACGAAACAATCCTGATTATCCGGACAAGCCATTTAGCAAATTAGTAATATTTCCTCTGGCATTGGGTATAGTCTTTACACTAATTGTGGATGTTTTTAAGGGTATTATGATATACCAATTAGCTTTATTTGCCATCGCAGCCCTGCTTTTATACTGGATTTTCTATGTTTTAGCAAACCATAAGTAGTGTTAGAAAATTTCTTTGCGAGTTGCAGGAAATTATAGTACCATTTTTACAGTTATGTTTGAACGAGGAGGTCATTAAATGAAGGTTTACCCAAGCGGTAATATTCGGAATGTCGCCCTAGTTGGCCATGGAGGTACAGGGAAAACCTCTTTGGTAGAAGCGATGCTATTTAACACCGGAGCAACCAAGCGGATAGGAAAAGTGGATGATGGTAATACCGTTAGTGATTATCTACCGGAGGAGATTAAAAGAAAAATTACTATCAGCAGCTCATTGGTTCCGTGTGAATATAGAGAGCATAAAATTAATGTGATCGACACTCCTGGTTACTCTGACTTTTATTTTGAGGTAGTGGGTGCCATGCGTGTGGTTGACAGCATGGTAATAGTAATGTCAGCAACCGCTGGAGTCGAAGTACAAACCGAAATCGTCTGGGAAGACTTTCCTGACACTCCCAAAATAGTATTCATTAATAAAATGGATCGGGAAAATGCCAATTTTTATAAGGTGCTAGACCAGATAAAGGAGAGCTTTTCCGATAATATTGTTCCTGTACAGCTTCCCATTGGAGCAGAAGACTCCTTTAAAGGGGTTGTGGATCTAATCAAGATGAAAGCCTTTATTTTTGATGGCGGAACTGGCAAAGCCAGTGAGCAGGAGATACCTGCCGATTTGATGGATGATGTTGACAAATATAGGGAAGCTCTTGTGGAAGCTGCGGCAGAAGCCGATGATGACTTACTGGCAAAGTACCTGGAAGGTGAAGAATTAACAGACAGTGAAATACTGCAAGGCATAAAAGAAGCCTGCTCCAAAGGAACGGCAGCGTTTGTATTCTGTGGTTCTGCTTTGAACAACATTGGCATAACTCCGCTTATGGATTTCATCGTAGACTGTGGAGCTACACCGGATCGACACCCATTTGTCGCCGGTAAAAACGTGGAGAACGAGCCACTGAGTGCCCAGGTCTTCAAAACTATTGCTGACCCTTATATCGGACGGCTCAATATGTTCCGGTTGTTTACCGGTCATCTCAAAGCAGACTCAGTAGTATACAACTCCAACAAAGAGAAAGAAGAAAAAATTGCCCAGATATTAATAATGACCGGTAAGGAGCAAGCTAATGTGCCCGAGCTCTATGCAGGAGACATTGGAGCAGTTGCTAAATTATCCGTAACTGGAACCGGTGATACTTTATGTACCAAAGCTAATCCAGTCATATTAGATCCTATTGATTTTCCCAAGCCTACTCTCAGCATAGCCATTGAGCCCAAGAGTAAAGGGGATGAGGACAAACTCAGCGGTGCTATCCAGAGAATTTTGGAGGAAGATCCTACCATAACCCTGGAGAAGAATGCTGAAACTAAGCAGACTATTTTAACAGCTATGGGCGATACCCATGTTGACAACATTATTGAAAAGTTAACCCGTAAGTACGGAGTTGATGTGATCACTCGCGAGATGCGCATACCATACCGGGAAACCATTCGCGCTACTGTTGAAGTGGAAGGTAAACATAAGAAACAAACTGGAGGACATGGCCAGTACGGTCACGTTTGGATCAAATTTGAACCTTATACAGAGGGCGAATTTGCCTTTGAGGAAAATGTGTTCGGCGGTTCAGTACCGCGCAACTACTTCCCGGCTGTTGAAAAAGGTTTAATTGAAGCCATGGAGGATGGTGTTCTAGCTGGTTATCAAGTTACCAACATAAAGGCAACTTTGTATGATGGTTCATATCACTCTGTGGACTCCTCAGAAATGGCTTTCAAAATGGCAGCTCGTATAGCTTTTAGGAAAGGTATGGAAACCGCTAAACCGGTACTGTTAGAACCCATAATGAATGTGGAAATTTTAGTACCCGATGCGTTTATGGGCGACATTATCGGTGACATTAACACAAAACGGGGTAGAGTTTTGGGTATGGAACCAGCCGGCAATAAACAGATGATTAAAGCCCAGGTACCTCTGGCGGAAATGGCTCGTTATACTATTGATCTAAAGTCTATTACCCAGGGCCGCGGAAAATTTAAGATGGAATTCTCTCATTATGAAGAAGTACCTGCTCAAAATGCCGAGAAGATTATTGAACAGGCCAGAAAAGAAAAAGAAGAAAAAGAGAAATAAACAAAAGTCAAGGGCCGCACATGCGGCCCTTACTTACATGCGGTTTTTTACTTTAGAATACAGAGGATCATAATCGGGTTGGGGTTCATTAGTTGGGTTAATAATTACCACACAAACCTGGGCAGGAGAATTATTCCGCTGTAAAATAATTTGTAACAAGTGGTGGATTGAAAACCACAGAGTGCACAGGCAGCAAGCCAAAGAAATTAAATAGAGGGGATTACCCGTCTGCCATAAACCCCAAATAGATAAATGGAGCAGTAGGGTACTTATTAGTAGGCCTCCCTTTAGGTACCAAACAATTCTGCCCATATAACCTCCTGAAAGGATGTTTTGGAGGATTTTGACCAAATAAGCAAGGCATTATACATAAATTGTTGTGAAAATCACCATTGCGATGACTAACCCAGAAGCCATTTTTGTATCATTGCAAACCTACTGGCTACTATACATCGGGAGCGCGTGGCGAACTCTATGCCTATTTACGGTTTTGGTTAATAGATCGCCACGTCGCTTACGCTCCTCGCGATGACACGGCTAAGGAGTCTCGTAGAGGACCCGAAGTTTCCGCTACGAAGGTATTTGGATCATCGGTGATAATCATAATGAAGAGTAAAAGGAGGTGGAGGGGTCGCTCATTGATCCAGCTGGCAAATGAATCAAATCGTTAACATGGCCTACCCATGGCTAGAGAAATGGTTGTCATTCTTTCAGGACAATTTGCCCTCCCTATTGGGAGCATTACTAATTGTCCTCTTGTTCCTCGGGTTACGTAAATATCTCGTACAATATATTTTCAAGTGGATTAAGAGGTGGACTTCTAATAAAGAGAGCTATTATCCGCGAATTATTGATGCTGTAGAATCTCCACTTCGTCTTTTTATTCTAGTGGTTGGAATATTTTTAGCTCTGCGTTTACTGCCTTTGAGTATTGCTGCTGATGCGGCCATAGTAAAAATTTTTCGTTCGGTTGTTATTGTTATAATAGGCTGGGCTGTATTTAGATTCTGTAATACTGAATCACTAATATCCCGGGAAATCCAAGAACGACTTGATGTAGACGAAATATTGATCCCTATCCTCTCTAAAGTTCTGCACTTCATCATTATTGCTTTAGTAATAGTTATGATAGCCAATGAATGGAATTATGACATAAACGGTTTTATTGCCGGATTAGGCTTGGGAGGCCTAGCTATAGCTTTAGCTGCCCAAGACGCTTTAGCAAATATGTTTGGCGGGATGGTTATTATACTAGAAAAACCTTTTACTATTGGTGACTGGATAAAAACCTCCAGTGTAGAAGGTACCGTGGAGACCATAACATTTCGCAGTACCCTGATACGCGGATTTGATCAGGCAGTTATTACTGTTCCTAACTCTACCTTAGCTAAGGAAGCCATAACTAACTTTAGCCGTATGGGAAAACGGCGCATTTTTTACCATCTTGGCCTGACTTATTCAACCAGTGTTGAAGATATGCAAACCTGTGTCAATCGGATAAAGAAAATGCTCAGTGAACATCCAGAGATTCATCCTGAAACCATAATGGTTAATTTCGAACACTTTGGTGAAAGTAGTCTAGATATTATGATTTATTGCTTCACCAATACTACAGTTTGGGACGAATACTTAAGGGTAAGACAGGATGTGAATTTGAAAATCATGGCCATAGTTGAAGATATGAATCTACGCCTGGCATTACCTACCAGAACTTTGTATGTACAAAATGAATCATCTCAGGAAATCTAGGAAGCCATTGAATATATAGAACATATATTATAGAGCGGTCCTGTGCCGCTTTTCTTATTCTTTGCATGAATTTAACAAGAAAAGGAGAACCTAGATGGTGACTATATGGTGAGGTGATATTTTTTGGCGAGAAAAGGTTTAAGGCTAGTTTTAATTATTATCACCATTATGATACTACTACCGGGCTGTTCAGGACAGTCAGATTCGGCCCAAAAACCAGCCCAACCGGAGTCTCAGAGAGCCGAAACACCCACTGAATTTAAGAAAATAATCTCCGAGACCGAAAAGATAATCTTACTAACTGAACAAAAATGGAGGAATAGACAGCCATCGATGCTGAGTCAATCAATGCCGGTGCAGCAGAAAGAAGGTAATCAAACCGGACAGTCAGGAAAACAGCAGCAATCGGGAAAACAGAGTTCAGAAGATGGTCAGGAGCAAGGTGAGCAATATAAACAACAAGGCCAACAAGAGACAGGGGGAAAAGGCAATGACATGCAGGGCACATGGGAACAGGAAACTAAAAGCTTAATGAGCATACATGAGAATTGGACAACTCTCCAGGTTAAAGCTATGCAAGCAGGCATGAGCAATACTACTAAAAGCTTCTTTGATGAGGCTCTGGACCGGCTAACTGCAGAAATCAACGCTCAGAATGATGAAGAAAGCTTATTAGCCGCCATAGATTTATACGGCCAGTTTACCGAAATAGCTCGCTTGTTTCAGGCAGAATTACCTCCGTCTTTTTATGATACAAAATATCAGGTCATGCTGGTTGCGGCTTTAGGTCAGATGGGAGAATGGGAAACAGCCCATACTCAAACAATTAGTATGCAAGAGGAGTGGGACAACCTAAAAACACAAGCCGATCGAGCTGAAAAATCAAACGTTAACTGTACAGAAATAGCTATTCGAGACCTAGCCCGCGCAGTTAATAATAATTCGAGAGAACTAGTTATTATCAAAGGAGAAATAGCTGTTAAAGAGATGACGAAACTTCAAGAGGAGCTATCCAGTAAAAAAATGACTCGCCAACAATCTTAGTCAAACCGTAACACCTATTACTGGGTTACCGGGGCTTAGAATTTTTGATGATTAAATCATTTGGTGCTTCTTCATCAATCGGTACAAGGTGGTACGAGAAACACCTAAAATCTTGGCTGCTTGCTGCCGCTTTCCACGACTGGCTTTTAGAGCAGCTCGAATTTGCTCATACTCGGTAGCCAGTAAACCAGTTTTAAGGGAAAGTTTACTCGTTTCGTGCGGCGCCGATGTTTGCTGGCGAAGATAAGTGGCTAGGTGTTCAGGTCTTAGCACGGGAGAGTGGCAAAAATTCATGGTTTTTTCCAGCACATTGATCAGTTCCCGAACATTTCCTGGCCAGTGGTATTGCATCAATAAAGACATGGCTGCCTCATCGACATCCCGAATTTGCCTTCCTAGTTTTCTATTCAATTCTTGGATAAAGTGTGAGGTCAATAGGGGAATATCTTCTTTACGTTCACGTAACGCGGGTATGTGAAGGTTGACCACATTCAAGCGGTAATAAAGATCTAATCGAAAACGATTTTGACTGATTAACGCAGATAAATCCTTATTAGTTGCTGAAATAATTCGTACATCTATGGCCGTGGGACGATCATCTCCAATTCTTTCTATTTCTTTTTCCTGTACAACCCGCAATAATTTGGCCTGCATAGTTAAAGGCATGTCTCCAATTTCGTCTAAAAATATGGTACCCTCGTTAGCCAGCTCAAATTTACCCGTCCTTCCTCCTCTACGTGCACCAGTAAAAGCACCCTCTACATAACCAAACAACTCGGATTCCAGTAAACTTTCAGGTATCGCGGCACAGTTAAGTTTAATAAATGGCCCTTTAGCTCGTTTACTACAGTAATGAATAGCCTGAGCAAAAAGTTCTTTGCCTGTACCGCTTTCACCGGTAATTAAAACCGAGGAAGGGGATGCAGCAATTTCCAACAGCGTATTCCGTAGTTCAGATATTATTGGGCTGGAACCTATGATTTTTCCAGTTATGGCATGGCCATAAGGTTTCTTTGGCTGATAGCTATTTATTGTCCAGGAATCCTGGTTGGTTTTATCTGGATGCAAGTGCAAAACATAAAGGGAACCAGAATGATGGCTTAGATCAAAACGTTGATAACGATAGGCATTATTGCCTATGTATGCCCATCCTTCCTGATGTCCATTAAGAGGCAGCCATTCATCAGCTATAGGGGCGCCGCATTCTAGGCCGGTTATATTATTTCTTCCATGGATTTCCTGTATTACACCGGCTTGATCCGTCATAACCACAATTACATTGCTATGGTTCATGGTGACTCCCCCCTAACCAATTCTAATACGCCACATTTTATGCGGGTCCACTCCCGAAAATGCTAGACAAGTTTCATAACCGGAACATGTTGCAGTCCTGGAACAAAGGCGGGGATTCCCAGCCAACTATAGGGTATGGCTATAGCACGGTGCTTATCTGAAACATTATTTCAAAAGGCAAAGCTTTCAAAGCTTAAATATTGGGGGTTTAGGCATGGCTTGCTTTTTGCTTACATTGGCAGCGAGAAAAGAACAAAGGGGGAGTAAAGTGTAATGGGGTTTAACACAATAGTATTTTCAAAAGATGATGCAATTGCCACTATTCAGTTAAACCGTCCTGAAGCCATGAATGCAATTAATTTGCAAATGCTGCAGGAAATCTCCACAGCTTTAGATGAGATAGCCAGCGATAATAACATAAGGGTTCTGGTCTTGAAGGGCAGTGATAAGGTTTTTGCAGCCGGAGCAGATATTCGAGATTTTGTGGATTATGGTCCATTAGAAGTGCGCGACTATATTCAGCAAGCTCACTTAATGGGAGCTAAACTCAATAGACTGCCCAAAGCGACTATTGCCTGCATGGCTGGTCTGGCTTTAGGAGGAGGTTGTGAAATAGCCCTGGGCTGCGATTTTCGTATTGCTGCAGATAATTGCAAATTTGGTTTCCCGGAAATAAATCTGGGTGTTTTCCCAGCAGGTGGCGGTACCCAGAGGCTAGCGAGAGTGGTTGGTTGTTCTAGGGCTAAGGAATTAATTCTTACGGGGGAAATAATCGATAGTCAGCGGGCCGAGCAGATTGGTTTGGTAACTAAAGTGGTACCTGCTGACCAATTAGAGGAAGTTACGCAAAAAATGGCCAGAAGGCTAAGCCGTAAACCACCTCTAGTAGTTCCCATGATCAAAGAGCTGCTTGAATTAAGCGAGCACCTGGATCCTACAGTCGGTACTATGATGGAACGTGAAAAGTTCTCTGTGCTATTTGCTACCGAAGACAAAACAGAGGGAATGAAGGCTTTCTTAGAAGGCAGAAAAGCTGAATTTAAGGGCAAATAGAATTAAGGAGGGTTAAACTTGAACCGATGGCAAGAGATGTATAAAGCGAAACTCACTAGTTCGGAAGAAGCAGCTAAATTGGTTAAGTCGGGCGATTTAGTGGTATCGCCTCTCTCCAATGGACAGCCGCTGGCTTTGATCAATGCGGTGGCTGCTCGAGTTAGACAGGGGGAGTTGGATAATGTTACCTATTTAAGTGGAGTTGATGTACGCTGGTTTGACCTTTATCACCCGGATTTGGTGGGGAAAGTGGTAATTGATACCGGTTTTTGTGGTCCGGTAGTAAGAGATTTTGTAGGTAAAGGCTTGTTCACATATACTCCGGTTCGTTTGGGTGAAGCGGTGGAAATGGTAAACCGTTGTCGCCAAAGTGATGTAGTGGGCTTAGTAGTGTCGCCTATGGATAAACACGGCTTTTTTAGTACCGGATGCAATGTTGACTGGGGGTGGGAAACAGCTAAGACGCCTGGAGTAAAAGTTGTTCTGGAAGTTAATGAAAATATGCCCCGTACTTATGGAACCAACCATTTGCACATCAGTGAAGTTGACGCAGTGGTAGAAAACCATATCCCTTTAATAGAACTACCCAATGTGCCAGTAAATGAGAAGGATGAGGCCATTGGAAAGTTCATCGCCGATATGGTGGAAGACGGATCATGCATACAAATTGGAATTGGTGGGATTCCCAATGCCGTAGCAAACTTTTTGATGGATAAAAAGGACCTGGGAGTTCATTCCGAGATGCTGGCGGACAGTATGGTTGATCTCTATAACGCAGGAGTAATAACATGTGCCAAAAAGAATTTTATGCCTTATAAATGGATTGGCACTTTCGCTCTGGGTTCGAAAAAGCTTTATGATTTTATCGATGAAAATCCCTTGGTAGAAATGCATTCCACCAGATTTGTTAATGACCCTTATATAATCGGCAAAAATGATAAATTGATATCGGTAAATGGAACCATGGAAGTTGATTTAACCGGCCAATGTGCATCGGAGTCCATTTCATTTAAGCAGTACACAGGAACCGGCGGGCAATTGGACTTTGTACAGGGGGCCTGGCGTTCACGGGGCGGCAAGTCTTTCCTGGCGCTATACTCAACCTATACTGATAAGGAAGGCAATCTGCAGTCAAAGATTGTTCCCACCCTCAGCAACGGAATATTTACAACTGTATCCCGGACGGAGGTACAGTATGTAGTAACTGAGTACGGTGTAGCCAACTTAAAGGGGCAAAATTTACGTACCCGGTTCAAGGAATTAGTAAATATTGCCCATCCCGATTTTCGTGATTGGTTGACATTTGAAGCCAAGAAAATGAATTTTATTCCCTAATAATCTCTTAAACCGAGCCTATTTTAAGCGGCGGCGTCCATACCATACGGACGCCCCGCCTACAATTACAATAATGATTCGATAACAGCAGGAATAGCTTGAGCGGCTATTTGGGGCTGGGATCCTCCTGATAATACGTACAGAAGGGGACGGGTGTCGGAAAAACTTTTCATGCGGCGGGTAAATTCTCTGTATCCATTAACAGTCAAATAAAAGTCACCATAGTCTTCACAGTGAGAATCATGACCAAATATAACTATAATAAATTCCACGCCGGCAGCTTTTGGGAGGTACTCATCCAAAGCTTGTAAGAACACCTTATCAGTTGCATTATCCAAGAGTATGCCATAATTGTTAAGTTTTTTGTCCTGATAAGAATAATCCTCATCAGCGAAAAAGTTAATATGGATAATATTGGGGTCTAAAGCTATTAAATCGCGCGTACCATCTCCTGAATGGGGATCCATGTCCAAAATCAGGATTTTGTTTACTCCCAGTTGCTTGAGACGAAGAACGGCCATGGCCACATCATTGTAATAGCAAAATCCCCAGCTATAGTTACGGCCAGCATGATGGCCAGCAGTGCCCACAAAGCAAAAGGCACTGTCTAATTGGTCGGTAGCCAGCATTTCTGCTGCACTAACTACTCCGGCAGCACTTAAGAGAGCTACTTCGTGGAACCCTTCGGCCTTAACTGTTTCAATATGGCGTTCCGTATGGGTTTGATTCAATAAGTCGTGGTGAAGTTGACTTATTGAAGGTTCAAAAAATTTTAATCTACGGGCATATTCTTGTTTGCAAAGGGCATCATAAGCTGGCTTAACCCGATGGCGAAGAGTAATATATCCGCGCTCCGCAAAATCTTGATGATAAAAAACCCCCACCCGCATTGGATCACCTTCTAAATTAATATCCTTTATTCATTTTTACCTCAATGGTAAGATAAAGGCAAAATTAAACTGGCTTAGGAGAACAAAATGAACTGTGTATTTCAAAGAGATTGGCACCTGCAGGTAGAGCGTATTGATAAAAACCTGACATCTTCCTGTCATTACCTGGATTCATACGCAGAAAAGAAAGCTGTCTTGGAAATTAATATAAATGATTATTGTATTCAGAGAGCTCAGTTAGTTAAGCTAGGTTGTCCAGGTGGTTTCACCGAAAACACTATAGAATTAAACGAGATAAGAGGAGTATCAGCCTATGCGAGCAGCGGCCCAATACTAAGAACCATTTTGAAACCCCTAATTTCAGAACAGGACAGGGAACTCATAAATCAATGTATTATTGGAGCTTTTCAAGGTGAAACCTTCATTTTTCAGGAACGAGGCTTTGCCAGTGCTGAACAGTATTCCCAGGCCGGCGATGAATTCTTATTAGGAACCTGCCGTTACTACAGCAACCTGGAGCGAACAACTCATTCCTGGTTTGAATACATAGGCCTTCCAGAGCGAAAGAAATACTTGTTTAATCGCTTCAAAAACCAGCAGTTAATGGCAACACCAGAAGACTATTGGCTGATTGGCTCACTCAATGATACATTCCACCAAGTCAATACTGTTTTACAACTGGACAAAACGGATCATCGGGTAAAATCTGCCTGGGGTGGCTTACTTAAAGCACCGGATAAGGTGTGCCGGGAATCCAGTAATTATGTACAGGGCTTGATAGGGCTGGATATTTTGCGGATGAACAAGAAGGAACTGGCCGGCCAGCTAGGCGCACAACAAGGTTGTGTGCATGTTATTGATATAGTTTACGACAGTGCTGAAACCCTGCGCATGTATTTGCAAAAGAGGGTTTGAGCCAGCAATCTTCCTTAGCTGTGAAAATGGATTCCGGACATGTCATTGCGAGAAGCAAAGCGACGCGGCGATCTGTAAACTCAAAGCGTAAGTCAGCATTGATATTGCCACGCCCCTTCGGGGCTCGCAATGACAATATAGTCGTCTTTTTTGTCACCGCGAGGGCATTTTCACAGCAATGCCACGGAAGATGACAGGCATAAGATTTTCATTAATCGTGGGCTTGTTATCGGGTGACCATTGTAGTGATGGGCTTCGTTAAGCCTTAAAATTGTAGATAGGTTTGATAATCTTCAATATATCCACAGTATCTTGGATGCTGGCCATGATTTCTGCCAGGGGCTTATAAGCCATAGGCGATTCGTCCAAAGTATGTTTATTTACAGAAGTAGTATAGATTCCTTGCATAGAGTTTTTATAATCATCCATTGATAAGACCTCCCTGGCTTTACTCCTGCTCAATACTCTACCAGCACCATGGGGAGCCGAATAATTCCACTCCGGATTTCCTTTACCAATAGCAAGAATACTACCATCCCTCATATTAATAGGGATTATCAATTTTTCACCTGCATAAGCTGATACGCTGCCCTTACGAATAATGTTATCTTTGAAATTGATATAATTATGAATCGTGTGAAAGCTACGCAGGGGAACCAGCCCCATTTGCTCAACAATTATATTCGCCATGGTTTCACGGTTTAAGACCGCGTAACGCTGGCAGATATCCATATCGTGCAAATATTGTTTTCTAGGTTCATCAGTAAGATAGCATAAATCCCTATCATATCGAATTCCTTTATCACGGCAGTAATCAATAGCTAATCGTTGATAAATACCAGCTACTTGCTTACCCAGATTCCTGCTGCCAGAATGGATAACTAAAAATATATTTTTTTCGTTGTCTGTATTCAATTCAATGAAATGATTGCCCCCGCCTAATGTACCTATGCTTCGCTCGAGTCTTTCGGTCTCCTTAAGTTCTTTATAGCAGTACAGATCACGTAAAGCAGGGTACCGCATTATACGTTTTTTATGAACTTCATGTCCGGCTGGAATGTGCTTGCGCACAACTGCATCAAATTGTGGTAGATCGATTTCCACCTGACCAAGTTCAACTACGTATGCTCCGCAACCAATATCTACCCCCACCAGGTTAGGTACCACCAAGTCTCCTAAATCTGCTGTAAAGCCTATGACGCATCCAACGCCCGCATGGCAATCTGGCATGATACGTATTTTACAGCCCTTAACAAATTCTTGGTTACATAAGTTGATTATTTGTCGTTCAGCTGTTTCCTCTATATCGCTTGTAAACACTTGTGCAGTATTATACTTGCCTTGTAATTCAAGCAATGGTTTAACCTCCTCACTTATAAACTTAAATAACACAGACAGCACTTTTTTTGCAAACCATTAGCATCATAATGAATACTTTTTTAGTAACCGCTAAAATAAGGTTAGTAGACCGTTCTAGCTAACTGCCAGAAAACAAATAACGGAGCTTGAAAAACTCCGTTGTATTGCTATATGGCAGGGGAGACAGGAATCGAACCCGCAGCCCTCGGTTTTGGAGACCGATGCTCTGCCAATTGAGCTACTCCCCTATATAATTTACTGTTTAGTTTGTTCAGCGAAATTCATTCTATCATAGATTTACTGAACCTTCAAGGGATTCGCCGCTAATTTATTGTTAATGAGCGATAATGTCATGGTATAACTCATCAGGGAAAATGTCATCATTTGTAATATACTAAAACAGTAATAAAAAACCAACACTAAATACATAAACAGTCCCCACCATACTTAGTGCCGCTAGAAACGATTGAATAAATTCTTTTTTACTAAATCCGGTAAACATGATAACTCACCTCGCAGAACATATGTTCTATAGATAGTATAGGGGAGAACATACGTTCTGTAAAGTATAATCTTTGTGGTTTGAAGTACTATTTAAGATGAATATCATTTGCAGTAGCTACATACCACATATTGTTGTAAAGTATTTGGTGTTAGAGAAGCAGACCATGTGAATAAACTGAAAATAAAACATAACTAGTAATGTAACATTATCAAATAATCAGGAGGGTCATAATGAAAGTTTTAGTACTTATGGGTGGCACATCTGCTGAAAGAGAGGTTTCCTTGCAAAGCGGAACAGCGGTATTGGAAGCTTTGCGTAATATAGGTTACCAAGCAGAAGGATGGGATTTTGACCCTGAGACTCTGGATACCATACAGAAAAGTAAACCCGATGTGGTATTTATTGCTTTGCATGGCAAACCTGGGGAGGATGGCACAGTACAGGGACTGCTCGACCTGTGGGGTATACCCTACACAGGTTCGGGATTGGCGACCAGTGCTATTTGCATTGATAAATGTTTAACCAAAAAATATTTGGCTTTAGAAGGAATACCAACTGCTCCTTATGTAATAATTGGCCAAAATGAATACGAAAACAATTCCCGGGAAACATGTCGGAACCTAGCTTCTAAGCTGGGGGTACCACTGGTAGTGAAACCGCCCACCCAGGGTTCCAGTATAGGTACTGTAATAATAAAAGATAGTTCTCAAATTGGCCCCGCTATAGAACAGGCCTTTAAGTATGACAACTTTGTTCTGGCAGAACAGTATATTGCCGGTTCAGAAGTAACAGTAGGTATTTTAGGAAATCATGATCATGACCTACAAGTTCTTCCCATCATAGAAATAACCTCTGCCAATGAATTTTACGACTACGACTCCAAATACACCCAGGGGAAATGCGAGCACATTATACCAGCTCGTATAAATGAGGATGTCCAGCATAAGGTTAATCAGATAGCAGCTGCTGCCTACCGATTACTCAGATGCCGGGGTTTTGGCAGAGTAGACTTTCGTATCGATGAAAAGGGTAATCCATTTGTATTAGAGGTAAATACGATACCCGGCATGACAGCTATGAGTTTAGTTCCTGATGCTGCCCAGGCTGCTGGTATCAGTTTTGAGCAACTGGTGGATAGAATTGTAAAACTTGCCCTAGAGAGTTAAAGAAAAAAAGGTTTTTATGTTATGTCGAAGAATTGATGAATAGGATTTTGCTTTAGGGGTAAAAAGCTATGACCTATTTTCTTCCCGCAGGTATTATAAACGATACCATTTTGGAGATTCAGAAAAAAAGCGGTGATCTGCAGAAGGAACTGGCCCAACAGAATTTATACCAGGTAAAAAAAGGTCTTAAGGAAATAGAAGAATTAGCATTAGAGCTAGCCCTGTTTTTAGAAAAACTGGCCTGTCAGCCTTTAATCTATACTGGTCCAGGCACCACGGAAGAGGTTATAAAACGTTTGGAATGGGCGTTAACGTTTAGTGAAGAAATTGATCCCATGGAATACTATCGCTATTTAGAGGAAGTCAAAAAATCAGCCAAATAATAAAAGGGTCAGGATAGAAATAATTCTTTGCCGGTGATAATAACTGATGAATTTTTGGTTAATCATCGCGTATAGGGAGCATTTCAACCCTGACCCAATCTGTTATAATACTTCTAAGTGGGTAAATAGGGGAGAGAATTATGAAGAAACATATGCAGGAAATAACCGACAAAGTAAGAAACGGTATTCGATTGAATAAAGAAGATGGACTGTTTTTGTACAATGAGGCCGATTTGCTGGATGTGGGACAGTTAGCCCGCGAAGTTAAAATCGGTAAGACAGGTAAACATGTTTATTTTAATGTTAACTGTCATATCAATTTGACCAACATATGTATGTCTCGCTGTAAATTTTGCGCCTTTGGAGTTGACGAGGACGGGCATGGCGGGCCTTATCTGATGTCTCCTCAGGAAGCCTTTGATTATGGGAGCAGTCAGGTTGATGGGGGTATAACCGAATTTCACATTGTAAGCGCTCTTCATCCGAAGATGCCTTTTGAGTATTATTTGGGTATTATCGAACGCTTTCATAAAGCTTACCCGGAAATTCACATCCAAGCCTTTACAGGTGTAGAGATTATTTACTTTGCACAAATAAGCGGCTTATCGGTGGAAGAAGTGTTAAGAGAGTTGCAAACCGCAGGTTTGGGTTCCATTCCTGGTGGTGGGGCTGAGATATTAAGTGATGAGATCCGCAGTGTTTTATGCCCCAAAAAAGCCAATAGTGACCAGTGGTTGGAGGTACACCGCATTGCGCATCAGTTAGGAATGCCCTCAAACTGTACTATGTTATATGGTCATATAGAAAAAATAGAAGATCGAATTGATCATATGATTAAGCTACGGGACCTTCAGGATGAAGCTCCTGGTTTTCAATCCTTTATTCCTTTGCCATTCTTGCCCGAAAACACCCAGTTATCTAATATACCTCGAACAGGAGCCATAGATGATCTCAAAACTATTGCCATCTCCAGGTTAATGCTGGACAACATAGATCATATCAAAGCCTTTTGGATAATGCAGGGAATCCCCATAGCTCAGGTGGCCTTGCATTTTGGTGCTGATGACATAGATGGAACTATTGTTGAGGAACGCATCATGCATGCTGCAGGAGCCCAAACCAGTAGGGGTATCAGCAAACAACAGATGATTAAACTAATAAAGGAAACTGGCTATATCCCTACAGAACGGGATACGGTTTACAATATTGTAAAGACTTATTAAAGTGGAGGGGTCATCATGAGACCAAGAGTAGGACACATCCAGTTCATAAATTGTTTCCCTCTGTTCTATGGATTGATTGAGAAGAAGTTTTTGTTAGAAATAGATTTGATAAAAGGCAATCCTAAAGACCTAAGCAATATGTTAGAGGCCAATCTGCTGGATATGGCGCCTATTCCATCTATTAAATATGCACACAACTTCCGTGATTATGTTATTATGCCTGATATCTCCATAAGTTGTGATGGTGAGGTAAAGAGCATTTATCTTTTTTCAAAGGTCCCTATTGAGGATTTGCATAATAAAAAAATTGCCTTAACTAATACTTCCGCAACTTCTCAGAACTTATTGCGAATTATTATGGCGCGAAAGTATGAAGCTGTACCCGATTACTTTGACTCTATTCCGGAATTAAGAGCCATGCTGATGGAGGCTGATGCTGCATTACTCATTGGTGATGATGCCCTACGAGCCAAGTATAAAACCTCTGACAGCCTCTATGTATATGATCTGGGCAGGGAATGGAAGGATTTAACTGGATTGCCGATGGTATTCGCAGTTTGGGCTATCCGCAGAGAGTTTGCTGAGAATAATATGGAACAGGTTAGACAAATTAAAGAAGCTTTTGATGATTCGATGGCCTATAGTTTAGAAAATATTGGTGATGTAGCTCGTAAAGCCTGTCAGTGGGAAGATTTTCCGCCCGAGTATCTGGTAGAATACTTTACAACCCTGCGTTTTGATTTTGATAAATCCAAGCAGGAAGGTTTATTGGAGTATTATCGACAAGCTAGCAGTATGGGATTACTGGAACAAACTCCGCCGTTGAATGTTTTAAGTCTATAATTAGGAAGGTTTACTTTGAATAAAGTACATAATATTCTAGAAGAAGTGACAACTGGCAGACGAATGACTGCTGAAGAATTCCGTTTGCTGTTTAATAAAGCCGATATATATGATTTGTCCCGGGCAGCCACCACAGTGAGAGATCGTCGTTTTCCGGAAGGCATGACTACTTTTGTTATAGACCGCAATATTAACTATACCAATGTTTGCTCGTGTAAATGCCGCTTCTGTGCTTTTTACCGGGATAAAAGTGCTCCGGATGCTTATGTAATTGATGAATCGCTCCTTTATCAAAAGATCGAAGAAGCTTTAAGGTTGGGCGCTACCCAACTGATGATACAAGGAGGATTAAATGAAGATTTAGGGCTGGTCTTTTTCGAGGAGATGTTCAGGGGTATAAAAGCACGCTACAACATCACCATCCATTCTCTAACCGCACCGGAAGTAGCCTTTATTGCCCGCCAGGAAGGATTATCTTTGCGGGAAACCCTGCAGCGCTTGCGCCGAGCCGGACTGGACTCTCTACCGGGAGGCGGGGCGGAGATACTGCACGACGAGGTACGCAGTCTGATCAGCCCCAATAAAATAAAAAGCCGTGAATGGCTTGACGTTATGAGGGCGGCCCATCTGGAAGGCATTAAAAGTACAGCTACTATGATGATAGGTACAGTAGAAAACCTGGAACATAGATTGTATCATCTAAATAGTATTCGGGAATTACAAGATGAGACTGGCGGCTTTCGAGCCTTTATCGTTTGGACTTATCAGCCTGGCAACAATGAATTAATGGGAGATAAAATGTCGTCCTTAGAGTACCTGCGCTTTTTAGCATTATGCCGCCTGTATTTGGATAACTTTGATCATATTCAAGGGTCTTGGGTTACTCAAGGGAAGCAGATTGGTGAGTTGTCACAATTCTTCGGAGCTGATGATTTAGGCAGTATTATGATTGAGGAAAATGTGGTAAGGGCGGCGGGATTAAACTACCGCATGAAAATAGATGAGATGATAAGAATGATTAAATCAGCTGGACGGATACCGGCATTGCGAGATACTGAATACCGCATTATTAAAACCTATACAGGAGGAACAACATGAAAATTCCTCAGGCTCCCTTAGCCTTAATTGGCGGATCAAGTACTCTGAGTATACAAATACCCGAAGATTTAGGCCTGGATTATGTTAACGTGCTAGAACGGGATATGATATTTACAACTCCTTTTGGAGATAGCCCGGCTTTTAAGTTGGTAGAGATAAAAGGTGAACAGGGGACCAGACAACTTCTGACCTGCCGGATGCATGGCTGGCGCAGAGGGATACCCAGGAGGACAGCTTCTCAACAAGTATTTTGGGTTTTAGCCCAAGCCGGAGTAAAAAAGATTTTGGCTGAAGGAGGGGTAGGGGCTGTTAACCACTTGCTAGATCCTCGAGATATAGTGATTCCTCATGACTATATTGATGTTTCCATGCGTAAAGATGTGAATTTAGATGATCGTTACTTGCTGGTAATGCGTCAGGCTTTATGCCCGTCACTGAGCAGGTTTTTGAGTAAAAAGGCCAAGGAGTTATGGACAGCCGGCCGAGTTTTTAATCGAGGTATTTATGTGAACACTGATGGCAGACATTTCGAAAGTCCTGCTGAGGTAAATCTATACAGGATAGGCGCAGGAGATGTCATAGGACAAAGTCTATGTCCTGAAGTATATTTGGCCCGGGAGATAGGGGCTTGTTATGCTGGTCTATATATGGTGGTCAACTATGCCGAAGGTATAGTGACTCCGTGGACCCACCAGGAATTAGCCGATATTTATTACAATCAGAGCCTGGAGGTAGGCCGATTGCTTTTTGCATCTTTGAGGGACTTGCCTTGGGAAGATCAATGTGAATGCCGGGATTTGCGCAAAGATACATTACTGAAGGAAGTATATGAGGAGGGGTTTGATGGATAATCACCAAACTGGTTCGATAAGCAGTACTGTAAAACTGGTTCTACTCTTTTTAGTTCTATGGCTGCTTTCATTTTCGTCGAATTTGTACGTGGATTGGCTTTGGTTTGCGTCGGTAAACTTTAAGGATGTTTTCCTCACTTTCCTATTTAATAAAGTGGGGCTGTACTGTCTGGTGTTTTTACTGGTTTTCATTATATTTGCTATTAATCTGTTTATTGCTCGCCGGTATTTATCCAATCAAGAAGATCCCCTTTATGAAAACGACCCTGACCAAGACATTATCTATCTCAACCCTCACCATAATCCCTGGAAAGATTTTCTTAGAGGCAAAACTGCCACCTGGTTGTTCCTGGGAATAAGTTTACTGGGAGCCTTTTTGGTTAGTTCTGTAGCCGCTGATAACTGGATTGTAGTGCAGCAGTACGTAAATAGAGTTGCGGTAGGCACTACAGACCCAATATTTAACAAGGATTTGGGGTTTTACTTTTTCAATCTCAAATTTTATCAGTTTGTATACAGTACCCTTATGTCTTCATTAGTTCTTCTATTTGTTGTTTTAATAGTTATTTATTTATTGAATGTCAGTTCAGCTGCTTTAATAGGAAATTGGAAAGAATTCACTTTTGCCAAAGGACATCTGGCTGTAATTCTGGCGTTAATTTTTGCCCTCAAGTCCTGGGGATATTTGCTGAATACATACCAATTGCTATTCTCTCAAAATGGCCTAATATTTGGTGCTACCTATACCGATGTTCATGCCCGGTTACTGGCACTAAAAATATTAATGATCGTATCTTTGCTAGTAACGGTCGTAATTTTGATCAATATATTTGTACAAAAACTTAACTGGGTAGTTTTTGGAGTGGGAGCATGGATGGCAGTTGCCCTTATAATGGGAAGTGCTTATCCAGCTTTAATGCAGAAGTTAATAGTACAGCCTAATGAGTTTAACAAGGAAAAACCTTACTTGGAACACGCTATTGCTTTTACTCGTCAAGCTTATGCTCTGGATAGAGCTGAAGAAAGAGAGTTTAAGGTGGACTATGAACTGGATATAACGGATCCTGAACACGAGAGTACCATTAATAATATTCGCCTGTGGGATTGGCAGCCCCTGAAGACAACCTATCAGAATTTACAGCAGTTACGTCCTTATTATGTTTTTGATGATGTGGATATAGACCGTTATACCATAGACGGACGTTATCGCCAGGTTATGCTGGCAGCTCGTGAAATTGACCAAAGTGAGCTTACCGCTGAAGCGCAGACCTGGATTAACCAGCGCTTAATGTATACTCATGGCTACGGACTGGTGGTTAGCCCGGTTACAGAGATAGCTGAGGAAGGTTTTCCTCAGTTTATAGTAAAGGATATTCCGCCACAGTTTAGTACGGACCTTGAGGTCACCCGCCCCGAAATATATTTTGGAGAGCGTACCAATTCCTATGTAATTGTTAATACCAACCAACCGGAATTTGATTATCCCATGGGGGATGAAAACGTATATTGTACCTACGAAGGCACAGATGGAATAAAGGTTGGCTCCATGGGTAAAAGGCTCATATTAGCTTGGGTATTAAAAGACTATAAGATGATATTATCTAATGACATTAACAGTGACAGCCAGGTTTTAATGAACAGGAACATAAAGCAGCGGGTGCAAAAGATTGCTCCCTATCTGCGTTTTGATCAAGACCCTTATATAGTCATTGATAATGAGGGGCACCTGTATTGGATGCTGGACGCTTACACTTACACTGATAAATATCCATATTCTCAGCCTTTTGACAGCCTGGGCAATAATTATGTACGCAACTCAGTTAAAATAACCATTAATGCGTACAGTGGGGAAATGAAGTTTTATGTTGCCGATACCAGTGATCCCATTATCAAAACTTATGAAAAAATATTCCCAGGAATGTACTTGCCTTTAGAGTCGATGCCTGAGAGCCTGATGCTACACATCCGTTATCCGGTAGACATGTTCCAGGTTCAGGCTAATATGTACCGTACTTTTCATATGACTGACCCTAATGTTTTTTATAACAAAGAAGATTTATGGGTGATTCCTACCGAAATCGTTGGGGAAGAACCGGAACAGATGGAGCCTTATTACCTGATAATGAAACTGCCAGGTGAAAGTGAGGCTGAATATGTGTTGATGTTGCCTTTTACACCTAAGAGCCGACCCAATATGATAGCCTGGATGGCGGCCCGTATGGATGGGGATCATTATGGCAATATGCTGGTTTTCAATTTTCCTAAGCAGGAGACCATATATGGACCTGAGCAAATTGATGCGCGCATAAACCAGAACACGGAAATAGCCCAGCAATTAACCTTATGGAGTCAGAGGGGATCCCGCATTTACCGGGGTAATCTGCTGGTAATTCCTATGGCTAATTCAACTCTTTATGTGGAGCCTTTATACTTGCAGGCTGAAAACGGGCGGATACCAGAACTGAAAAGGGTAATAGTCGCCTTTGGCAATAAAACGGTCATGGAGCCTTCACTAGAAGAAGCATTATTAAAAGTATTTGGCGACCAACCGGAAATAGATAGAATAGAACAGCCAGATAGGACAGATGAGCCAGCTAGAGAACCGGACACCGTGTACACGATTTCTGAACTGGCTGGTTTGGCTCGAGATTACTATGATCGCGCTCAAGAACGACTTCGCGAAGGGGACTGGTCGGGTTATGGCGCAAATATAGATAAACTTAACGAGATCATCAGCCAATTGGAGGAGGCAACCCAGAACTAGAAACAGTTGTGCTGGTGGCAGAGCAAAGGGTGGGGGAGAGCTTGTTAGTTACTGTTGGTGATCGGGTTAAACTTATCATGAGTGAAGCAGGGTTTACCTTTTGCAACTGTGTCTTTATTGACGATGATATCAAAACCATCATCGATACAGGAGCAGATGTTCGCTCCCTGATAGACATAAAACCTGCTGAAACGGATATGGTATTGTACACTCATCACCATTATGATCACACTAGAGGGCACCGGTTATTTACCCATGCCCAAACCTATATACATCCCAGTGATGCTAGTGCACTAGACAATCAAGAAGATTTCATGTACTACAATTCCATCGATCGCTGGGAGGAATTAATGCCGGGAATTAACTACCGTGAAGCAGCGGCTCAGATGGGCATCGAGGAAGCGGATGAACCTGCAGTTCATATTAACTGCTATATTGAAGATGGCCAGGTATTAGACCTGGGCCATACCAAAGTCGAGGTACTGCATACTCCAGGACATTCAGCGGGCCACTGTTCATTCTGGTTCCCTGACCAGGAGTTTCTCTTTACCGGTGATATTTGTTTAACTAAAGCGGGACCTTGGTATGGGGAGATTCTGGCTAGTCCGGATGATATGCTGGCATCCATAGACCGGTTAATTGCCTTGAAACCACCCAGGGTATGCTCCTGTCATATTAAAGAAATTGATAATAACCCAGTAGCAACTATGCAGGAATACAAAGAACGGATTTTTAAGCGAGAAGAGCGCATTTACCGTTATCTTAAAAAGAATCCTGCCAATGTAAATGAACTTGCTAATCAGCACTTAATATATCAAATGCACCCCACTCCCTTCGTATTGTTTTGGGAGAAACTTATGGTCATCAAACATTTGGAGCGATTAGAAAATATGGGTAGGATCCAACGAAATGCCCAAGGCGTGTTTGAAGCGGTATAGGTGATAATAATGAAGATTGTGTGCTTAGGCGATTCTATTACTTGGGGGTTTCCTTTTGGGCCTCAAGATTCATGGGTAGAAATGCTGCAAAGAAAGCTGCAGGTGGAAATAATAAACCGGGGGATTAACGGCAACACCACCTCAGATATGTTGCAGCGTTTTGACCGCCATGTGCTGCAGGCTAATCCAACTCATTTGGTTTTAATGGGCGGCATAAATGATGTGGTGTGCCAGGAACCCTATGATGTAATAGTTAATAACCTGAAAATTATGGTTAATAAAGCCGTAGATGCCGGAATAACGGTGATATTAGGAACCCCTACGGCAGTGGATTACCCTCCCTGGGAACGGAGTTTAGTCCGGTTGCGACAATGGATACATGATTTTGCTGAACAGATGGACTTAAAAGTTATTGATTTTCATAAAGCTTTTTATGATGAAAAAGACAATCTCCTCACCGATTTGTTATTGCCAGACGGGGGACATCCCACTCGTTCAGGGTATAAAGCTATGTTTGAGCAGATTGATATTAGCATTTTTACTTGACGAACTTAAACCGTAGCCGGAAGTTGCTCTTGAGACAAAGGAACAACTTCTAAAGTAGTGATTACATTTCCGTCCGTGGAATAGTATTTTACCCGGGCGGTTGTCTCTTTTTTAGCATCACTGTAACGGGCTACTATAGAACCAGCGTATTCCAAATTGGAGGACATATCAGAGTTCAGAATGGGGCGCAGCAAACCTAGTGGCCCAGGACGGTCCGTTACTTTTATGAGTACGTCAGTTGAGGTGGCTAACCCTGCCAAACGTTCATTTTCGGAATGATTGCGTCCCACTACTAATAGTAAGCCTTCCTCCAGATAAAAATGACGGCCTACTTTTAATATGTCTAATTCTTCAGGGCGAGGGCTATCGATAAGGTGCAAAATTCTTTTAAGACGCCGGGCAAAGTTCTGTTCAGTAAGCAAACATCCTCCTGCCGGGGAAGGGTACTCCTTGATGCCATACTCTTCAGCCAGTTTCATTTGCCGAGTCCTGCTGCGGCCACTGATATCCAACAATAATTCCCGCTGAATCCATCCTTCTTTTTCAGGAACAGTAGCTTCCAAAAGACGAGCAGACAGGGGACGAACTATGTAACCCTTATAGCCTGATAGTTTATCCACAGCATTTAAGGCGGAACGATTCTGACTCATAGGGCGCTGTCCCAGAACCTCACCAGTAATAATGAAAGAGGCACCTAACTCCTCCAAGAGATCTCCAGCCTTTCTAAACATAAAAGCATGACAATCTATGCAGGGATTCATGTTCTTGCCATAGCCATATACTGGGTTTTTGAGCACCCGTTCCAGGTATTCTTCGCCCACCGGTTCTACCCGCAAATCAATTCCCAAATCATGAGCAGCCCGTTCGGTGCGCTTATCAGCTCCAAAAAAGGGACTGCTAAAGTTAATTCCCGTAACAACTATTCCTTGATTTTGTATGAGTCGTACTGCTAACTGTGAATCGAGTCCGCCGGAAAAAAGACTTATTGCCTTCACTCCTGACCACGCTCCTTCAGGTATTCAACCTCACTGACCACGGGAAAGCCATTTTCTTTCAATAATGCCGCTGTAACACCATAACCTTCTCGTAGTTGGTGGGTAAAGGTGCCATCATATATTTTCCCTACACCACAAGACGGACTATTGCTTTTTAAAACCACCAGATCAACCTGGTATTCCTGGGCCAGTTCCAGTGCTCTTTTAGCACCCACTACAAAAAATTGGGTTAGGTCTTCACCATCACGAGTAATAACCTGAGCTCTTCCCTCTAGAACGTCCTGACCAGTTCCTTCGCATATTTCGGCGGCTTTTCGTGGAATAGGCAATCCGCCTAAAACTTCGGGACATACTGTAATGACTTCACCTCTTTCTAGCATAGCTGCAAAAAATGGGTGTTCGTTGTTACCACCGTCATATTTACAATTCAATCCGCATAAACAAGCACTTATCAGTATCATATTTTTAATCTCTCCATCTGCTGTAGTTTTAACCGCCTGCTAAACAGCCATCAGTTCGTGTTTTTTAATAATAGCAAAGAATGGACTGTTTTCATATTATAAGATACTAAACAGGAACGGTGGCGATATTAAACGTGTACTCTTTTCCAAAAATTAGTATCAAAGCAAACAGCAAGTTGGGCTTGAAACGAATTATTATAACGGGAAAACTGGTCCAGCAACTATCCCTGAAAAATAATGAGGAGATTATTCTAAGTTCAGGCCGGAGACGGAGTTCCTTTATCGTCAACACATTGAAAGAAAACCCTACCGGTGATGCAATTCTTATGCATCCGTTGAATATTCACCACCTGTGCTTACAACCTGACAGAGAATATGGTTATTTGAGAACCCCTCAAGGTATACGATTAGGGCCGATGATAGGAATTATGATAGAAATCTTAGGAGGTCCCGCCAAGCCATATGCGGGACAGACCGGCTTTATAAAGCAGCTCATCAGTAGAAGTCAAGAGATAGGGGAAATATGTTATGCCTTTAGTCCTCATGCTATCGACTGGCAGCGCCAAGTTGTCACCGGCTATACCCCCGGAAAAAAAGGCTGGATAAAACGAAGCTATCCCTTTCCCGATGTGGTCTATCCACGGGAAAGGAGTTATTCCTATTCTCAACTCATAATGCAAATCCGTAAACGTTTTAGCGCTTTAGGTGTTAAGTTCTTAAATCCGGTAATGGTAGGCAAATGGAATACTTACCAGATCCTTAAGAATCATCCACCACTAGCCGGTTACCTGCCTGATACAAAGTTGCTAACAGGTTTTGATTTAATTGAAACCATGACTAAGAAATATCAGGCTGCTTACTTAAAACCGGTTATAGGTTCCAAGGGGCAAAAAATAATTCGGGTAAGTCTTAATAAACCACGTCCCGGATACCAATACCAGTATCAAACCAACAAGAAGTCAATTCGAGGAACTGCTGAGAATCTGAGTAAACTGCGCAGATCTTTACGAGGAGTAATGGGTAAACGCGCATTCTTGATTCAGGAACCTATTAATTTGCTAACCCTTAATGGTCATATAGCTGATGTGCGAGTAATAGTGCAAAAAAATCATACGGGACGATGGTTAATCACTGGAATGGGGTGTCGAATGGGAGCGAAGGGTTCCATTACCAGTAATATTTCAGCAGGCGGACAGGGTTACAAACTAAGTACAGTTTTGGAAAGACATTTTCCTAAAAAGGAACAACAGGCTCAAATTGAACAGGATATTCGCTTTATAGCTCTGGAATCAGCCCAGGTTTTAGAAAAAAGTATAGGCACTGCTGGAGAAATGGGTATTGATTTAGGTATAGATATTCATGGCAAGGTTTGGTTTATTGAGGCAAATTTACGGCCAGCCCGCAGCTTATTCAGACTGATCGAGGAACCGGATATGCGTCAGCAGTCAATAATAAATCCCTTGCTATATAGCCGCTATCTGGCGGGATTCACAGGAAAGGAGTATGATAAGTGAAAGTAGCAGGCAAAATATTCCTATCCGATAATTTGATTAAACGCCTGGGAATTGAAGTACAGCCTTTGATACAGGTAAGAGTGGGGTGCCTGATTGTAACCGCTGAATTAGTTGTTATACCTGATGCCCGGGCTACGTATATGCTGTCTCCAAATTTGGCAAAAGCTCTATATATTCACAAAGGAAAACGATTACAGATTAAATATGATAAGCTGACTGGTATGCTGCACCTAGGTCCCACCATAGGCATTTTAGCTACCGGCTTGCCTAATCGCGGGGTGTACGAACCCACTAGTATACAGGCTGAATTGATCTATTTATCGCATATAAGCAAAAGCTTACCAGGTCAAACCTATATTTTTACACCGTCATCAATTAATTGGCATAACTTAACGGTCAAAGGTTATTCCTACCGGCAAGGCGGCATAAATAAAGGTAGTTGGATTTCATCGGTGTATCCATTACCTGATGTAGTTTATGATCGGGTTTCCACCCGTAAAGGGGAAGCCCGCGAACAGATTAAACATGCTAAGAATCTCTTAATGAAGCAACCCTATCTGAAATACTTTAATCCATCATTTCTCAATAAATGGAGAGTTCATGAAATGCTGATGACCAATCCGAGGCTGCATCCTCATCTTCCTGAAACCCGTCCTTTAACGACAGAAAACTTGGCAGCTATGCTTACCATGTATAAGACTGTTTACGTCAAGCCTAGCAATGGCAGTTTGGGGTTAGGCATCATTCGAGTCACTCGAGATAAAAAGGGTACCTTAAATTATGTAGTCCACCGCCGTAAACGTTTTCGAAGCAATGCTGATGATGCCAGCGAATTTATTAGTAAAACACGGTCTATAAGAGCTGAAAAACCTTATATTGTCCAACAAGGTATAGATATGGCTACTTATCATGGATCACCGTTCGACATACGCATTATATTTCAGAAGAACCACCAAGGGGAGTGGCAGATAGGCAAAAAGTTTGCCCGGGTAGCCCCTCGGGGTAGCTCGGTTGCCAACTTAAGCAGTGGTGGCAAAGCTTTGCCCAGTAAAATAATTATGAGAGCTATTTTTCGCAAAGCAGATTTGATTAGAGAAAAGAACCAAGAAATCCTAGAGGTTTGTCATCAGGTGGCCACTACCATTGAGAAAACCAGTCAAAAAATTTATGGAGAATTGGGATTGGACTTAGGGCTGGATAAAAAAGGTAATATATGGCTTATAGAAGTAAATTCAAAACCGAGAAAGACTACCGTAACTGAATTGTCTAAGATAGTGATGCGCAATGCTTTCAAAAGACCCCTTGAATACAGCATATATTTAGCAGGCTTTTGAGAGTATTAAGTTTACGCTAAGCGAAAATCTTTAATTTCGAAAGATAGGATATACTGAATAATAACTATTAGCCTCAAATATACAGGATTATTTAGGGTGGACAACGAATAGGCCCAATATATAGACAAAAAATATGTGTAAAAATACACCTTAGTTTTTAATTAGCAGGAGGACATAAAATGGCTAAAATTGTGAGAATTGGCGTTTTAACGGGCGGAGGCGATTGTCCGGGGCTAAATGCCGTTATTCGGGCTGTTACTAAGACAGCTATTAATGAATATGGTGTTAAAGTAGTGGGATTTCGAGATGGTTTTAAGGGTTTGGTGGAAAATGACTATATCCCCTTGGACTTAAGCAGCGTATCTGGGATAGCTCATACTGGAGGAACCATCTTAGGTACTACCAACCGGGACAACCCTTTTCATTTTCATACGGTAATTGATGGACAGGATCATTACAGCGATGAATCGGCTAGAGCTATTGCCAATATGGAAAGACTCGGCCTAGGAGGTTTGGTGGTCATAGGTGGTGATGGAAGCTTAAATATCGCATATCGTTTTGAACAATTAGGGGTTTCCATAGTGGGGGTACCTAAAACTATTGACAACGATCTTTCGGCTACTGATGTAACCTTCGGCTTTCATACCGCTGTTAATACAGCTTCCGAAGCCCTTGACAGATTGCATACCACGGCCGAATCCCATCACCGGGTCATGATCTTAGAAGTAATGGGACGTTATGCCGGATGGATAGCCTTATACGCTGGTATTTCTGGAGGTGCCGATGTTATCCTGATTCCAGAGATACCATACAAAATTGAATCGGTAGTAGATAAAATTATGCAACGCCATAAACAGGATAAAAAGTTTAGTATCATTGTAGTAGCAGAGGGCGCTACACCCAAAGGTGGCGAAATGGTTGTGCAAAAGTTAGTTGCGAACAGCCATGATCCAGTTCGGTTAGGTGGTATTGGCAACAAGCTAGCTGAACAAATAGAGGGATTAACTGGTATCGAAACCCGGGTTACAGTTCTAGGGCATCTGCAGCGGGGGGGGCCACCTATTCCCTATGATCGCATTCTAGCAACCAGGTATGGTGTAGCAGCGGCAGAAAACTTGATAGAAGGCCATTCCGGGAATATGGTTAGCCTTCAGGGCAATCGCATCACTACAGTTCCCCTCCAGGACGCCATAAGCGAATTGAGGAGGGTACCCATAGACAGTGATATGATAAGGACTGGTAGATCTGTAGGCATAAGTTTCGGAGATTAATGCCTGGTGTGAAAAGAGGTTTGGTACTGTGCAGATTAAGGATATTATGCGTACTGAATTTCATGCTTTCAATATCAATGACACTTTAGCATCAGCTTGTGAAAGCATGGATCGTCTTAAACTATATGGTGCCCCAGTAGTGGACAATCAAGGCATTATTCACGGTATATTTACACGTCCTCATCTGATACGAGCCTTAATTGAGAAAAGAGATCCCCTTACTTTGGTCCAGGAACTTATGCAACCGTCCATACTAACTTTGGAACCTGAAAATGACATTAGTGAAGCCATTAAAAGGTTTGTTGAGACCGGGTATCGCCATTACCCGGTTAAAGACGGTTCAGGGCGTTTGGTAGGTCTAGTGCTGTCTTCAGATTTAATGCAGGTAGGTGCTCAGGAACTGTATCGAATATTTGGAACCCACCGTTTCGACTACCTGGGTAATGCCATGATTGGCATTGATGCCAAGGGTTATATACGCTCAGTTAGCCAGAGCGCTCGCAAGCTGTTTGGGGACAAGGCATCAGAACTGGTTAACAAACACGTAATGGAAACCATCCCCTTGATGGAAAATTTGGCCAAAGAGATGGTTTTGGATGCTCAGAAGGCTAAGGAACTTACTCACCAGTTGAACATTGCCTTAAATAAAATCGAATACTACCGCAGCGAATTAAAAACGGTGCGCAGCAAGTATACCTTCAATGAAATAGTGGGCATGTCACCACAGATGAAAAAACTGAGACATCTGGCAGCCCAAGCGGCCAAAACAACTTCCACGGTATTGATTAGAGGCGAAAGCGGAACGGGCAAAGAACTTCTGGCTCAAGCTATACATAATGCCAGTTCGCGAAGTAATCAACCCTTTATTAAAGTAAACTGTGCGGCCATACCGGAAAGTTTGATGGAGTCAGAATTATTTGGTTACTGTGAAGGAGCCTTTACTGGTGCTCTGCGCGGCGGTAAACCTGGTAAATTTGAGCTGGCTAATGGCGGCACTATATTTTTAGATGAAATAGGAGATCTTCATCCCAGTATACAATCTAAACTGTTGCGAGTTTTACAAGAATTCGAATTTGAGAGGCTGGGAGGTACTAAAACCATTAATGTTGATGTAAGAGTAATAGCGGCTACCAATCGTGACTTGCGTGACTTGATGAGACGGGGTAAATTTAGAAGTGATTTATTCTATCGCCTTAATGTGGTGGATCTTCATACTCCTCCCTTAAGAGAACGTCGAGAAGATATAGACTATCTTACAGACTATTTACTGGAGAAGATCACGGACCGTCTACATATCCCCCTGGTAGCAATCAGTAACGAAGCACGCCAATTGTTGCGGGAATACGATTTTCCAGGTAATGTTCGTGAGCTAGAAAATATTTTGGAGCGAGCCATCAATATTATTAATGAGAATACTGATACTATTCAGCCAGAACACTTGTCATTGTTGGGATTTAATACGGCACCGAGTGCCAATTCAGTAAATCATAACCTTATGAGTAGTTTACCTATGACTTTAGAGGAATCCGTGAGTTTAGCGGAGAAAAATGCTATATTGGAGGCATTGAAACATTCGGGAGGAAACCGGAAAAAAGCAGCCCAACTTCTAAATATTCATCGCTCTTTACTTTATAAAAAACTACGCAAGCACAATATTGGCTAGACAGGGAGGAAAGGTAATGAAAAAGGTTGCTGTTCTGGGGGCTGGCATTATGGGGGCCGGTATTGCCCAGGTAGCAGCTCAAGGTGGATACCAGGTACTTCTACGCGACCTTCAGGAGAATATTGTTAGAGATGGGCTGCTGACGGTGGAAAATAATTTAGCTAAGGCTATTCAGAAAAAAAGGCTAACTACCCAGCAGCGTGATGAGATTCTAAGCCGTATTCAAACTTGTACGGATCTAGCTGAAGTGCATGATGCTGATTTAGTCATTGAAGCGGTTGTGGAAAATATGGCAGTGAAAAAACAAATTTTTGCGGAGCTGGATCACTTGTGTCAACCTCACGCCTTATTAGCCACCAATACCTCATCATTATCCATAACTGAAATAGCATCAGCTACTAGAAGGCCGGACAAAGTATTGGGCATGCATTTTTTTAACCCAGTACCAGTTATGAAATTGGTGGAATTAATTCAAGGGTTGGAAACTAGTGCAGATACAGTTGAGTGTGCCCGTCAGTTTACCAAACAGATAGGTAAAGAAGCAGTTATAATTCAACGCGACAGTCCGGGATACATAGTCAACCGTATTTTAATTCCCTATATCAATGAGGCCATATTTATTCGCGGGGAGGGCATAGCCAGTTCGGAAGAAATCGATATGGCTATGAAACTAGGGGCTGGTATGCCAATGGGTCCGTTGGAATTGGCGGATATGATTGGACTTGATATAATCTATGCAGTTGTTTTAGCTTTTTATAGTGAATTTCGAGATCCTAAGTACCGTCCTCATCATTTGTTGTCCACCATGATTCGAGGAGGTTATCTGGGTAAAAAAAGTGGTCGCGGATTCTATAAATATGAAATAGAGAAACACGAGGAGGGGTAAGCAGTTGACTATTAAGGCAATGCCTTCTAAAGCTTTTTGGCTGGGGCTTGTTTTCGGAGGAATAATATTTGGTTTTGTATTCTGGGGTATTGACTACTCATTGGGACCTGAGGACGAAGCTCTGAAATTGGCCCTTATTCTACCAGCTTATTTTTTCGCGGGAATATTTGTATTTCTCTTGCTAGGTTCCTATGCTATCCAATACCAAATAAAAAATGATGTTTTACTGATAAAATGGGGTTTCCGTACCATAAGAATTCCCTTGGAAACAATTAATGAGATTATTCAAGTTACCGGCAAAAGCAATATGTTCTCCATTTTGGGAGTTAGTTGGCCAGGATATATGGTAGGCCTATACCAAGTAAAGGGTTTGGGACCAGTAAGAATGTATGCTACCCAACCGCAGCAGGGATTTGTTTACCTAAAGACCAGTAGAGGCTTTTTTGGCCTTACTCCTGTTAATGACAATTTAATAAATAAAATTGCGGAATGTACGGAAAAAGAGATAACCGTTGTTGACATGGATAGTATGCCCGAAGAAATTAAAGGCAAGAGCATGCAGGAGGATGGTTTTTACCGACTTTTGTTTGCGCTTAATATAGTCCTTTTATTGGTATTTGCGGCATATCTAGCCATATTTTTCCCCAATTCGGGGGCACCACCTTTTGTAGTATTATTATTAGTACTAGCCGTAGCCCTATTTTTCTTCAATATTAGTAATGCTGGGAGGCTGTTCCAGTTCAGTGAAATGGGCGGGTACATTCTCTTACTAATTGGTATCGCGGTAACTGGCATATTTTTAATACTGGCTCTATCAGAAATCAGTCTTTAGTGAATTCATGATACATGTAGGTGATTATTCGTGAATCAAAGGCTGAATAGAAATAATAACTTGGCCTTTTCAAGAATCGAAAAGGCCTTAATTATGTGTCTAAGTGTATTAGAGTTGACTAGAAAATTAAACAATATGATAAACCAGGAAAGATGGAAAACAGTTTTATTCAAATCTCTGGTAATCTAGAGACCACAGGGATATAATATTGATCTGACATTTTAGGAGGGATTACAGCTCATGCAGCTTGGTATTATCGGTCTACCTATGGTAGGTAAAACTACTATTTTCGAATTGCTTACAGAAGGACGTCATAAAGGAGGAAGCGCTAGCAAAGCCAACTCAGCTATAGCCAGAATTCCCGATTATCGTATTGATTATTTATCTGAACTATATAAACCCAAGAAAACCACCTACGCTCAACTGGAAGTAGTAGATATTCCTGGTCTAGCACCCGGAAATGAGAAAGGAGCCTCAGTTTTTTTGGATGCAGTTAGACAGGCGGATGCGTTGCTGCATGTGGTTCGTGTTTTCGAAGATGATCTGGTGCCTATGGTGAGTGAAAAAATAGATCCCATAGAAGATATCGAACTGATTAGTTATGAACTTTTGCTTGCCGATTTAGATTTAATTGATAAACGGATTCAACGTATTAATTCAGGTAAACGTAAACCCCAGGCTGAAAAAGAACTGGGCCTTCTGGCGCGTTTGCGCGAAGCTCTTGAAAATCAGCAACCCATTACCACCGTTGAACTCAATGAGGAAGAACAAGCTATTATGAAAAGCTATCAGTTTCTGACCAACAAGCCTCTGCTGGTTTGCCTCAATCTTTCCGAAGCGGATTTAGTGTCAGGTCAATATCCTGGTCGTGAGCAAGTACAAGAATATTCACAGCGGTACGGTATACCAATAGTGGAGCTATCAGCCAGCATTGAACGCGATATTGCCGAGTTGGAAGAAGAGGAACGGGGTTTGTTTATGCAAGAAGCTGGTATAGATGAACCTGGCCTGGTCAAAGTTTCACGCAGTATGTATGAACGCCTTGGCCTCATCTCCTTTTTTACAGTGGGAGAAGATGAGGTCAAAGCCTGGACTATTGAAAAAGGTACTATAGCGCGAAAAGCAGCCGGTAAAATCCATTCTGATATTGAACGGGGTTTTATCAGAGCTGAGGTAGTAGAGTTTCAGGATCTAAAAGAAAAGGGCTCCATGGCGGCTGTAAAGGAACATGGACTGTTCAGACTAGAAGGTAAGGAATACATCATTAAAGACGGAGACATTGTGCATTTCCGCTTTAATATTTAGGTGGGGGATTTGTTGTGAAAGCTATTATTATCGGCGCAGGGAAAGTTGGGTTCAGTATTGCTCAGCTACTGTCTAGTGAAGAGCATGATGTGGTAGTAATAGAACAAGATGAGGAAAGAAGCCAAATAATTGATCAGGTTCTGGACGTGAAAGTAATCAATGGCAGCGGTGCATCCTGGAGAGTATTAGAAAATGCAGGTGTGCGCCAGGCTGACATGGTAGTAGCGGTGACTGAATTAGACGAACTGAATATGATATCCTGTCTTTTGGCCAAGCAATACGGGGTGAAAACTACCGTGGCCCGCGTTCGCAGTACCGATTATGTGGAAACCCCCTACTTTTCTCCGGAGTCATTATTGGGCATAGATCTAATAATTAATCCGGAACGGGTTACAGCCATGGAAATTGCCAAAATTGTAATGAATCCTGTAGCTTTAAATGTTGAGTATTACTCTCAGGGCCGGGTACAGTTGATGGAGCTGTTAGTTGACGAAAACTCACCATTAGCAGGAGTAAAAATAAACACCCTGGATAGCTCCAACAAATATAACATTGTTGCTATCACCAGACAACATCGAACCATTGTGCCAAGAGGCGACGACATCGTATATGCCGGTGACCATATATACATTATGGCCAATACTGATAATATGCAGGAAGTATTGCGAACAATTGGCGTACAGCAGCGCAAAGCTGAACACATAATTGTTTTGGGAGGTGGGCGCACTGGTTATTATATAGCCCAAATCTTAGAAGAAAAGCGTCAGCCTGTTAAGATTAAGATTATTGAAAAAGATCCTAAAAGAGCTAGGGAGGTATCACACCTAGTTCAAAATGCAATGGTTATAAACGGCGATGGCAGTGATTTGGATCTGTTAGAAAGTGAAAACGTAGGCCAAGCGGATATTTATATCGCAGTTAGCAATGATGATAAACTCAATCTGCTTTCCTCATTAATAGCGCGTAATCTAGGTGTGCCCAAGACTATTGCCAAAGTAAAAAGATCTGATATTATGCCTTTGATGCAACAGGTAGGGGTTGATGTTGTTTTTAGCCCTCGTCTTTTAACTGCCGGGGCTATATTAAAATATATACGCCGGGGAGACATTATATCAGTAACGGTTTTGGGAGAGGAACGAGCTGAAATGATAGAATTAATAGCCCAACCGGGTTCGATAGCTGTTAATAAAGAATTGTATAAGGTGAAATTCCCCAGAGGTGCAGTGTTGGGGGCAATTTCTCGCGGTGATACGGTCATAATTCCCAATGGTTCGAGTGTCATTAGGGCCGGGGATCGGCTGATCGTGTTTTCTATATTTAATAGCATTCATAAAGTTGAAAAACTGTTTATCAATGGAGGCAAACATTAATTGGTTCGGCGGGAAGTTGTTCTCAATTACGTAGGAAAGATTATTGTTATTATTGGTCTCGCCATGTTACTGAATGTAATATGGGCGCTGGTATATAAAGAAACAACCGTATGGCAATTACTAATAGCCTCTTTCATTACCATAAGTTTAGGGGGAGGACTAACTAAAACATACCATCACAATCAAAGCTTAAACTACCGGGAGAGTTTTGCTGTTGTCACCTTAGGGTGGATAGCAGCATCATTGGTAGGTACCTTACCATTTCTACTAACTGGCCATATACCATCATTTGCAGATGCTTTATTTGAAACGGTTTCCGGATTCACCACTACGGGGGCTAGTGTTTTAGCTGATGTTGAAGCCATGCCCTACAGTTTATTATTTTGGAGAAGTTTGACCCACTGGTTAGGCGGAATGGGCATTATAGTGTTATTTATATCAGTAATAGGCGGTATGGGATATGGAGCAAATCAGCTGTTTAAAGCGGAGATCACTGGCCCTGTATCCGATAAAATTAGTCCTCGGATTAAGGAGACGGCCCGTTTTCTTTGGATCACCTACGTCGTTTTAACCATAGTATTAATCATACTACTGTTAGCTGCGGGAATGGGTTTCTTTGACGCTGTGTGTCATGGGTTTAGCACTGTGGCCACCGGAGGTTTTTCCACTAAAAATCAGAGTATAGCCTATTGGGATAGTGGAGCTATACAGTGGATTATCATTCTCTTTATGTTTTTGTGTGGAGCAAGTTTTGCTTTGCATTATCAAGTGTACTCTAAAAGGACCTTAAAACAATACCTGGTGAATCGTGAATTCCGCATGTATTCTTTACTCATCATCATAGCAACAGCCATAGTTATATTAGGCCTCAACCTGGGGAATGGCATAGAGCACAAGGTACGGGAAGCAGTTTTTCAAGTAGTATCTGTAATCACCACTACCGGTTTTTCAACCATAGATTATGACCAATGGGCACCTATGGGCAAAGGAATACTCTGGCTGTTAATGCTGGTAGGAGGCTGTGCTGGCTCCACTGCCGGGGGTATTAAGGTAATCCGTCATTTAATATCCTTACAAAGAGTTGGCATTGAACTGAAGCACATGCTACATCCCCGAGCTATGATATCGCAAAAATTTGGTGATAAGTTCCTGGATGAAGCTTTGGTTACCAATGTTTTGCAGTTTATTTTCCTCTATGTATTTATAGCTGGTCTAGGTACATTGGTTATGACCGCTCTTGGACTTGATTTGCTCAGCAGTTTAAGTGCATCCATAGCTTGTCTGGGAAATGTGGGCCCGGGATTTGCAGCAGTAGGCCCTGCGGTAAACTACGGTTTTATTCCTGACATTGGTAAATACGTTTTGTGTTTATTAATGCTTCTAGGCCGTTTGGAAATCTATACTTTTATATTGGTATTCATACCGGACTACTGGAGAGAATAAAACCTTCGGTTTATATACAGACCTTTTATTTTCACAAGCACAAGAGACCGTATTGCACGCACTTCATCGATAAGACATATTATGCATTATATAATCGGTGAAGGAGCATTTTAATGCGAAAAGTATACAGCCAAAAACCATCAGTTTTGATGCCACCTTCCGTTGCTTCACAACTTCCGGCAACTATTATCCTTCAAGCCGGAAATCGTTCAGTTAAAGTTGCAGTCGCCACAGAGCCTGGAAGTTCTGTTGAATATGGAAACCAACTTATAGTGCTGCCAACCGCTGCTCGAGGGATGGGAATACCCTCGTGTCCTTATCGTATCTTGAAACAGGATGAAACGAGTGTTAGAATTGGCCCTCTGGTTGGTATATTAGCAGCTGGAAGACCAAATGAAACTAACCAGTCTGAAAAAGCCAGGCGATTATACAGACAGCTTATTCTCCGAGGATGGGAAAAAGGTATATTTATATACTGCTTTTCTCCTCAAGACGTTTCCTGGGGACGAGGCCTAATTCGCGGTTATACCTTCAGTCCCAATGGCAAATGGTTAGCTGGCACTTTCCCCATACCTGATGTGGTATACAATCGAATCCTATATCGGAGTACGGAAAATCAAAAAATGGTGCAAAAATTATTGGAAGGCTTTGATAAATATCCAGGGGTCTATCTTTTTAATCGACGTTTTCTTAATAAATGGGAGGTCTCTAGAGTACTTGAACAGGATCATAGAACCCGACATTGGGTTCCGGAAACCTTACCTTTCTCCGCCAACAATCTACAGCTATTGCTAAATCGTCACCAGGAATTGTTCCTCAAACCATATCACAGCAGCCGAGGCCAAGGAATCATAAAAATTGAGCGTACCCATGACGGTAGGGGATTTCGTTACGGACGTTCAGAATGGAAGGGTAAAAACTGGATTTACGTGCCCACCTATAACAGACTCAACTCCAAATTAAGACAAAACATTGGTTATCAAAAACGGTACCTTATTCAGCAGGGCATAGAATTAGCTCGCCTGAGAGGCAGGGTGTTTGATTTACGAGCCCAAGCGCAAAAAGACCGGAGAGGAGAATGGGTATTAACCGGAGTAGGAGTACGAGTGGCAGCTCAAAACCGCTTTGTAACACATGTGCCCAATGGTGGCTCAAGAGCTGATTTTGATAAAGTTATCAAGGAGGTGTTTGACAGCTCGAAAATACAGAGTTCCATTGAGCAAGAGTTAAACAGTATCGGCAGTATAGTACCTCAGGTTTTAGAGGACGGATTAAAGATTTCACTGGGTATTTTATCGCTGGATATTGGGGTGGATACATCAGGGAAATTATGGATCTTAGAAATAAATTCTAAACCTGCCAGATTTGATGAAACTGAAATACGGTCTAAACATATGCAACTATTGATTGATTTTTTTATTTTTGCAGCTGAACACAATTCTAAAGGAAGGTAGTCTTATGAATTTGACTATTCTGTACCAAATGAATTCGGTTGGGGAAAAGCTGCTGAATACTATGCAAAAAATATTTGATGAGGTTGAGTATAGAGTCTTATCAATCAATAATGTGAATTATTATCAAATTGATCGCATAGACCATTTTTCATCGGTACGCAGGATAATTAACACCCCCAGAGCGATTCGCAACAGTATAAATATGGAAGAAATCGCTGGAATACTAAAAGCTAACAACATTTCCCATGGTTTGTTAGAAGAAGAAAGTGTAAACCGAAGTTACGAAGTAATAATCGTTGATTTGGAGACGATTTCGATAAAAGTCACTACATTCATAAAAGGTAAACAGCAGACCAAGTACATTCGGGAGAGAGACAACCAGAAGATAGCTGATTTAGCAAGAAGAGTCAGCTATTTAGTGGGTTTAGACATCGCGCTGGTGACTATCGTCTTGACTGCCAGGCGTCGTTATAAAGTTGTAAGTATTAATTCCTCACCAGAAACCCGGGATAAAGATTTTGAGCGTATGATTGAAAAAATAAAAAGAATTGCACAAAGGGAGCATGATCTTAAGAATATACAGGTTAAAATGGGGGCTGATCCTGAGTTTATGATAGTTAACAGTAAAACGGGGAAAATGATATCGGCATCAGAGTTTTTCCCCCGGGACGGAATAGTAGGCTGTGATAATATAAGGGTTCCAAACCGTCAACAGCGTCCCATTGCGGAAGTGAGGCCGCGTCCAACTACATCTCCGCTGGAGCTAACTACCAATATAAGGCAGGCACTTGTTAGCGCATCTCGATTAGCACCGTATAAGAATACGCGTTGGATGGCAGGAAGTCAACCGGTAACCGGCTATTCCATAGGTGGACATATACATTTCAGCAATATTCGTCTGGATGGTGGACTGCTTAGAGCACTGGACAATTATCTGGGAATTCCCATATTTTTAATTGAAAACCCTGTAACAGCCGCGAAAAGAAGAAAGAAGTATGGTTTCATTGGAGATTATCGTATAAAAGATCATGGCGGCTTTGAATACCGTGTCTTAGGGAGCTGGTTGATCAACCAAAAAATTACTACAGCTGTGCTATGTCTGGCTAAAATTATTGCTAACCGCTATGCTGAGATTCCTCAGAACTATCTTAATACCGCTGAAGCTCAGAGAGCTTTCTATAAAGGTGATCAAGAGTATTTTCGACCCATTTTCAACTCATTATGGTCCAACCTAGAAAACTTAGACCTGTATCAAGAATATAAAGAAGAATTGCAAATAATACCAGAAATGATAACGAACCATGTGATTTGGGACGAAAAAAGCGATTTGAGAAAGGGCTGGAAACTGGGGCAACCACCTAAAAAACAGTACAGTGGTAGTAAGGCAATGGGCAGGCCATCTTCAGTTATATCAGCGGGAAGAACAATAAACCCCAGCTCATATTTTTCAGGTGGCACCTCACGAACCAGTACATCTTTGCGTTCTTCACAGGCGCGAGGTTCTTATAGAGTGAATAGTGACCGGAGGTCAGCAACCACAACCCAACGTGGTCGAATTGCCTCCGGTCAAATTCGCTCCTCCAGCAGAACCAGTATTATTCGATAAACGGTTTACTAACGCATATTTAATGTGCTTAACAACTTATTAACAGCCTGAACATGGTAACCAACCCGGACTGACAAGGATGGATTATCACAAGTTTCAAAAATCATAGCTCGTACCCCCAGGTATTGACCAGCAGCTCGGGCCAAACTACCTTTGACCGGGTAACGGAGCAAGGAAAACTTTTTAATTGAACTGCTAATGCCTCTATTGAGGTCATTTACTATGGCCTGAGCAGTGGTCTTGGTAGAATTGGCTGGATAATAGATTAGGGTTTGTCCAACTGAACTGGTTTTAGGATTCTTGTAATAGTCATAACCTTCATGAAGATCTATTAACCAATCCACATCATAATCCTTAATAGCACCGTAAATTGCCTTAGCTAAGACAGTTTTAGGTGCCTGGCTGGCTGATTGTGGGAACGAACGGTTCAGATCACTATACCCTTTGGCTGCCCGCCGGTTAGCCTTGATGGCTAATTGGTTTGCTTCCGGTATAACTAATAGGGTTCCCCGGGAAATCTTGTATTGGGATATCTTACGGGCTGCAGTATAACCAGCCTTTTCATTTCCATGTACACCACCCACAACCATTACAACAGGTCCTGGCTTCCCGCTGTTTATCACATACATTGAAGTAGCATATTTTGTACCTGCTGCCAGTGTTTTAACTTGTACGTCAGAGTTGGAACTGGTTGGCGTTGCATAAACAAAGCTGCAATAACTGGATTCTTCTCCAGCTTGATTAATGGCTTTAACCTTTAAGGTGTACTTTTTGCCATTGGTTAAGCCAGTTAAACTGTAGCTTGTACCACTGGTAAACACAGACTTGTAGGATCCACCAGCAGGCTTGTAAGCCAAGCGATAGTGTTTTAAGTCCGTTTCAGGGTTCTTATTCCATTGGACATCTAATCTGCCATCACCAATGGAAACCACCTTTAATCCTTTGGGCACACTTGGTGCTGAAGCTTTTGAGGTGGTTGCTAAAGGCTTCAAAGCAGGAAGCTGATTAGAATTGGACACCGAGGTATGATATGTATAGGGGATCCCGTTCATTCTAATCGTAATGGCTTCAGGATCGCAGATCTCGTCAGTATTGGCGAGATGTGGGCTCGATGGAGCTATGGTAGATATGGTCAGCCCCTTGGCATCCTGTGGCAGTACTGTTAGAGTTGACCAAGTTAAGATACCAATAATGAGTACTGCCATACAACGTGAAAGGGTAGTTCTTACTTTTTGCAAAGATTATCACTCCTTTCCTTTGCAAAGCTTTCTTTACAAAAAAGTAAGTACTACCCAAAATACTACAAGAATTGACAATATCCTTCATTTTAACCATAGTAAATTATGGCAAATCAAACCGTAATATGGTTAAACAGGAAGTTTATTAGCTCTGCCTGGTCGCTATATTGGTAAATGGTTTCCTTTATAGCAGATATGATCAAGTCTGATTCGGCAAAGTTAGCGGTTACTGCGGAAAACCCAATTTGGGAACGTTGCCAAAGCTCGTGGTAATCAACTTCACTGACCGACACGTTAAAACGCTTTCTTATTCGCGCAATAACTGCATGAACCGTTTTGCGCTTTTCCTTTAGTGAGGTAGAGTAGGGTAGATGCAAATCAATGGTCCCGTAAACTACAAACATAGCTTGAAATACCGCCTTTCAATAAAATAGTCGGAATAAATCAATACTTAGTCGAAATGTATTGTATATTGTCTGAAGTTTGATATCATTATAGGTGTATAAAAATATTTAATATCATCGCTACCAGGGGGATATTGGATGAATATAGAACAGTTTGAAGTTTTTCGCACTATAGCCCAAGCAAAGAGTTTTACTAAGGCAGCTAAAATACTAAATTTCACCCAGCCAGCGATAAGTTCCCAGGTTAAAACGTTAGAACAAAACTTAAATACAACTTTGTTTGAACGATGCAACACGGGAGTCAAGCTCACGGAAGCAGGACGAAAATTCTATGAATACGGTGAACGTATTCTGGCTATATACGCTGAGATGGAACGGGAAATAGCCAATATATCTGGGCATAATAAAGAATTCATCAATGTCGGTGCTAGTTATACAGCTGGGAATTACTTTTTACCTGCATCTATAATAACCTTTAAAGAGCTGCATGATAATGTTCATATTAGGTTGGATATTGGTCATAGTAATGATATTATCAATTCCATAAAAGATCGTTCTCTAGATTTAGGAGTTATAGAAGGAGATTCCTACTCAGATAAAGATCTTGATGTCTATAAAGTAAAAAGCAATGAATTAGTGTTAATTGCTCCACCTTATAATCGCTGGTTTACTAGCCACATGGTTACATTAGAAGAACTTATGCAAGTACCCTTTATTGCTCGGGAAGAAGAATCAAGTATTCGCCATTTCTTAGACTCAAACTTAAAGAGCCAAGGAATTAGCTTTGAAGATTTTAACATAGTGACAGAGATAAGCAACTTTGATGCTATTAAGGAAGCCGTTATGAGGAATAAAGGGATATCCCTAGTGCCATTACCAGTAGTACAAAGGGAAATAACGGAGGGGCATCTTACTCGATTGGAAGTTAAGGGTCTCGAACTGGCCTGGGATATGAAAGTAATAATTCGAGCTAATGAAACATTAACTGGATTAAAAGAGGAGTTTTTAGAATTTATTACTGACCC
>ERZ773359.608-NODE-608-length-51137-cov-38.590365_pt1 | contig 51137 bp, 51 predicted proteins | sample MGYA00374955_ERZ773359 | MGnify/ENA primary metagenome ERZ773359 (study PRJEB29098, sample SAMN04486028) | biogas fermenter metagenome | study: EMG produced TPA metagenomics assembly of the Biogas fermentation microbial communities from Germany - Plant 4 DNA1...
ATGGGCAGAATGACCGCAAATCCAAATTCATATAATATAAGTTTAGAAGGAGAAGTTTCAGATATATTATCACATTTTAATTCAGATTTTGTATTTGATATTATAAAGGATAATATCAATAATCGATTTAATTATTTTCAATTAGCTATGGTAAATATTCCAGCTTCATTTGAAGCTAGATTTAAAACAGCAAAATTACAATTTCCTGAAAATGTGGATCAAATTGAAGAAATTAGAATTGATACTTACAATCAGATATTAAATATATTAGCAAATAATTTTAATGTTCAAATAAATTATAATAATATAACAGATGTTTATTCTGCTGCATATTATTTATATGATTTCTTAGTATCTAATTTTTCAAATAATTTAGTAAGTTTCTTTGCCAATTACATAGTAAAGGAAAAGAATAGTTTATATGAAGGGTTACAACTAGCCAGATTTAAGAAGAGTAAAGATAGTAGTACAATCTATGCTAAAAAATTATATAAAAATCCAAAATTAGCAATTATAAATGCTAATTTAGATTATGTTATAGATAATATCTGTGCATTTGATATATCATTTTATACAATATTAAATACAATATACCAGGATAAAAATATAATTAAATATCTTAGTGATATTTGTTTACCTATTTATGATTTCTTTAAAACAACTTATGCATCATTACTTCAAAGTCAATATAGACCTATATTATTAACTAATATACGTCTTGAAATACAAAGGTTATCTATTAATGAAGATATAGATATAACAAATATAAAATAAAAGGAGTGTTTGACAATGAATAGAAACATTTTAACAGATGAACATATCGAGGAATTATCAAAGATTTTAAAAGATTCTAAAACAGAAGAATCTAAATTAATGGAAAGAATCAATTCAATTGAAGGTGACGTTGATGATAGAAATTATGAAGGAATACCAGAAAATACTGAAGATAATCCATATCCATATAATCTTATAAATAAGGAAGTTATTGAAGCTCAACAATATGTTTCTGTTGATCCTGTAACAGGTGTAGAAACTAAAATTAATTCCCCAGAATTGTCTACTAAATCATTAACCGAAGAATTAGAAAATACCAATATTGAATTAGATCCAGAGATGGGAAAAGATTCTTTAAAAGGTTTCGGTTTATCTGATGAAGAAGCCATGAAAGTATTTGATATCATTTCAAGATATAAAGCAGGAGAAAAATTTAATATTTATCATGAACTTCCAGAAAAGATTCAAAATATTGTAAGAGGGTTAAATGGAAATAACATGGCTACAATCAATGCTACTGCTAGAGATTTATTAAATCATTTTATTAACGAAATGGAATCAGATAAAGCATTTGTAGATTTACAAGTTTCTATAAGCAATGAATTAAAGAAGATAAATATATCTCAAATGTATAATGATGAATTAAAACAAAATATGGAAGTTGAACTTCCAAAGAAGGCTGATGAATTAGAAGCTGCTGGTGAGATAGAAAAGGCTAATACATTAAGAGCTATATCAGAAACATTCATTGACTCTTATACATTAAAGACTGTATTACATGAACTAAATAATAATCAATCAATACGAAAGAAAATTAGAAAAGATTTATCAAGATATAAGAGATTTGTAAATGAATTTAACTATAAATATCTAAAATCAAAATTTAAGATAAAGGATATTAAGTTACTTGAAAAAGTACTTCCTAAAGTATTAAAGAATGAAGGTATAACTGTAGATGATATTAAGAAATTTATAATTGTTATTTGTAAAGTAACAAAAAATATGTCTCCAGATAATATTATAGAACATACATTCATGTATTATACTATACAAAATTTATTGATGCTTCAATATGTTGATTTAGATGTTTCCGAATTTGGGAAACAAATATATGATAATGTTGTACAAGCTATTAAATTGATGAAAGAGGTGGAAACAAATGAATGTAATATCAGCAAGAAGTAGCTATAAAACTATCGCTAATATAGAAATTATATATGATGATCAAAGCTCAAAGAATGTAGAAGTTAAGATTGGTGATATAGTAAGAATTAATTATGTAATATTACCTAGCAAATTAGATACAGTTGAAGGAAAAGTTATAGAAATAGATCGCAAAACAGATTTCTTAGTAATAGACTCATCTGAACAATTTAAGAGTTGCGTTGTACAATTAGCTATTGAAAATATTAGAGATATAGAAGTATTATAATTTTCAAATTGGAGGCATTAGTATGATATATAGATTTTCATTCATATTCATACAATTATTCATAATAATATTCTGTAGTTTAAATATGATAATTCGTTTTCACTATGTTAGACATGGTTCAAATATTAGATATAAACTATTTAATTTACTTAAAGCAATATTATCATTATATGTAATATCTTTGGCAGTAACTACTAATTCTATTTTACTATTATTAGTATTGCTGTTATTTACTGAAGGATTAATAATATTAAATAAGTTTTAATAAATAAGAGTTCAACTTAAATGTTGAACTCTTATATTTTTTATATCTTAACAATTTAATAATGGAAGGAGATGATCAAAACAATGTATGATATTCCTAAGTTTTTAAAAAGAGATGGAGAAGCTTTATTATTTAATACTTCAGGAGAACTAATTTACTATGTTCCTGAGGTATATTTTGAAAAAGGTATTGCTGAAGTTATCGGTGAATTTGTAAGCTTATTAGGTGTATTTGATTATGCAATATTTGATGAAAATGGAAAATCATCTGGATTAAAACCTTTTAATTTTCCTACAATATTCTTATGTAGCCCATATACAATTGAGAAACAAAAAGATTTACAATTAACTAAATATTCTGAACCACAAGATTATAGATTATTGAAATTCAAAAAAGACGATAAAGTAGTAGTTTCTGTAAAAGTTCCAAAATCTGTTGAAAATGCTGAAGAATTTTTCAGATTATTTAATACTGGAAAATTACCTACCACAATACCATATGATGAACTTCATAGATATTTTATTGAAAATATAAGATTAAATGGAGAAAATTATGGTATAACTATGCAAGCATTTGGAATGTTAATATCTGAAGTTTGTAGAGATCCAAAAAATAAACAAAAATTATTTAGACATACAGATATTAAAGATATGACTAATTATACTACAATAAATATAAAACAGATACCTAAAATGGTAAGTCCATTCACATCTATTACTAGTGAAAATTGGGATGAGGCTGTAGTAAATGCAATAAGTAATAAAAACGATAAGTATTCACCATTGGAAGTGTTATTCACTAAGTAAGAAAAATAACATATGAATAAAGCATTAATAACTTTAAAAAGTAATATTATTAAAGGAGGTAAAAATAATATGATCCCAACTACGATATTTGAAGTGATCGATAACTCTAAATCAGTGGAAGTTAAAGCCCAAACAACACATAAACCACTGTTTTTAACAGTAATAAGTTCTGATAAAGGACCTGAAGATTTAAGAATAGTCGATTCTGCAGATATGTTCTACAAATTATATGGTAAGGATATATCTTTTGCAAGACATGGACAACCATTATTACAAGCAGCTAATATAGTTGATAATGGTGGAAGTTTATTAGTAAAGAGAGTTGTTGCAGACGATTCAGCATTAGCTAATATTGCTGTTGTTGCAAAACTATCAAAGACTCAAGTTCAAAAAACAGATGCTAAGGGTAGACCAATTTATCAAACTCCTTCAGGAGATGAAACTACTGTAGCAGATGGTAATACTCCAGTAATGATAGATTGCTGTAAGATTAAATATGAATGCAAATCTGTATCTGGTGTTAAAACAATTCAAGCTGCAGCAGCAACTATAAATAGTATGTTGAACGATGCTGATGACAATGGTGGAACATATCCATTATTTGTTATTGCAGACAATGGTAGAGGTTCTAGTCATAAGAAATTTAGAATTTCTCCATTATATGATGATAGTAAATATCTTAACTATATAAGATATTCATTAGAAATTATAGAAAATGATGAGATTATAGAAACTCTTACATTCTCACTAAATCCAATTATAGTTGAAAATGGTACGAATAAATCTCTTCAAAACGTTGTATCTTTAAGCTCAAATCAGGTTACAGCAATTTCATTTGATGATAATTATGAGCTATTTGTTAATCAGATTGCAAGTATAGCTGGAACAACAGCTGAATACTGTAAAGCTTCAGATTTACTATTTGGAAAAGAAGTAAATTTAATTGATTTGAACAATATTCAAGTTGATCCTACAGGATTTAATCTATCCTATATCTATGGTATATCTTTAGATAATGGCAGTGATGGCTCATTCGGTATAGCTCCTTTTGGAACTCTTGAATGGGAAAAAAGAGTAGTAGAAGTATTTGATGGTTCTTTTAGTGACGACATTTATGATGTTGACAAATACAAAATAGATGCAATTGTAGATGCAAACTATCCAAGTCCAGTTAAACGTGCTATCGAAAATTTAGTAGCATTTAGAGAAGACCTTTCCTACTTTAGAGATTTAGGATTAGGACTTTCTACATTAGATGAAATCTTAGCTGCTAATGAAGAAGTATTTAAAAACAAGTACTGCTTCACTTATGGTGTATCATATGATATTATTGACCCATATACTAAGAAGCAAATACCTGTTACAATAGGCTATAGCATAGCTAGATTACTTATAAATCATTTTAACAGTGGTAGAGTAAGACCATTCGCTGGTCAATTATATGGTGTTACTATACCAGAAGCTATACCTGGAACTGTTAATTACATTCCTAAGGTAACCCCATCTGAAAATCAGAAGCAAATACTTTCTGATAACAGAATTAACTACGTATCATATTATGATAACGTATTAACTATTGAAACACTTTACACTTCACAGAATGAGTTTACTCAGTTGTCATTTATAAACAATATTCTTGCTATTCAAGAAGTAGTAAAGGCTGTAAGAACAAGATGTCCAAAGATTAGATATAGCTTTATCGATGGTGATGATCTTGAAACTTACAGAAGAGATGTTCAAACTATACTTGATAACTATATATCAAACTTCAAATCATTAAAAATGGTTTACACTGCTGATGATGCTATGCTTTCCAATAAAGTATATTATGCATCAATTGAAGTAGCATTTAAAGATTTCGTACAAACTGAATACTTCAAGTTATTCGCAATATAATTTTTAAAAGGAGGTAAAAAACATGTTTGAAAATCTTTCAGAGGTTAGAGATTATACCACCTCCACCCTGATGAGAGGTGTAACCGATTTCGGTAATCTTAAACAATATAACTTATATGAAACCGGTTATTCATTCTTAGTATGTGTATCCGTACCAGTTTTCCTTGAAAAATTAGCCAAGGAGAACAAGAAGTATGATATATTGCTGAACAATTATATTCATATAATTGAGAATGAGTTCAGAGGACTCGATGGATTAGAAAATTTAACAACTGAAACTGTAGAATTAACTAATGGAATTTCTAATATAAACATGATTTCTAAGGTAAATGAGCAGTCTGCTTCAACCGTATCAATGAGATACTTCGAAAAAGCAGCAACTCCAATTACAAGATTACATGAATTATATCTAAAGGGTATTAAAGACCCAAGAACTCAAATTAAGACTTATCATGGCCTTATTGATAAGGGTATTTTGGAACCTGGATATGAAAATGAAGTATTTACTTTCTTATACTTTGTAACAGATAACTCTGTATCAAAGATAGAAAGAGCTATGTTATTATTGAATGCTCAGCCAACTAGTGCAGAAACTTCTATGTTTGAATCTGAAAAGGGTACAATTGAAGTTAAAGAAATAACTACAGAATTCAACTGTTTCCCAGTTGTTAGTGATGTTATAAACGCTAAGGCTAAAGCATATCTTGATTATATGAATAATAATACTACAACTCCATTGTCTAAGAGATTGATTAAGCAATCTACAGAGTTCAATTATTCATATACTCCTAATACTGCAAACTTACCAAAGGGATTCTAAAGAAAAACAAAATCAGACTATACTCATATGAGTATAGTCTGATTATTTGTCTTAAATTAATATGATGAATCTTCACTGGCTTTACTATCTTTTACTTTTTTCTCCATAATAGCTTTTTGTTTTAATTCATTTATTGTCTTTAGATCAAGATAAGTTGAAAGATAATATCTCTTAAGTTTCTGTCTAAATAAAGCTTTTACTTCTTCACTTTCCCCACCAGCTTCCATCTCTACTATATTTTCAACATAATCATTTGTATTTTGAATCATCTGATTTGTGTTTGTTATATTTAAGAATGCTGGAGGTGGTAATGATACTTTTATTTCTTCATTAGTCTGGAATTCTGAATTATAAATCATAGTAAGAATTCTACTAAAGAATCTTTCTACTACAGCTTGTCTTTTGAAAACCTTTCTCAAGAACTTACCATTAGACATGGTTAATCTAACAGCATAGTCAACAGTTTGTCTTGCTTGAATATATTCATAAGGAACATCTGTACCATTAATAGCCATTTGTTCTAATATATTCATCAATTCTGTCTTTGGATCTATATTTTGTCCTTGCATTATTTCAAACTGTATAGGAGAATCACCTGTAGGACCTACTGGTATAACATAGTCATTATAACGACCAGTTATATTTAAAATATTTTTTACAGAAGCTAATTCTCTAGCACCAAAATTAGATTTCTTAATCTGATTAATAGTATTTAGCAGGGTTTGGGATATGTTAGAATCGATATTTTGTCTTACATAGTAAACCCTTTTATCTTGACCACGAGTTAATATTCCGATTGTATTTGTTACATATAATGATGTATATAATTTAGCAGGTAACAAAGATTTATCTAAATCTGATATACCTCTATTGGTTTTAGTATCTTTTTGGAAATACATATGAACCATATCTTCTGGAGGTATAAATGATATTTTTAATTGATTCTGCATGTTTACATTAAATAAATTATTATGTTTTAATATCATATATATTTCTTTTCTTAAATCTTGATTAGCATTGATAAATTTACTATCAATGAAATTTGATAATTTGGAAGATATAAATCTCATCATCTGTTCTTTTTTCATATTATCTTCCGTTACATTAAACTTACCTGCCTTAAGTGCCATCATAGGATCGCTCATAGAACTACTTTGGGTAAATATATCATCATTTTCATATTCAAAATAATAATATCCTAAGCATAATTCATCTATATATAGAGGGATAACATTCTCTCTTCTTAATTTTTTAATTATACATCCAGGAACATTTATTTTAATATTATCTTTCTTAGCAGATATTATACCTTCTGTAGCTTCAGAACCTTCAAATCCTGAATTATTATAATTATTATTTTCTTTTTTTCTCTTATATACATTTTGAATAGCAGAATACTCATTCAATGCTGATTCTAAAATTCCAGTTGTATCTATTTCAACATTTAATTTTCCTATATTTATATCAGTTTCTAACGGTATAAAATCTTTAACACCCTCTGTTACTATTTTACTTTCTTTTCCTTGAGTTGTATCTATACATAATTTAATTTTACCATTAGTTGAAAGACTTGCTGCTTCTTGTGTTACAACTGAAGCATTATACCCAGTATTTCTAGCATTCATAATTGTATTTAATGCTTTATTATATGGTATAATATATATAAATTGTTCACCATAATGAGCTGTTTTATCATATATATCTTCAAATAGTTCTAATAAATTATAAGTTTCTTTTAATGTTTCTATTCTTTGTTGAAATGAAGGATCATCATTTAAATCAGTTTTATTTATTGCATTTACAAAGTCTTTAGAGAAATGGTCTGCTGCTAAAACATTATCTTTTTTAGCATCTAATGCATCTTCTAATTGAGGCATATATTTACAGATAAGATCAATTTCTTCATCTAGATCTTTAATATATTTATTTTGAGCATAAGTTGAAAGAATACCATCTGTAACTGATGGATCATTAAACAAATTTTCCAATTCAGTTGTTATCATTCTATCATCTTTTGTAGTATTATCACCTTTTAATTGTATACGAGAATAAAGTTTAGAAATATTAGGTATTCCTACAGAATTAATATTATTTGATATAATATTATCTATAGAATTATCTATATTTGTTTTAATCATTTCTAAATCAGAATAATTGTCTGGGTTTGTTAAATAAGTATTTTTATATAATTTCCCGATTCCTGATTGAACAGCAGTTACTAATTTGGATAGTACAGAAGTTTGCTTTTTTTGTTTTTTATTTTGTTTTTCTTCCATAAATTTCACCTCTTTTTATTATTTTATCTATTGTTACGTTAGTTATTAAATTAATTACAACAAGTAAAGATAAGTGGTATAGATTAATATCTATACCACATTTATTATCTTAAATGTATACATCTTAGATAAACTTCTATTGTCAAATTATGCTTTTTATGAATATTAAAATTACATAAAAAACTATAACCATCTATATGATCATAGATATTTAAATCTACTTTATCATTTTTTACTAATGGAAGTAATCCATTATAGATCGGTATAAAGTAAATATCTCTTCTAATATAAGTTATACCTTGATCTGTTTTTAATTTAGTAGTTTTTATAAAATCTTCGTCAGAATGTATATTTGGATATGTTATAGCATTAGTTGATAGTATAGATAATAATGAATTATTCATTCCTATTATATTAGAATATATAAAATTATCAAATAAATTTAAATGTGATATTTCATCTACATTACATTTTTTATCTTCTTTTAATTTATTTCTAATATCTAACATATCTATTGCTATCTGTGGTAATTCATAACCTACATTTATTTTCTTTAGATAAACAAAACTTCTATCGGTACCTATAATTGTATTACCTACAGTAATAACATAATTACTTTTTAATAGTTTACACAATTCTAATAATTGTAAAAATTCTTGTTTATTCATTATTGTATACCACCTTTAAAATGTTCATTTATTATACTAAAGTCAGCTTTATAATTAAAATCTACAATTCTCTGTTTATCATATTCATTAAATGAAATAACTTTCTGTTTAAATCCTTCGTTTATGAATCTTACTATAATCTGTTGATCGTTTTTATTATACCATTTTAATGCTCTAGCTGGATTTGCTATATTTGTAAAGTATTCTATTATATCTTTATATAAAGTAGCATAATCCGCAAAATGAAACCATCTTGTACAAAACTCTAACCATACATGAGATTGTAAATCTTCTATAAATGCTGCACCTCTTCTATAAATATCTTTATTAAATCTATTTTCACCATCATGTACTTTATTTGGTATATTAACTAAACCTATTTGAGTATTAGGTGCTATATTAAATTCTCTCATTATACTTGGATATAGTGATTTATAGTCATAATCATCAAGATTATCCATTATATTTATAGCATTACCAGCTATTTTCTTTTTAGCATAATCATCTATTTTAGATGGATCTGCAACAAATGCACCAGGGTATTTATCACCTTTTTCATTAAATTTATTACTATTACATCCCATAATATATCCATCGTTATAAAACTCCTTGATACCTCTATTAACAAGATATATTGTTTGTCTATGACATTTATTATATCTTGTATTATTTATAAGACATTTATTAAATACATAGTCAATATCACCAACTTTTGTTTCTATACATTTTTGAACAATTGTATCCATTATATTATAGAAAACAAATGTCTTATAATCTAAATAAGGAAGTTTTGAAATATTTGTTGTAATACTTGAGTAGTCTAACTTATGAACACCAGCTATTAAACTACCTATAGTATCAAGTTTGTAATCGGGAAAAGCATGTTGACCTTTTCTTCTAGATGCAAAATGAATCATTTGATCAAGATATACAGAGTATGAACTAATTATAGCCATATCTCCTCTTTTTGCAAATTCATTTTCATTTATAAAATCCTTATAATATTTTGCAACTTTAGTTTTAAAATCAGGATGACAAATTATATCCTCAGGATTGTATCCTAACTCCTTAATCCTTTCAATAATGTAAGGCATATCGAATGCCATGTTCCAAACTAATATAAAATCAGGCTTGGTCACATTAAATAATATAAACATGTCTTGAATTAGTTTTATTTCTTCATCGTAAAACATAAATTCATAATTAAATTCATCTAATCCAAATCTTTTTTCATTTTTCCAACCACCAACATTTTTCTTAATAAAGTCTTTTAATTCAGTAAATATTTTACCGTCTTTTAAAGAATCCTCAAATTCTTGAATTAAAGGATTATCTTTATTTCTTAATAATAAAGTATATGATGTTTTCGTCACATCATTTACTATTGTTATTGCATTTATAGGACATTCACCCATTTTTGGGAAATCACCTTTCATATGAATAGTATCCACTTCTATATCGAAGTATGCCTTTGTTATAGGAATTATACTATTTTTATAAGTATTTGAGAATCTAAATCTATAATGATCTTCAATATGCTGGTCAGCCATAAATATTCTTGGATGCATAAATAACATTGTATTTGTATATCTATTACCATTTCTAATATTATCATTATAAAAATCAAGATTACCAGTTAATTTTGCAATTGTTTTTTGTAATGAATTATAAGGTGTAGAAATCTTTTCAACTCTATCTTTTTCAATAAATAACATATTATGATCTATATATTCATCTTTTTTAGCTATATAAAATTCATATTCAGGAGATTCTATTTCCTCATATTTTTTTTCTCCTGTAGTATTATCTTTAAATATAATTAATAATTTATCTTTACTCCATTTACCATTTTTTTTATCCTTTGTTGGATATAAATAAATTGTATTTAATATTGTTAAGTCACTTCCTGCTGGATAGTTTTTAATCATCATCGATCACTCCTAAACGTACCTAAATAGGCTTTTTTATGTATTATTTATATGTTATATGCGGTATAAAAAATCATATATGTAGCTTATGGTGACATATATACAATTATTAAATTAACAGAAATATAATAGTTAAAGGAGGTTAGATATTATGAGAGTAATTAGTTTTGATAATGATACCAAAGTAGATGAAAAAGTACCAAGTCTAATTAATCTTGATTTTTTTACAAGTAATCAATCATTATTACCTGTAGAATATGTACCAGAAGATAAACCTAAGAAAAAAAGAAGACCAAAAAAGAAAATTATAGATGGTCAAGAAATAATAACTAAAGATAAAGATGACTCATCACAATTACCTTTATATCAGACAAACGAACCATATATTGATACTTATCAAGAAACATCTAATATGCTTAAAAGTTCAATATATCAAATAGATATGTTACAATCTGAACTTAAAAGTGATATAGATCAGATAAGATCATCTAAAACATTAAAGAAAAAATATGACTATATTTCATTATTAAGTGGAACAATGTCATCTTTAATATCGACCAAAGTTAATGCAATAAGAGAAATTAATAAGACAATAACAGATTCTCATAACTTAGAAATGAAGAGAATAAAAGATCTAAAACTTAATGCTGCTATGGAAGGTGACGATGATAAGAGAATCATGGATTTATATACAGCATATATTTCAACCCCAGTTGGTACCTATAATGGCCCTACTGCATATAATCCACCTAATACAATAGATATGACATTATTAAATAATAATGTATTATCTACAGAAATGTATCAAAATATGGATAATAGCTATACAGTTAGCCCTGCTGTAAATAGAATGTTATTAATGGAAAATCCAGATATTAAAACAGTTGTAAAATATGAAACTGCAACAGGAAATAGATATTTTGATGTAATTAATGTTAAAACAGGTGAATCAGTTCCTGGAATAGAGAGACCAGATCCTATGTTCTTAAATGATATTACTATAGATGTAAGAAATGGTATTGCTAGAAATATCAATTTAGACCAAACTTATACGCTTATAACTATTGACAATCCAGAAATTAATAAATATTAAAAAAAATAAACTAGAGGTTTCAAACCTCTAGTTTTTATAATTCGATTTTAAATGAAAATATTATTTTCTTTCCTGGGGTGATAGTTTGTTTATCACACTTAAATACTTTTGCAACCATTCCAGCACCATGAGTTATTGTAATAACTGCTTCATCAAAATATTCTTGATCAGCTTTTACAAGTTCAGAAATATTAACCAATTCTGATTCTAATATTAGCTGATGATCTTGAACTTCTATTACATTTAATTTTATAGGTCTCTTTTGCTTTAAGATGTTCTTATTGTAATCAATAGTTCCATCATCAGCAATCACACTATTATCAGAAGTACATATGTATAGTTTATACTGGAATAATTTAAAAAGATCCTCTGGACTACCCCCTTCAAATAATATTCTTAATAATTGTTGATTTGCATTGCTTGTTTTTTGAGTTGCCATTTGTTTACACATCTCCTTTTTAAATATTTTAAATATGAGTGCTGTATAGACCCAGTCTATACAGCGAATCTATTTGTAAACACCCTATAAGGATGCTGGAACAAAAGAGGATTATTTATTTGTTAGTATTCATATATCAGATTACCATTAGAAATATCCTCCCCATCAACTTTTTTGAGTTGAATTATATCGCAGTTACTTAGGTCAATCTCAGAATTATGACTTATAAGAAATACTTGTTCTAGATTTAATATATCACTAATTCTTTCTAGAGTATAAATAAACTGCAATCTATTTGTGGTATCCAACCCTGAGTCTAATTCATCTAGTTTTAATATATTGTACTTACTTGATGCTTGACATAATAATGCTGCATTTATGACAAGTCCCATCATAGCTTTCTGAGAACATGATGTAGAACTTATATCATCATTTCTTAATCCTGAACCTATACATGGTATTTTAAATCCATCCTCATTAATTTCAAAGGGACATAATACATATTCCCCTTCAAATAATAATTTTAATAGGTCATTTGCCATTTGTAGTGTCTTATTCATATACAACTCCATAAATAAAGTTTGAATACCTTTGGTTGGAGATGAATATTTTTTAATAGTCTCAATTTTTTCATATTTGAGATTATATATAGCTAATTCTTCTTGATATTGTTTTAATAATGATAAACCATATTTTAATTTATCTCTATCTTCAATTAATGGTGATATTTCTTTATTAATAATATCTAATTTAGAATTATATTGATCTAAGTTATCTAGTGATTGTTTAATAGTCATCATACTAGATTTAATAGCATTAAATTGTGATACCAATTCAGATTTCTTTGTTTCAATATTTGATTTTTCATTCAAATTTGATATTAATGTATTATAATTTTGGATTAATAGACTAATTTTTGATTGGTTTAATTTATCATTATCTATGTTAGATTTTAATTCTGATATTTTATTGGTTAAAGTATTTACTTTTTCTTTCATTTTATTTAATTCTTCAACCAAATCTTGTATTATATCATGTTTACTATTATATAGGTTTAAATCATTTTTTAGTTGAATTAGTATATTTGTTTTAGATTTTAATTCATCTATAATATTAGCATACTCTATATAACTATAGATATTATCAATTACACTAAAATCATATCCATTTAAAATCATATTTAAGATATTTTCTTTATCACAAAAATCCTTACCAACTTTCAACTTACTAAATATTTTATTATTTATATCAATAGACCTAACTATTCTATTTAGATAATTAATACAATCAATTATCTCTTTCATATCTTTTCTTTCTTGTATCATTGATTGTAATCTTTGATTATGTTCAAATAATAAATTATTGATATTTTCCATATTTTCTATTGGATGTTGATTAAAAGCATGTAATGCGTCTTTAATGAATGGGCAGTTATCAATTTTGCAATTAATAGGTCTTAATTTTAGATTTTCAGACATTTCATTTAGAGTTGAATATTTTTGATATAATAATTCTTGTTCTTTAATCTCTTCTTTTAATTTTTCTATATCTTTATCTAATTGGTCTATATCAGGATAAGTTTTATTTTTAACATGATAAACAGCTTTTTCTATTGCGGTAAGACTACTATTTGCTTTAAAAGTATCTATTATTGTTTTTATATCATATAAGGTATTTAATGCTAAAATATATTCTTCCTTAGATATATTCATATCGATTAATCCTATTTTGGATATGATATTTTTATAATCAGCGATATCGTGTTCATACATTTCGATAGCATTTTTTAATTGCTCTATATCGGTCTCAGATTGTAATGAATTTAATTTTTGATTTTTGATCTGAATATCTGATAATATGCTTTCACGTTCTTTTAAAAGCATATTAATATTTGATTCATTTACTTGAATATTTGTATATAATTTGTTTTGTTCATCTTTTAACTTATTATAATTATCTATAACTGTAGCATAATCTATTGATTCATTAAGTTTTAATGTATTATAAGATTTCTTAATATCATCTAGAATTTTATTATAAGCTATATTATAATTGGTTATTTCATTATATATTTTATTATAAGTTTCTTGAATAGTTCCATTTGGGTCTATTAATTTTATGGTTGATTTGAATGATGAAATTTGTTCAACAATATCATCTTTCTCATTCATAAGGTTATTAAGTCTATTTTCTATAGATACTAACGATGATTTTATTTTTTCCTCATCGCCAATATTATCTATTTTACTAGTTAAAGTATTTATCATTGCTTTAAATATTGATGACCTTTTGCTCATTGTTTTATATATATCATTATATACAACTAATGTATCTATTATAGAATTAATAAATTTCTTTCTTTCAGCAGGTTTCTTATCTGCTAACCCTCTACTCTCTGATCCTAAACTACTTAATGCAATATAATTTGGATCTAATGAGAATTCATTATATAATGTATCTTTAAAACTAGATACATTACCATTAGGATTAAGATCTTCTATTTCATTATTAATAAATTTCTTAATGAAAGCTTTAGTTGTATCTCTATCCCCATTTGACTTAACTGGATGAACAAAATGTATTTTATACAATGCATCATTATGAGAGATATGTATATACTTATGAGCTTCCATATTAGGAATAAAGTTTTCATTACTATCATACATAGGATGCAATGCATTAAATAAAGTGGATTTACCACTTCCATTTTTACCTCTTATTATAATTGTCTTGTGCTTACTTTTATTAAAATCTATTTCTATTTCATGTAATCCTAAACCATTAAATATTCCAATATAATTAATTAATTTAATATAAGTAATTCGCATAAAATATCACAACCTTCCTATTACTATAAAGTTATGATAGTAGTAATAAAAAACAAAGTGCTGTGTATTAACAGCACTTTTTGTTTTCAATGTCTTAATATTAAGTCATCATCATAGATTCCCATCATTTTATTAAGCTTATTTCTACAAATGAAACATTTATCACAATGTTCATTAATCTCCTCTAGTTCTTTAGGAAGTTCAGGCATTTTAATAGATATTACTGTTTCTGCGATAAAATTTTCAACATCGCTAGTAGAAGCTTCAGGATTCTCATTTAAATACTGTTCTATTCTTCTACGTATTTCTTTTTGAATCTTTCTGTTGTTGTATTTAAGCCTTACCTTTTCCACTATTAACTTCTTAAAATCAGAGTTGTCTAAATGACCATTTTTCATAATGCTAATCTCTCCATCTTTTTATTTTCGTTTTTTGAATACATTGTTCAAAAATATGAATAATGTATTTTTATTTATTGAAGGTTCAGGTTTCCCATTATGCCATTCAATATTATATGATTGTCCACACTTTCTACATTTAAAATAAGACATTTCTCGTTTATCAAAAGTTGAAACTCCTATTTTATCTTGATTATCTAGAAAGTATGAATAATTTACTGGTTTATTATAAGCATCATATAATTCTACAACTCTATCGCTATGACAATATATACAATGATCTTCACGTTTAATATTAATCGGACTGTTCTTCATTTTTAAGCTCCTTTTTTATTCTTTCATCATACAATGCGATAATACCACAATAATCCAATAATTCTTCTATTGAATATGATAATGAATCATACATTACATCTGCTGTAATTTGTTTAAATTCATCATCTTCATTCAGATAGTCAAATATTGATAAATCTGTACATATATCTCTTAAAGTATGTATTGTTAATACAATAGGAGCAAAAGCAATAATTTTATTATATATAGTATCACCAGTTCTAGTTACTAATTGGGTACATATATAAGTATATAATGATTTAACTACTTTCGCAATAGATTTTTGTTCATAATTATATAAGTCATATGGTATACTACATACCACTGATCTTCTATTATCTACGAATAGAGTATCCATGTATATAAAGTCATTTAATTCTCGTATTACATAGATATCTAAATCTATTGGATCTAATTTAAATTTGAACATGTTTCCATCCAAAGTTTTATCTTTTGTAACTTTTACAATCTTTTTAATATCTGGATGTATATCTACGTTCAATGATTCAAATTCACCAAATATTCTACCCCTAAGACTATTGAATAAAGTTTTAAATATTGTATTCATATCTAGTCCTCCTTCACAAATGGGTTATTTTTAGTTTCAATATATTTTTCTATTATATTGTATATATGTAGTCGTTGCTCTAATGAAGTTTCTATTTTATATCTATCTGGACTACATATATATTCAAATACTCTACCACATTGTTGGCATTGTAAATATGTTTCAAAATCTGTACATATTTTTTCTTCAATTATTTTACCATCTTTTTCTAATGGTATTATAGCTGATTGTATTTCTTTAACTACTAATGCAAGATTACAATCTGGGCATTCTGCTTGTCCATAAAATGAAATAACTTTTTTACCCATTAATACTCACTTCCTAATTTATATTTCATTTTAGATAAATCACCCGAAGCCACTACAATAGAGTCTGAAAATTTTGCTTGTGCTGGTGAATCTATAATATCTGTAAATTCTTTTGAAGAATTACCAACAAAGACTAAGCCAGGTTTATATTCCTGGCTTATTTTATTAGCAAGTTCTTTTTTCATGTTGAATTGTTCTCTTGAATATATAAAATATTTTACTGCCATATTATATTTCCTCCTCTTCATTATCTAATATTATGTCATCATTATCATCTTCTTCTGCAAATATTATTACCTTCATTAATTCTCTTACACATTCAATAGAATCTTCTACAACATTTTCTAATTCAATGTTCTCAATATTTAATAATTCTTTTTGAAGATTGATAACTTCTTTCTTACCTATAAGTGCTTTATAATTCTTTGTCAATTCCTGAAATTCATCTTCCCATATATTAGGTTCAGAATAATCAGAGAAGGACATTCCATATAGTTGAACTAATGGAGATATAGTTCCTGACATACCTGGGTCTGATTTAGGAGAATCATCTAAATCGAATATTCCAATATTAGATGGGTCAATATATCTATATATTTTTGGAACCGATTTACTACTTTGATCTCCTAATCCTGATACACCTTTTACAGTATACTTTATAGCTAATGTTGAATCTAGATCATTAACCAAGTTTCTATAATTTATTAAGTTACACTTAGTTATTGCACTTATTAAATACATTGGAGGTATTCTAATAACTCTTTTGATACTATCAAGATTTATATTTTTCTTTCTAGTATCAGATATTCTATAAATACCTTTTGATAACTTCATTGCATATAATGAAGCTATATATTCTGAGAATCTTATTCTTTTTGTAGTTACATCTAAATTATCTTTAGCCATTAAACTAGGAAACTCTCTAAGCATCCATCTTAATATTGCATAAATATTAGACTTATGCTCTTCTGGCAGTTTCAAACTATCTTTGGTTAATGAATCATAGATAGTTTCTAATGAATCTAGTATGGATATTCCTTTCTCTACACTAAAATTATTAAAATCCTCCCCTAATAACTTTAACCAATAATATCTGGAGAATATATTTGAATAAGTACATTCTTTATTTATAGCTATAATTACACCATATACAAATGATTGTGTATATACATCATTATCAAATATATATTTAGGGACATTTATATATATTCCATGTTTCTCAAAAGTATAAAGATTATCATCATGAGGATCTTCTTTACTTATAGTAACATATTTTATCCCTAAATATTCCATACCATTATAAAATCCAGCTCTTGCTAGAAATGGTTTTACTGAATTAAATGATTTGTTAAAAGTTCTTATTGTATAAAACACACATTTTACTTCCTCATTAGAAGTAGTCAATAATGATACATTATTTCTATATATTCTAATAGGGGTAAATATTGTTTTTAATGTGATATTATCCTTCTTAGAAGTTGCTGATGTTGAACTGTTATATGTGCTTTCTACTACTTGATACAATGCAGAATAAATATTACCTGATATTCTGAAGTAATATTTATTCACTATTCTAGGAACCGCTATTATAACATCAACATATTCAAATTTACTTTTTGATTCGATATAATAAGTTACTATTAATAACTTCATATCGGTACTTTTCAAATCTACGAAATCATATGGGTTATCTCGTTTTTTACTTTTATTTTTATTTAGGTTTTCTTCGTAATTATATAAAATCTGCATAATTTCATTATAATCATCAATTACTTTAAACTGCTGAACCTTTATTGTAAAATACCTAAATCTTTGGCAAGATAGTATAACCTTTTTAAGGTCTTCGATTATACTATCCTCATGTCTTATGAATAATTGCTCATTAAACTTCTCTCTGTTATTTTCTATAAAGTTCTTTAAGAATGCTCTTTGTGTTATATTATTCATTAATACCATCCCCATCATTCAGTACTACTGATATTGTTTTATTCATCGGATTTGGCACATCCGAACTCTTATCTTCTATTGTTAAAGTACATTTTAAATCTAACGCATTAGCAAACTTCTTTAGTTTAAATAATGTTATTGTATTATCATCTTTTAAAATACGAATATCATTATTAAACTTACCATCAAATCGATGCTCATATTTATTAATATCAATATGTTTAGCAATTATTGCTTCTTTAAGAGCAACCATCTCTGGTTCATCATTTTCTTTAATTTTAGGTGTAGTTATATTATCAGCTGTTGTTAATATATTTCTCTCCATTTCCTTTAATTTTTCATTTTTCTCTATAATTTCTGACATTGTTTTGGAATTGGAGAAATCTATAATATTACTACTATCATACATATTTATATCATCATCTGAAACAGGAGGCACATAAAATCCGATAACACCATAATCATAATATCCTGGATTAGTATCTTTCTTTCTTCTTATTGGAAATACTATACCATCTTTTTCAATAGCAGTTCTTGCAGGATCATATAAATTTTTATTATTTTTATATTCATCTGGATTTACAACATCATAAATTTTATTTCCTATAGTAATCTTATTCATAGTATCATCCACCTTTTTTATTAAAAATAAACTCGTATGCTTTCACATACGAGTTTAGTAATTAATCTTCTAGAGCAGCATCGTCTTTGATTAGACGTTTCATTGCTCCATCTGGTACTAATGACATAACTTTTTCTCCTCCGTCAATAACAACGGATGCTACGAAATATCCTGGAAGTTCTAAGTTAACTTCTTCTCCTTCTTTAGCATTCATATCTAGCCATTGCTTTAGAATTGTTACACAAAGCTCTATTAAAGTTTCGATATGAATTTCCATTTCAAACTGCATTCTGTGTAAATTGTAAGCAGTGGTTGCTAATTGTTTCTGGAACTGAGTATCTGTTGTTAAATATACTGTTGCACCTTCTAAATCTTTTTCATCAAAAGTATATTCATAAGACCAGTTTCCAGGCATGTCTTCATTTTCATTTGGATGATATTCTACTACTGCACCCATCATGAAATTTCCCTTAAGGTCTTTAACTGCAACTGCAACTTTATTATTTTTGCTCTTAGCTAAAGCTAAGAAGTCTGAAATTCCTGTTATAACAACTTCATATATTTTTCTTGTCCAATTTGCATCCCAATCTAAGTCTGCTTCTCCCATCTTCTGAGCATAGATCATTGGTATTGTTGATTCGTTAAAATTCATAATTAAATTCCTCCTTAAAAATTAATATTATAATATTTTATACATTAATATAATATATAATTATATTTATGTTTGCTATGGATTATTTTTTTACCGAAATAAGCAATTTACATTTTATAATGCTTACCTGTAAGTTTACAATACTCAGCTATTATTCTGTTACCAAGTTTATCAAAACTTATTTTATCCATTCCAGGTAATATATTATGTGTAGTTAATGAATATATTGATATTAATACATTACTAAATGCTCTAAATAATAAAGGTTCGTTTATTTCAGGAAACCAACCTTCTAAAGTTTTCAAGGCTTTAAAATAAGCCTTGAAATAATTTGGATGAGAATCTTTTAACAAAAATACATCCAATATATCTTTTATGATATATGGTGTTTTCAACATAAAATATCCAACACCCTATAGATATTTATTAATGTTATCTTTAAACTGCTGAACTGCGACTATTTGAGTTCCATTCTTAGCAGCTTTGGCTGTTTTAGAACTTGTAAATCCTTCATACGGTATAAGTAATATATCTGTTGCTTTGGTCAAACCTGCAATACCACTTGCATCGTGACCCATAGCATTAAGTTTTTCAACAAGTTCTTCATCTCTAAATCCTGTAAATCTTATTGATTTACCAAATGATGCTCCTTTAGATGGAATTATATTTGACATTTTTGATATAGTTTCTATATCCTTTCTAAAGAAGTTAAATTCAGTAACTATAGTATTTACTGTAGTTGGACCTATACCTTTTATTTCTAATAAAGCATTTCTTAATTGTTCTTCATTAAAAGATAATATTTCATGTATTGTATATTTTGTAAGTATAAGTTTCCATTTTTCTATAGCTATTCCTGTGAAACCTAAACTACCTATAATCTTATAATCATAAATAGGTTCAGATTTTAACTTGTTCATATTTTCTATAAATTTCTGAGATGTTATATCTCCTAAGAACTTAATATCATCAACAGATAAATTCATCATCTCAGTTAATGTATATTTATCTATTTGTGATAGATAAGCATCTGAGAAATCTTTTATATTTAATTTGTCTAACATACTGACTATTCTAGCTAGATTTCTATCTTTACAATTCAGATTTGGACATTTCATAGATTTACCAGATTCCGATTTTACTAACTTAGTACCACAAGATGGACATTCTTCTATAAACTTTTCAACTGGATTTGGATTATTTAGATTATGAGAATTATCTGGTTTAGATACATAAGGCATAACATCATTCACATATTCTACATCTAAAATATCTCCAATTCTTAATTCTAATGTCTTAAATCTTTCATATGAATGCCCTGATGATTTATTATGAGTTGTTCCATAAAATTCAACTGGAGTATAATATATCATAGGTGTTACTGTACCATCTTGACCTACTGTATATTTATATCCTGTAAATATTGCCTGTTTCTTTATTGGATTGAATTTGATAGCCATAGAATATTTATTAACCGAATTTACTCTACCAAGTTTATCTATTAAGTCTGGTTCGATATAAGATACAACAACTCCATCATACATAAATGGCATATATTGTCTTAGATATTCTGCTTCTTCTACAAACATCTTTATTTGAAATAATATTTCAATATAATTTCCATATAACACTGAATATCTTAATCTTTCTCCTGAGTCATAATATTTATTCATAAATTCTATTTCAGTTAATCTGTCAACATCTTCTAACGAAGTTGCTAATGGTACTAATGTTATGTAATCTCTATACTGTGGAGCATCTGCAGATGCAAATAATCCCGATATTGCAGTTCTACAGTTTTTATAATTTTTTCCTTTAGCTTGATTATATCTAGCTAAATTTGCATAAGTCATAATAGCTTCAAATTTCATACCAAATGGTTTCTCTATTGGAACGGCATGTTTAAATCTATATCCTCTTAATATAGGCGTCAAATCTGCTGCGATATCTTGATTTGCATCACCTCTTGATCTAGCTCCTAAAACTTCAGTAGTAACATCTGCTTCAACCGATACTCCGTCGTATTTTAATTCTGCTACCATATAGAATTTCCTATTAGAATCTAATATACCTTTTTCTATATGCTCTTTAAAGAAATCTCTTTCTAATATTTTTACATTACTATCATTATAAACACCTTTTTCAATAGCTTGAGCATTTAATACAAATTTACACTTATCTAAGGTTCCTACCAATTTTGGATAATTATGTTTTGTATTTATAACTCTTTTAGATACAGTTTCATTATTTATAAATTTAATAGGACTTTTTAAGATATCTTTTCTTGTTAAAGATTTATGCTTAAACAAATCCGTAACGTAAAGCATATTATTTATTTTATCTTCATCTACAAATTGGATAACTTTAGATTTAACATTATCTTCAATTTGATTGGTTGGCTTAAAATAAACAGGTTGTGCACCAACCTGATAATTTGAATCGTATTTTTTGTACAATTCTAGTAATAAATCATATACTCCATCTTCTAATAGAAGTATATGTTTATCAGTATTATTATATAATATATTAGATATTTCCAATATATCTCTTATATTTTCCAACTCTGAAGTTACATCATTAGATTTTAATAATGATGTTACATATTCATTTATCATCTGAATATTATTTAAGGTTAAGGCAAAAATACCTTGCCTTACCTCATTTAATATTCTTTTTATAAGCTGATTCATAATAAATTACCTCCCTTTGAAGGATATTGGTACAAACTTAACAGGTGATTTAGATTTCTTATACAAATTCTGCAAATATAATTCACCCATTTTATCATCTGGATGTACAAATCTTATCGGTGTTCTATTTGCAGGAATTGTTATTGGTATAAATTTAAATGGTGATTTTATATTTCTTGGTGTTTTTATGAATTTTATTCTTAGACCCATTGTTAATAAATATGCATTAAGAATCTCAACACCTCTATTAGTACATTCATCATCTAATTGTATATTTATATTAAATGGATCACCTGTTAATAATTCTTCTGCTAATCTTCTTCCTTTAGGAGATGCAGAATATAATAATAAATTTATAACAACAGTTTCCGCTCCTAAATGTAATAAGTTACCTGATTCCATTTCACCAAATCTTACTGGTGTCTTAGTTATTGTTGTCTTATAAGATTTCTTTGCTGTACTTCTACTATTCTCATTTCTAATATTTGTTGAGGACAATGAAGTAGCACTTGCTTTTTCCTCAGCAACCTGCTTTAGTCTATATATATATTGTTTACCACAGGTTAACCTTCTTCTAGTTTCTACATATCTTATATTACCATTAGAATCATATTGTGGTATTACAACCTTATGTTGTTGTATAAATGGAAATCTTTCATATATCTTAGCTAATATATCAATATTCATAGGATCTGATATCGGTCTTAGACTAAGCATTATTCCTCCATCTTCCATAATAGAATCTAAGAAATATTTCATTTCAGTTTCTGTTAATTGAGAAACCATTTCCTGGACTTCCAATGCTTGAGCTTCATTTATTATTTTCAATAAATCTATATACATTTCCAGACACTCTTCTGGATGGAAAACATTTGTTTTCATATAATGTAATAACTGACCACATATATGATTTAAAGAAGTTTCAAATAATTGACCCATATTTTCTCTATTTATACAAGTTGCGGAGTTAAATATAACCTCAACTCTTTCTCCTGTATCTAATAGAGGCATTAATTCATCAGGTCTTACTTTAGATACAACACCTTTACCACCATACCTATTTGAGATTTTATCACCAACATCTAATACACTTTTTTCTAAAACAAATATATTTAGAATTATATTAGAGAATGGTTTATCTTTAATAAACTTTTTACCATCTATTACGATTTTCTTACAATCATAATACATTTTTTGTAACGCATAACTACATTTATTTACTTTATCCTCGATTATAGGTTTTACTGTATTGACTATTTCTCTCATAAATCTCATATTATTATCATAATAATATTTTAGCTGTCTGTGATAATAAGATTCTTTAAGCATATCAGGATTATTACAATATATATCAATATCAATAACTTGACCCTTTGCTAGATATTTATCATCTGGTATTAATAAGGTTCTTAATTGCTGCAAAGATTGACTAAATAAAGATTCTTCTGTCTTTTCTCTTCTTGTAGCACATAGTATACCATGTTTTGTATGTTCACCTATATCTGGCATTATTTTATAAGTATTATCATCTCCATATATATTAAGAGGAATATCGTTATCATTTATCATTATTGGAATACTCTTAATTAATGGACATGCCAACTTCTCAGCCGCAGATTTAGATACGATGATACCATCTTCCTTGGTATCTTCGTTTGATAAATATGTGGTTATAAGATTTACACCATCCATTCTATTATTATATTCATCATATGATCTGCTTTTTCTAACCACATCTCCTTCTTCGATAACACTTCCTATTTTTAATTTATCTAAATATTCAGTGCTGTACAGATATCCATAAGTTTCTGTAACATATTCGTACATCTTTCTTTCTATTATGTCATATTCATCAGTATCCATTTTCTTTACTATAAGATAATAATGATGACCTGGAAGATGTGCAAATTTTTCTATTTTAGCTAAAACCAAATATTTACCATTAGATCTTATGAATGATGAAGTATATTCACCAAATCTATTTTCATACCCTGTTCCAGTTAAAGGAACTTCTGGATTAAATAAATCTACACGGTGATCCATCTGTGTAGAAAACATTATTTTTCTTGAGCCAGAATTTAATACATTGAAAGGCATATTCAATCCTTTTCCAAGTATTTGTTCTTTGGTTTGAAGTCGTTTCTCTGCTTTTAATACATCATTTATTATGTTTAAATCTGACATCTAATACCATCCTTTCATATTAAATTATATATCTGATAGACATTACAATCTATCAGATATATAATATATGATTATATATATTTTTAAACTATCTGCTCGTTTAACATTCCTAAAATTCCTTCAGTTAAAGATAGTTCTTCCTTAGGTTGCTCAAGTTCTTCAACAGCTTTTAGCTGTTCTTCAAGAATTCTTTTTAATACTTCCTGACTTTCTTTCATAAATATCTGTTGTAGTTCTTTATTTTCCATTAATTTCTTTTTGAAATTCTTTTGAGAGAACTTAATGTCATTTCTATCTGACAAATATAAATAAGCACCTGCACCATTTATTTTTCCATTTTCTTTTAATAGATAGAACAATGACAATTCTGGATCAAAACCAGTATCTTGATTAAATACTAATGTAGTAACACTACCTGCAGCATTGGTTCTTGATTTGATTAAAGTAAGATCAACCAATGAACCTGATATACCAAAACCTTCATTTTCTTTGAACTTGCTATGATCATCAAATCTTATCATATTATTTGATAAGTATATAGGTGTATTACCTCCTGGTAATGTTTCACCTTGTTTTAAATATCCTACTTGTGATTTAGTTTTAGCAAACATATTTATTTCAACCTTCTGATTTATATGGTTGATTACAAACAGTATTATGTTTGCAGATTTAAGCATCGGAACGATTCGCTTAAATATAGATGCATTAGCTCTGGCAGTCGCAGTAGCAGACATTTGACCAGACAGCTCGTCTTCTGTTGTATATTGCTCTGGCATTAATAGTGCCAATGAGTCTAATATATAAACAGTAGGTTCTAATTTGAATATTCTATTACCCATATTATCATATAGACCTGTATCATATTCATATGCTGCTCTATCTTGAGTTTTTATATCATGAATCATTTTAATTCTTTCATAGAAGTTTTCTGCAGTTATGCCTGTATTTCTATGAATGTATCTATCTGTTAGTTCTTTACCATGAAATTTAGTAAGAATTTCTTTTCTTGTATCAGTTATACCACCTTCAATATCATCATGAAATATACATGATGTTTTAAATGGTCGTATAATATTAGCAGCAGCTTGAATAATCCATGTTGTTTTACCACAACCAGATCTTCCTATAACCATAATCATTGAACCATCTGTGATTCCGATCGAATAGTAACTAAAATTCTTTTCTTCAGATTTTACATGCACAACAGTACCATTTATAAAATCAAATGTTAAGAATCCTGTTGAATACCCTACAGAATGTTCAGTTTCAGTTTTCATTCTGTAGTCTTTAAGTTTTGATACTTTTTCTCTAAAGTTTGTTGCTAATAACGACATAAATATTCCTCCTATTTATATTTTACGTATTGTTTTATATCTTTAATTCCTACTGGAACCGTAGGGTTTTCTCCTCCTGTAAGTTTTAGATTTAGTTTATTAAAGACAAATTCTAAAACATTTTTAACATCTTCAAAATCTTTAATACTATCTTTGTTTAATACAATATGTTTTTCTATAGGAAAAGTATTAATTGAATTATTATCTATACTCATTATATATCCTCCTTTTATGTATATTACTTAATAGTTAATATTAGAATAAAAAATAAAAATAGGTCCTTACCAGACCTATTTTTATTTATAAATATTATTATATTTATCAATAGCATTATCTATTGATGATTTAGTAAACATTACTCCATTTGCATTAGGTTTAGAAATATCATTTGTTAATTTAATAGTTATAGATTTTTTGTTATTATTTTCTTCACGTTGCATCTTTTTGCGATATGCAATCATACCAGTTAAAGCTGTTAAACCCCATCCCATAGTCATTATAATAAACACTAATAATATTAATAATATTGTAGCGTTCAATTTTAATAGTACGAAGCTTATTAATAAAATAAATGCTAATAAAAATATAATTAAATTAGATATAAACCATTTTTGATATAAATGATAAATAGTTTTTTTATCGTTCATCAATTAACCCCCCAAATTTTAAAAAATATATAGAGGTTTTATCCTCTATATATTTATTCCATTCTAAGGAACATAGATTTTTTCTAGTTCCAATGCTTCAACTACTTGATTTATTCTTGAATAATCTTGTGATAAAGATTTCATTGAAAACCTTACACTTTTCTCTCCAGGTTTTCTATAAAGAATTTCATAATCTCCAACATATGATATCAATACTTTTCTAATATCTGCTAAAGGTAGATTATTCATTATATCTAATATAGCTAAAGATATAGTTGAATATATCTCAAGCATATTATCAGTATAACTTTCTTCATCTTCATCGGTAAGAACATCAAACATTACTCCTTCAAATAATGGAGTAAACCTATCAAATAGTTTTTCATATATCCACACTATCATCTGTTCAGTCATTAACTCTTTAGGAGACGATACTATTATAAAATTCAACCTTTCTACATTTATTATCTCCTTTAGAGATGAATATCTTGCTAGTGTCATATATGATGCTAAATCTTCATTAATTCCTAATCCTAATAATCCTGGAATCTTTGCTCTATTTACAACTTTTGATAAAGTATAATAAAGTTGTTTTATGTATCTGTCTTTTTGTCCTGACGAGGTTAAATAGTCATATGCTATTTTATTACAATACACTTGACTATCATAATCTAAAGATTCTGAAGCCATTACTTGTGTAAATATTGTTATAAATCTAGCATTAGTTAATAAAGATAAGTATAATGGTGTATCTTTAGTAAAGATATCCTTTAATAATTCTTTATATCCTATTTTTAAAACAGAATATAGTTCTTTATCGGATACTTTATCTATATTAGATAATTTGTCATACAACACCTGTATATTAAATACAGGTGTGTCCATAATATTTATATTTACTAATTCACGCTTAGATTTTGTTTCTAATTCATTTACAAAATTATCTAACAAGAATATCCCCTCCAAATTTTAGTATTTCTTTAATTGATTATTTGTAACATCTTTTATTGCTGGATTTTCATGTTTATTGTTAGAAGCTGTTTCTTTAATATTTTTTCTAAAAGTATTTAAGAATTTTGTTCTATCTACAGTAGATACGTCTTTACCTCTACCTACATTAAACATTGAATCTTCTTCGTTACCTTTTAACTCTGAAGCAAAATCAAAGAATTTATCTTTCTTCTTTGAAACTTTTTCAGATTCGATTTTATACTTTTCATAAACCTCTTTTACCTCATCAATAGGCATATCTAATCCAGAGATTATAAAAGATACATATTCAGGTTGTTCATCATCATATTGAACATGACTGAATATTTCGTATGGTGTACCAAACTTTTCTTTGATAATTGTATAAGAATAGTCAATAAAATCTTTAGTTTCATCTTTAGCATTTATAATTACTGCAATTCTCTTTGCAGATTTTGTTGATATGTCTAAAGATTTATCATCATCAATTGATTGTACAACTGCTGTATTAAATTGATTTATATTCTTTATCTTATTTAATTCAGCATAACCTACAGTCATAAATCCGTTTGTAGTTACAACTTTATATAAATCAGTTTCATCTATATTCTGTTCTGATGCAACTAATCTATCACCTGATATGATTGATAATCTCTTTGCAAATTCTTCATTGGCTGCCTTTTCAGCTTTGAATTTATTAGTTGTACCTTCTAAGAATTTCTTGTTAGATATAGCTTGGATTATATACTTATCTTCCATGTCTTGGAAACATTCTATAGTATTTTGTAATCCTCTACCATCTTCTTCAAATCCTGTAAACATAAAGCACATCACATTAGCACCTAATACTTCTGTAACATACTTAGCCATTATTGCTGCTGAACCTGAACCAGTTCCCCCTTCTGACGAGAATGCTATTACTACTAAAGATTCTTCACCATCTTGTATAAATGAATCTAATTGCTTTACTCTATCTGAACTTAGGAACTCTAAACAAAGTTCTTTTGCAGAATCTCGTTCTTTACCACAGCCTCCTCTGTTAGTATTTGTATACTGTACTGATATTTCTTTCCAATTTTCTGGAATATCTCTTAAAGTACTATTAAATAATAATACATTTTCTTTTTCAACAACTCCTTGTTCTATTGCAGTTATAGCTGCTTTGTTTCCTGCTGCTCCTAGGCCTAATATTTTGATGTTCATAATTAAAAACCCTCCATTTTTATTATATTTTTTATTTATGTCATAATTATAATATATAATTATAATTAATTTACCATTATATTATATATTTTGGTTATCCATTTATCATCAGGTAAACCACTATCTGTTACACAATAGGATTTTTTACCATATATCATCTTTGATAATGTATCTTGTCCTTGTTCTGTATAATTTCGACTTATCCATACAGCTCCAGAAATTATACCATCTTCCATAGATTTAAAACTTTTCGCTGACTTATATGGTGAACTATTGTAAGCTCCTATACCAAAGAAATTATTTTTATCTCTAGCAATAGCTGATGTTCCCCATCCTGATTCTAATGCAGCATGAGCTACTATATATTTTGGGTCTAATCCCGATTCTTGAGATGCTTTTATAAATATATTACCTTTACCTATGAATGGAGACCCTTCAGGTGCTTTAGCTAATATCCATTCATCTAATTCTTGAACTGTTATCGGTTCAAATACATTCAATTGTGAATTTACACCACCTCTTGAATGAACTGGTTTAATTGTTGATTTAGCATATGCAATACTGTTTTTAAAATTTTCATATTCGTTTTTTAAAGATTTATATCGTGCTTCCATCGAAACCAAATCAACTTTATTTTCATTATATAAATATTCATATGCTTCATATTTTGTAATTTCTTGTTCATAAGTTTCTTTAATAGTAGCAATTTCTTGTTGATAACTATTTGCTTGTACAGCTAATTTTTCTTGGAAATGAGTTATTAATGTTGCTATGCACATTATAAAAATTGCCAGAGTATACATATATATTTTTATATATTTGTGTTTCATAAAAATACCTCCTTAAACTAATAATAAAGAGGATAATTACTTATCCTCTTTATTGTTTTTGTTAGTTTCTAATTTAATCTTTTCTTGATCTTGTTCAGATAATGGATCAAATCCTAATCCCAAATCACCTATTTCGGTGATTATTCCAATTTGTTCGCCTTTTTCAGACATTATATTATACCTCCTTGGATATTATTATTTGATTGTTAAGAACTTAATATAATTTTACAACCATATATATAATATATGATTGTAATATAATTTATACCCTTTCAATAGTTTTGCCTTTACTTTTAAGAGTATACATTAAATAATAATCTTGTAAAATTAAATTACTCTTTAGATGACTACCTATTAAGTAAGCATTTAATAAATTTTTAGATAATGAATCATCTGGATCTATAGGAATATCTTCTAAACTAACCTGACCTATTGTATTTATTGTATTATACATCATATTTTTAGATCTCATAGCATCTGCTCTAGGTCTAGAAAATTCCTCAATAGATTTTTCAAATCCCATAACTGCCAATGATTCCATCTCTCTATCAGAGGTTTTACCATTTTTATCTTTACCGGTTAAAAGACCAGTTTTCATATCTCTTTGAGATATATCTGTAGACATAGAATTCTTTTTTGTGATAAATTGCTTAACTTTCTTTAAATGAACATATCCTACTAAACATTCTTCTGTTTGAACTGGTATACCATTTTTATTTTCATATAAATATGGTAAATTTACCTTCTCTAATAGAGGAACCCCTAATAAATCTAAAGCTTTTTTTACTTCATTCATTGTTGGTTGGATTTCAAACGGTTTTACATGAAATTTAAAAGGAAATCTTAATTTACAAAATTTTAAAAATTCTTCATTACTCATTTTTGCAAATATACTTTTATAATGATCACTATTAGTTTTACTTGGATCTAAAGTATCAAAGAATTTATATATCAATTCTTCTATTTCTTGTCTTTTCTTATTAGTCAATTCCATATATTAATCACCCTCTCATTATTTATTTGAAATATGGATTAAAAGTACAAAATACATCAATACTGATTTGAAATAACTGTTTTTGGTTGCTATTCTAGATTTTCTTCGTCTATACGCAGTTGAATTGTTTTCTAACCAGTTTTCAATTATTTCTTTTTGCCTTAATATATTTTTGTCTTTTGTATTTGGCTTAGCAGCTACTGATTTATTAATAAAATTAATATCTCTAACATCCTTGTTCTTTGATTCTATAAAATATTGTGTTATAATTAATCTAATCAGTTCTTTTGCCTCGGATAAATTAATATTATCAGATATAATAGCTTCAATTATCTCTTTAAGCTCATCTGTTTTCACATTACTATCAGATGCCATTTTACATATTCTATAATCTACACCATTGCTAGATATATAAGACATTGTATTTTCTACTAATCTTTCTATCTTTAAAGAATCATTATCCGCTATATGATAATTATCTTCATCAAGACTATCTGAATTGTATGTGAAGTAATTATCTTTATTTGCATATACATCATAAAATACCTTTGCAATATTTACTGTAAATGAACGTATTCTATTATGCAATTGTTGTATTAAATATACAACATCTTCATCAGTAAAAGATTGTAATTTGTCATCATATGTGGTTAACCAAGTATTTGCAATACTTTTAACCGCACCGAATACGCTACCTTCTCTTTTAATATCGAATTTGTTAGTAAGTTTTTCATTTATAACATAATCCATTACATATCTATTTTTCTCAGGTGTTGCAATTTGATAAGAACCGTAGTGTATACTAGGATAAAACTTTCCTGAGAATGCTAAATATATCATTGCTAACTCAGTATTCTTTTTATCTTTCTTAATAAAGAAATACCTTACACAATTTAATAAAGCAACAGATACTGGATCTTTAGCAGCTCTTGGATTAAAATTCGCTATATTCCAATAATATGTTTTAGCAAGCTCTTTTTCTATATCAGATTCCTTTATATTGAGTGTTTTATAAAATTCATCAACATCATCTTTTAAAAATGGTATTCTACTACATGGAGCAGTATCAAATAATTCAGTTGAACGTTTTTCTATGAACCTAGCAATTAATTTTTTAAATTTTGTTGTATTCTTACTTAAACTAGAAGATATAATAGGGTATATACCTTTTAGTATAGCTTGTTCTTCACTCATAATATACCTCCTTATAATTTATTATTGATATGTTTGTAATAAAAAATAATAGAGAAAAAATAAACCAGTATTTAAGTTATAAATACTGGTCTACTGAAGGTAAATAGACGCAAGCTTTTGCATATAAATTATTGATGATATTACATTATCATCATGTGAGAATTCTTTTAATAAGAATTTGTTTTCCTTACCAAGAACCTTTATTTTGTAATGGTTTTTGTATATGTCTATTTGAATATTTTTATTTTCCCCTACAACAACACTTATATAATTTGCATGTTTTTCAAAGTTGCGATATATATTTAAACCTTCTAAAGTTTTTATTGTTTTTACCATATTAAAACACTCCTTTTAAGTTAATAATATTTTGTATATTCATGATTATAATATATAATTGAAATTTTAAGCTTTTACAAAATGCCGATTAAACATATAAATAATAATTTTAATCATGGAGGTTATAATATATGGGAATATACAATGCACCAAACCTGATACAAGAAGTGTATTTTGGAAAAACAAACGGTATAAATGAATTACAAAAACAATTTTCAAAATTTAGAGGTAAATTTATAAATAGTACTTTTAAATTTAGCACTAAGATAAATATAGATCCAGATTTACTTAAATTTAATAGAATGATTGAGAATGAATTTGGATTTAAAACATTTAGTCTATATATAATTAATAATATATATTATAATGCATATACAATTCCAATAGGATTAACTCCAGGAAAAAGTATGACTGCATCAGAAACTGGATTTAAATTTAAAGGTAATAGATATACAACAATGGTATGTATGTCAACTGGAATATTATTAGATAAGAAATTTACTGATGAAGAATTATTTGCAATTTTATTACATGAGATAGGACATAACTTTTCTCAAAATATAGATAAACATACTTCTATATTCTTTACAATACAGTATGTAGTAAGTTTAATCCATACAATAGAACAAATACTACTTATGGTGCTTGTTCCTTTTGCATTTGCAGAAAAATTAATTGAAAGTATTTTTACCTTACCAGCACTAAATAGAATATTTATATCATTTGGAGAAAAGTATAGAAAGAAACAAAAAAATGCTACAAGAGTATTTGATTTTTTAAGTGGAGCAATAAATGCAATAATAACAGTATTTGAAGAATTAAATATAGGTAAATCATTTTATATATTATTATTTTCAAGTATATCTGAGATTAAACTTATTGAGGATTATTTGCTTAATAAAATAAAAAATATAACCCCTATGGCTATATTAAATACAATATTAGGATATAATGGAGAAAGAATATCAGATAATTTCGCAACAGTATACGGATACGGATCAGAATTATCTACCGCTTTACAAAAGATGGAATATTCTAATGATGGCAGTATTGTAAAAACCGCTGCAGAAAAAGTTCCTGTAATAAATAATATGTATAAATTAATGATTTTGCCGATGGAAATAATAGCAACAGGATTTGATGTTCATCCAAATACTCCAGCAAGAGTAAATCAACAATTAATATATCTAGAAAAAGAACTACAGAAAACTGATTTAGACCCTATAGTAAAAGAAGATATTATTAATGATATAAAGAAATTAAAACAAGGATTAAAAAATAATATGTTTAGTCCACGCCAAAAAAAAGTAAAAAATAAAATAAAAGATCCATATTTGATACCAAAAGTTTATTCTACTATAATGTATAAGATAGCTGGTGGGGATGTTAGAGAATTATTATATACTATTGATAATCATCAACAGTTTGAAGATGCTTATGAAAAATACAAAAAATAAGAGAGTGGAAACCCACTCTCTTATTATATTTTTTGTCCCACATATTTTTGAAGTTCTCTATCTAATATTAATACGTCATTAGTAGACATATATCTCTTAATCATACAATTATTAGTGCACATTTTTATACTATTTATAGTACGAGTTTTATCATATATAATAAAAGCAACCGATACATCAGCACGTATTTTTATCAAACCAGAACTCATAACAAATGTTAATGGAGTTGCTGAAGGCTTCATATATTTTTGTATTTCATCTTTAATAGCATTTAAATTTTGAAATAGTTCCATATTAATTCCCCCTTGGTTTTGTTAAGAAAATGGTATAGAGTTGATTTATACCATTTTCTTTATATAAGATTTTATAACTATCTCCCTTCCAGGAGTCATCTTATTTCCAGCACTTATACTGCTACCGTTTTGTATTTCTGTTACTGGTATATCGTAGCTTCCATTTGTAGTTATAATTCTAAGTATATCCGTATCGTTTACTCCAAATATTGATTGAATTTCATCATCTTTACCTAACTTAATTACCTTAGATCCTGATTTACCTCTAACTGATAAAGGTAAAGCTGCAACATCAAATTTATTTACTCTACCTGACTTGGTGACTACTACAACATGTGTAGTGGATGATTTTATTAATGATAATCCATCAACAAAATCTGTAGTCATAGCTCTTGAACCTTTAGTATTTCTCTTTTGATGTGGAACTTCTGATATATTAAATCTCAATGCTTTAGATTTTGAATATACAATAATATCATGTCCATCTGGAACTATACATATATCTTTTACAAAATCAGTTTTATCAAGTTTAACATATAAAATTCCGCTTGGAGGTACTGATAAGAAATCCTCAATATCTAATCTCTTTATATTACCTTCATTGGTTAAAGTAACAATAAAGTGTTTTTTAAGTTTAGTTGAAACTTCTTTTAATTTAGGTTCATACATAACTGTAGCTATATTAGATGTAAGATTCTTTATAATTAATCTTATATCTACACCACTACTTGATCTATCTGATAATGGTATTCTATGAACTGGAAGTTTAAATACTTTTCCTTGCTCATCAAATAATAAGATATTTTCAGTATTTTCAACATTAATAATTGTTTTTACTGAATCGCCTTTTAAAGCACCTATTGGATCTGTTGGTGGAACTTTCTTTAAGAAGTTATTGTTTGTAACAATAATCTTAAATTCACCTTTTGGAATATCCGATACATCTTTTTCATTTATAACCTTACAAGTTCTAGGTTTACCATACTTTTGTTTGAAATGTAATAACTCCTCTTCAATTTCTCTTTCTATTACATCTTCATCAAGTATTTTATTCATATACTCATTTATTATTCCTTGTAATCTGTTGGATTCTTCAATATATTTATTTAAATATCCAACAGATAATTTTCTTATATCAGTATTAAGTACAAATTTAGCCTGCAAATCAGTAACTCCTAATTTTGATACAAGATATTCAATATTAGCATTATCATTTATTTCTTTTTGATTTCTAACCATATTGATAATATTATCAATCTCACCAGATTGCAATACTTTTATGTAAGTTTGCATTTCATGATACTTAGTTTGAACTTCTTGTAACTTATTAGCATACATTCTAAACTTTGTAATCTTTCTAAATTCTATAAAAGATTGCAAGTATGCTTTATATGACATTCTCATTGGATTGATACCATCTAATACTTCAAAGTTTATTCTACAAGTCTGCATTATAGAGGTTTTCTTGTAGATAACGTCTCTTACATAGTTAGCATCCGATCCTTTTCTTAATACTATGATATATTCCAATACATCTTTATTTGTTTTCTTATCTGTATAGGAATGATCTATTAAATCAACTATTTGAACTAGCTCTTTATTTTGTATCATCTTATTGATAGATGATATTATTGTATCTAAGAATGTCTGATCCGGTAAAGATCTTATTACTAATGCAGGATGCTTATTAAATTCTATTATGTCGATAATACCTCTAATCTTATAGGTACCTTGACCTTTATTACAAATTGCTTTCCAATTAGTATCAAAGATTTCACAAGGCATACAATGATCTGGTATCAAAACTACCTGTGCATCTGGATCATGCATTAACTTTATTGTAGCATCTATAACCTCGTTTAAATTATGGCTTGGGATTTCTGTTCTTAACCCATAACCTATACCAAAAGCACCATTGATCAATAGTAGTGGAACAGCTACTGGTAAAAATTCTGGTTCTAGATGTTGACCATCATAAGTTGGTATCCAGTCAACTACACTTTTTGTATCTTTCATTTCAGCTATAACACAATCTAATGCAAATTGAGATAATTTTATCTCTGTATATCTTTGTGCAGATGCGTTATCGCCTTGAGGATTACCAAAATTACCTTGATTATCTATAAGAGGATACTTGATTTGAAACCAATTTGTTAAAGGCTTGATAGAATCATAAATTGCTACATCACCATGAGGATGATTTATTTTCATTATTGAACCTACAACTGATGCTGATTTTACTGTTCGATTAATACATCTTTCATGATTATACATAACATCTAAAATTCTTCTATGAATTGTCTTTAATCCATCTTTTCTATCAGGAACCATTCTTCTTCTATTTACAAATAAAGCATATTCGATTCCATCTTTTTTATATTGGTCTAAAACATTATTTTCTATTATATTGCTCATTTGTACCACCATCCCTTAAAGTGTCTTTACTTCATAGTTATATATAGGGTAAAGATTAATATCTTTACCCTATAATATCTATTCTTGATGCTTTTACATCTTTAATTAAATCAAATTTATTGGACTCTAAATATCTTATAGCATCTATTTCTTTTATAGCATCTTCTAATGTATATCTAATTAGAGTCCTATTTGAATCTGGATGTAATGTTGACTCTGCTAATTGAAGACTATTCATTTCACCAAGACCTTTATATCTTACAACATCTGGACTATTTGATTCAAATGTTTTCATTAATTTGTATAATGCAACTAGTTCATTATTTAAGTAATAATACTTATAAGCATTATTATTAAGAATTTCTAATACATCATTTAGGTCTGATATGAATTGTTCATTAATAAATACTGTTTGATATTTATCATTTATCAACCCATTTATAACTACAGTATTATTTCTGGTTTCAATATTTATGAATCTAAATGTTTTTCTAATTGCATCTTCCATAGCAGATTTATCATTTAGATTTAAGCATATTAATTCCAATAAATATGGATTTATTGCATATCTATTTGCTATCCTTTCTAATTCATAAGTATAATCAACGTTTCTATATAACAAATCCATTAGTTCTAAATTTGTTAATTCTTTACCTTTATGAGAAAGTATCTTATTATTCTTTAAGAATATTTCTTGTGTATACTTTACAAAATCTAATCTATTAGTAAAGTATATATACTTTCCATTTTTCTTTGCACCATAAAGTGGTGGAACTGCTCTATAAACTCTTCCATCTTCTATCATTGGTCTCATATATAATAAGAACAATTTTAATAGAAGATTATTAATATGACATCCATCTTTATCAGCATCTGCCATGAATATTATTTTTTCCCATTTAACCTTAGTTATATCAAAAGATTTACCATATCCACCGCCGACTATTGAAATGATACCTGCAACTTCTTCGTTATTCAAAAAGTCCTTTGTAGCCATAGTAAAAGCATTAGCAATTTTTCCTCTAATAGGAAATAGTCCTTGTCTTATTTTGCATCTACTATTTCTTGCTGAACCTAACGCAGAGTCGCCCTCACATATGATTAATTCTAAATGTTCTTTTCCACTTGGCTTTATATATTTTGCTGGAAGTCCATCTAGAATTGATGCCTTATATTTATTAGAAAGTTTTATCTTATCCCCTTCTGATTTTAATCTTAACTCTGCTACGTCCTTCAGATATTTACATATCTTTTGTAAATCTGCAGGGTTATCCTTTGACCATTGTTCTAATGATGATAAAGTCAAATCTCGTACAAATGGATATAAATCACCGTTATCTAACTCATCTTTGTCCTGTCCTATAAACTGCGGAGCAATGTGAGCAGCAGATACGGCTGCTTTTAATCCTGTTTTGACGTCACTATCGATTACAGTTATTTTCTTCTTGCTCTTAGTATTAGCAAGATAAATTTTGTTCATGTAATCTCTAAAGAATTTACTTACACCATCTAAGAACCCTCTCATATGAGTGCCTTTAGAAGTGTAGCAGAAGTTACCAAATCCCATAATGGATTCTGGTCCTAAATCTTGAGAATCATATGTGAAAGCAATATCAACTTTCATCTCTCCTGTATCGTAAGAATACATAATAGGTTTTATTAATGGATTTACTGTCATTCTAATGATATAAGTTAATATACCATCTTCATTTACAAATTTATATGTAATCTTTTTATTATTTATATCTAAACCTTCAAAATTAAATACTGATCCAATTGGAGTTAGAGGTCCAAGTAATTCTATTAATTCTATTATATCTTTACATGTTACTGATATTGGACCCATTACATCAAAACTCGGTTGGAAAGATACTTTAGTACCTTGCTTTCCTTTATTTTCTATAACTTGTACACCTTTGTCAGAAGGATAGCCTTCATTAAATTCTACTTTTCTGGCTTCTCCTAATATATAAGATTCAACAGTAAACCAAGAACTAAGTGCATTTGTTAACTTAGCACCAACACCGTTCCAACCTGCAGAATAATCTCCTTTACCTTTAGTATAATTTGATGATGTATGTTGAGTAAAGAATATGTCTATCATTTTATCGAAAGGTATGCCTCTACCATTATCTTCAACACTAGCTATAATTGATCCTTCTTCAAAATATACATAAACTTGATTACAAGGTGATTTTCCAATAGCACCTCTCATAAGTTCATCAAAAGCATTTTGCCATACTTCTCTAAACATTCCAAGGTATCCTCTATTACCAATACCTGTTAAGTACATACCTGGACGAGATCTTACTGCTGTTATAAAATCTTTTAATGTTGTTATTTCTTCAGAATAATTTTTAATACTTTCTAGTATATTCTTGTCTTTAATTTCAGACATTTAAATCAGTCCTTTCTGTATCAAAACTAATTACTTCAGTTTCCTACTATAATGTTGTGAGATATCTGAAATTTTATTTTGTGCTTATTTTATAAAAAATTTTTTAAAGTATGTAATATATTATTTTTAAAAACAATTAAGAGTGTGAGAAATTATATTCTCACACTCTTGCTGATGTTTAAAGATTAAACATCTTTGTTGTTTGAACTGTTTGGTTCTGATTTGTTGATTGAGTAGAACTCTGAGCTTGTTCAGTAGATTGAGTAGGTTGAGCTGGCTGCTGTGCAGGTGTTGCTGGAGTATATCCGCCACTTACAAATGGATTAACTCCAAAACCTGCTGGCTGTGGTTGGTACATTGGTGCACCCATTCCCATACCTGTATTCATCATTGTTGGATTTATTCCCATTCCCATACCCATGCTTGGACCAGTAATTGCATTTAGCATATTAAATCCATACATGTTTCCACCTTGCTGATATGGATTTCCTTGTTCATACTTTCTGAAGTTATGAAGAGCTAATTCAAAGAACTTTGGAACTTTTTCAAGAAGTGGAATCATCTTGAAGTATTCTGTTACATAGCTCTCTGGAATATCAAGATAGTATGTTTTAATGGATTGTAATATATCCAAGAACATATTAGTTACTTCCTGAACCTGTGCGATTTCCCAATCTACTAACTTAAATTTAGCACCACATACTGAGCATGTTACTGTACCATCACCATTATCTAACACTGCGATTTTACCATTATCTTTATGGGTACATAGAGATCTTGTAATTTCAATTGGGTCTACCTGCAAACTAAACTGTGTACTAGTAGTTCTTAACTGCTTAATTTGTTCTGGAGTTAAAACCTGAGTCATTTTAGCTGTAGGCATCTGATTGTATTGCATTCCTGCCTGTGGATAGAATCCGAAATTTTGATTGAATCGATTGAACATAATAATATTCCTCCTCAAAAATTAAAATTATTTTTATTATAATATTTTTTCTTTGTCACCTTAATAATATATAATTATTTTTTTGTTTGCTCTATCATTTTATAACACCTAAATTATCATAAGAACTTAGAATTTCTGTGATAACGGTGTCATTAACTGCTCCTTCAGCTTTTAGATTATTAAGCAATGTTTCTAACTCAGCTCTAGAAACATTTGCACTAAAATATTGTATAACATCATATTCTAAAACATCTACATTCATTCTCTTTTGAGATTGATTGTAATGTGAATTGTTAGGTCTAAATGCATACAATAATTCATTTTTATCGTCCCATACTATTTTATTATGAACTGCAGTTGTATCAAATAACAGTGCATTATCTGTAAATAGTTGGATACCGGCATTTTTAAATATCTTGTCTCTTAACAAAACAACACTTTCTTTTAACATTTACTAAACCCCCTTTACATTTTAAATATTGAATCTATACTGAGATAATTTATTAGCCATTATATACAAATGACTAACATCTTTATCTACTTTTATGTTATTAAGTTCTTGAAGAATTATTGAATAAGCTTCAAAGCATCTCTTATGATAATCTAATACTGAAACAACATCAGCACTACTAATACCACTTCTAATCAAACACTCAACACCTCTATATGATACTGAGTACAATAAGTATTTTGCTCTAGCTGATTCTATACATGGTTCTAAGAACTGATTAAAAGTAAAATAATGTCCATATTTATCTAGATTTATTTTACCTTTTGCAATACCTCTAAATATATTGATAGAAGCATTTTGTATATCTCTAGCGTTAATATAATCTAGAAAATTTTCTCCATATCTATCGATATTTTGTGTAAAGAAATTATTTTCCTTAGCCATTCTATTACCCCCTTAAATATCCTCTACATCATCTATATCTCCATAATTATAGTCTTCTATATCAAAGTTATCTTCTAGGAGTGTAGATATATGTTTCATAAATTCATAGACTGATATCATTCCCTCTAATGTTACACCTTCAACAAGTACTTTAGATTCATGTATATCAATACTATCTATTACACCTTTTATAAAATTATATACACGAGTTCTACCTTTAATGAACTCAAATGATTTAATATCCTCTTCACCATCTTCTGCAGATGCCACATATAATAATAAATATTGTCTTTCTTCTGGACTTTTTTCTTGCTTAGGAGCTTCTTCTGGTTCTCCTATGATTAATTTTTCAGATAGAAGTTTTTCTATCTTTTCACTTTTCTCATTTTCACCTAAGAACGTTAACACTTTTTTAGGCATCTAAATCATCCTTTCATATTATAATCAAAAATCAAAATTATTATAAACTTTACACAAATATAATATATGATTATTTATATTTTTAATCTAATGTTATATATCATATATTATTATATAAATAATAAGATTGATGGTATAGCACATCAATCCTATTATTTTAATAGTTACATTTGTAAAAATTAATTAGTAATATTTCTTTCGTTTTATTACATATATCATTGCATTACTAAATCTAGTAATTGCAGTGTAATCTAGATTCTTTTGTATATCCCTACTTAGATATTCCCTGATATATATACCATTATAAAACTGACTACCTTGACTAGAATGTGTAGTTATAGCATATGCAAACTCAAATTTATTTCCAGGTGAATATTTATCATTTTTTAAATATTGTCTCTTATCATGTGGTGCTATAAGATAATTATAATCACATTTTAGTTTAGAAAAATACGTATTCAAAATATCTGGTTTAAAATCTATAGTAAAAGACTTTCCATCAAATCCATCTATACTAGGGGAATTTATAACGGTTCCTACTAATCCATTAGTTAGATTTATACCATCAACTTCACATTTCCAATTATTCTTTTTACATATTAATTTTTCACCAAAAGTTGGTAATTCACCTTTTTTATTAAGTATATTATGTCTAACATTTTTATTTATTAAATCTCTAGTATAATTTTTACCACAAATAATAATATCAGACATTTTGATCATCTCATCAGTTAATTCATCTTCATATATAACCAAACAGTCACCATAATATCCAGGATGTATAGGATATCCATCCAAAGCTCTTTCTGCTAGCCATAATATAGCAGAATCTTTTGCCTGTCTCATAGGTTCTGTTAACATATGTATTTTTCCTGATACGAGATAAGCGGGATCATCTCCTACTGGCGGTAATTGCGATAAATCTCCACATACTATTATTTTTATACCTCTAGACTCTATCTCTGATTTAAGATATTTAGGGCAGGTTCCACCTTCATCTATAATTATCAAATCAATATTATCTAAAGGTTTAGGTTCAAAACGAAGTTCCATAATAGGTCTATTTAGATAATTATCTTTAACAATATTACCATTCTTATCATATTTAAAATCCTCAACTGGGTTAAATAACCATGAATGTATTGTTTTAGCATTAGTTAGTCCTTTAGTTCTCATAACCAAAGAAGCACAACCTATATAACTCATAGGAGCTATTCTTTCTAGTGGTATACCTAATGCTTGTATTATTTTATGCAAAACAAATGTTTTACCTCTACCAGCTTTTCCTGCAAATTGGAATACCTGTTCAGATTCGTGGTAATACCAATGTACTGCAGCTTTAATTATTTCGGCTTGCTCTTTATTAGGTACTAACAAAATATCACCTCTTTTGAATAATAATAAGGTGAGATTATTCATCTCACCATATTATCATATTTCTTTAAAAAACTTATATCTGGATAACCAGATAATTTGAATATAATATCCATATACTTTAATGTATGAGACTTATAATAATCAGATCTAATATCTATATAGCCTTTAAGATCTAATGAAGTCTCATTTTTTTCATTTTGTAATATTGAGTATGTTGAAAAATATAATTGTCTTGTGAGTTCCAGTTTATATAGAAAATACGAAAATATAAATTCCATTAATTTAATATTCTTGGTTAATTCAAAATGTATATCGTTATTGGTAATCATAGGCTCCTCATTATTATAACTACATTTTAAATATTTACCTTCATAAATCATTATATTACCGTAATCCTGATCGATAACTCTAAACTGAGAATCCACATCCAATCCAATATTAGACATAACCATTTCGGTTAATTTGTGGATCATTAATTAATCATCTCCTTTTAATTTTATTTAGCATAACAATATATTAATTACTCTTATGTTAGAGGTGGTGTAAAAATATGAATAATTATATAGAAAATTCTGATTTTAAATATTCAGAAATTGCTATAGCACTTGAAGACTACAAATTTGGTTCTCTTGTAAAATTTACAATACCGACTATAATGACATTCTTAAGTCAAGATACAATTATAAAAGAATCACATCTAAATACAAAATCTAATATAGTAAATAAAAATCCATTATGTATTAATAAATATACATCATGTAATTATATAGAATTATATGTATCTGAAGATAAAGCATGTGATAGAACTGAAGGTAAAAAAGGTGATAAATATGTAGTTATATTTGTTGGTGGTAATATAAATAATTGTATTATTATAGAACCATTATTATAAAAGGAGGTATAATAATGAAACCAGCCGAAACATATACTATACAACAATTTATAAATAGTAATAATGGAATTACATTATCATATGATTCATTTTGTTTTCTTAATAGAATTAATGATAATCAAAAAATAATATCATTTAATGTATTAAATGATTATGTTGATGAAATTTCTCAAATGGCAGTTGTGGTAGAATTAGATGATACTGAATATATTAAATATAAATATAAACCTAAATTATTGTCATATGATGTATATGGTGATACAGAATTATACTTTATAATATTATATTTAAATAATATATATAGTGTAAAAGATTTTGATTTTAAAAAAATAAAATTATTAAAAAAAGAAACTCTTGAATTTATATTATCATCTATATATAATGCTGAGAAAAAATACATTGAAGAATATAATGATAAAAATGGGATATAGCATATTAATGCTATATCCTAAATTTTATATTGCAAAGCTAATAACTTGTTTCTTATGAGAATGTATTGATACTGATGGACTTCCTGCTATAAATGATGGCATCGTTTCTGTATCTATTATATCATTTTCGATATAAACTGTTGGTGATTGTTTATATCTTGTTGCACTAAAGATATTATCATCTATATTATCATTCTTTAAGACACCATCAATATCTTTTATACTATTATAAGTATTCATTCTCGAATTTGCTAATCCTGAATTATATAGATTTACTTCTTGTGGAAGTGATTTTAAAGTATCTTTAAATAATGGTACAGGGGAATAATAATCATCAATTAATTTAATATCATTACCTTTTACAAAAGGTTGACATATGTAATCTCTATGAGTTGCTTTATATCTAAGCTTAATTCTCTTAAATACCATATATTTATTTCCTTCAGCATCCCATTCTTGATTTATTATAAATGCTCCATCTAGATTATCTAACATAAGCATTGATTCACCGATGTTAGCTCGTCCTAACATACGAGTTAAATCTGCTTTGTTGTTTCTAGCATTATCATCTATTATTTTAGCACCATCTCTATTTAAATGAGAATTTGTTATTACAGGAATATCTTTAAGAGCTGAAAATACTTTAAATTCATTTACAACTGCACCTAATTCTAATCTTATATCAGGTTGAGGATAACATGAACGTATCCTCTTAATATGGTCTTGAATAAGTGCAATCACTTCATAACCTTCATCTTCCAAATCTTCTGTCATCGTGTATAAATATCCTGTATCTACAGATCTATCTGGAACGAATTTTATCAATATATCTATAGGAGATTCATCTGTTAAATATAGTTCACCATCAGTTCTAAGAAGATTAATAGCTTCTTCTGCTGAATAGTTTTCTATATCATCTCCTACCGCTAAATTAAATAATCTTTGAACTGTTTCTTTAACTGTATTTTCCATTGTTAAAATAACTATAACTGGTATCTTGGTTGGATCTTTTGGTTTGTAATTCTTATTATATTTCTTTAACTGATAAGCTATATTTAACAAAGTTAAAGATTTACCACCACCAGTCATTCCTAATAACATATAAACTCTACCACTTTCAAATCCTCCACCTAGCATTTCATTTAGTCCCTGCATACCAGTAACTAAACGTCTACTAGGATTCATAAGTTGTTCATGAATATCTGTTATAACTTCATCCATTAATCCATTTCTCAATGTAAAAGTCATTTCAGATTGATTTTCTACTTTTATTCTTCTAAATTTAGTCTGAGATTCATTGACCAAATTCTGATATTCTTTTACTATAGCAGCTTTTGATATATAATCAGCTGCTTTAAATCTTGTACAAATATCTAACATTTTATCTATATCATTATATATAAATGCATAAGCCAATGATTCTGATACTGTTTGGTTTATCCATTCTAATTCTTGATTTGATAAATATGTAATTCCATACACATCTATTACATTATCGTCTATAATACCACCATTAATATATTTTATAATTAATGCTGGATTGTTTATATTCTTAAGAAGCCTAGCTTCTAATCCTTTCTTTATAAAATTAACTCTTTTCATTTTATCAATATCATTTTTATATAAATCTATATTTATGATCTCAAATAAATTTCTAAGATTGATTAAATGAGATTTTCTTATATTCTTATTTTCTGATAATACATATGAACACATTATATCTAATGTTTTAAGGTCGAATGAAATATCTATTTGAGTATTTGATGTCGTTACTGTTCTAGTACCTGCATATTTTTGTCTTCTAGCTAAATTCATAACATAATCATCCCCCGAAATAATTTTATGTATATTATTATTTTCATGTTATATAGTATATATTTTAGTATTATAAAAACGACTTCTACTATCCATTTTTGATAAGTACAAGAAAATAAATCCAAGTCTATTATAAGACTTGGATCGTTTTTATTTATATTGTTTTATCTCAAAAATTATTATATAATTTATCAATAGGTTTAAAGGTTTCCATTATTTATAGTCATAGGATTTGTTAGAATATTAATATCTATTATAAAATTATTAAATGATTTTGATTGTTGGACAAGATATTCAATTCTTAATGTATTATTTCCATTTCTAAATATTAATCTATATTGAAAATAAGTATCAGAACCCAATATTGGTTGAGGAAATTTAATATAAATATTTTTCCTAATAAATCAGTAGTAGCTGACCAAATTTTTGTTACTATCCAAGATGTTTGATAAAACCTGGTATTAGTATCATAACGTTTTATTATATCTAAACTGTTAGGTTGTATTATCATATATTCTCCCACTTCTATTCTAGATTATAAAACTAAAAAGGCATCCATAATTCAAAAGTTGATTTCAATATTTTTTCATTTTCTAATAGATGTGTAATTATAGAATCGATATTACCATTATAAAATATTTCCTTATTGAAACATCTGATCACTTTTGCAGTCATTCCTACATCAGGTATTGATATTTCTATTTCTAATTTAAGTATATTTTCATTTTCATCTATTATTATAATATTTTTAACATTTTTAGGTTGATTAAAAGGTTTAACATTATTTAAGTAATACCATTCTAGTTTTTCATTTATATATCCAAGATTTTTATATAACTGAGTTACACTAGTATCTAATAATGCGATATAATTTTGAAAAGTTTCTTTTATATCCATGCTTACACCTCCTCTTGTAGTAATTTTATTAATTCATCAGCAGTTATATAAGTATAACCTTTCTGTTGATTTATATACCTACTAAGAATTTCATATTCAGATAAATTTTTATCTAATATATATTGATATTCTTTATACTTGTCTAGTATTTCAGTATTAGCTTCTTGCATTTGCTTTACTTTATGGTTTTCTACTTTGAACTTAATGTTATTATTTCCTCTATAATAGTTTTTAATAATTTCTAAATTAGCTAATTCTGTATCTGTTAATTCTTTGATAAATTCTAATCTAATATATTTTATATTATCGTCCTGTTTTACTTCATTTACATATTCTATTAGTTGTTTTGGATCTGATATAAGCATATGATCTAAATTTAAAGTAACATATCTAAATGATTCTATAGGTTCTAGATGAGTATAATGCATACCAGTGTCTAAATTATGTAATACTATTAAAAATCCTTTAGTATTATCATCACCAAACTCCATTTGATATGGAGTACCATTATAATAAAAATAGCTTTCAAAACAACCGCCGGTATGAACATGTCCAGATATTATTGGTCCTCTGCATAATGAAAAATCATTCATATCAAATATATGAGATTCTCCTTTATTATCTCTATCATATATTGAACCTTTAAATTCTCCATGCATAAATACCATATCATATGAACCTGATTTAAATAAAAATTTATTATAATATTCATCATCCTTTCCATATAATTCAGGAATACATAGTATCTTAGCACCTTTTACATATTCAAATTTAACATCTTCTACTATTCTTACATCTACAGTAGGATCTGTTAAATAATGATAGAATAGTTTTAACTGGTCATCGTCGTGAGATTTAGTTCCAGCTATTATTATAAATGTAGCTTTTTTAGAACGACATATTTCCACACATTTATTTATGAATAATGAAGCATACATTATTACATCTGAATTGGACATAAATTTATGATCAAATATATCCCCATCTATAGATAATATATCAAAATGTATTTGACTTATCTTATTTAAAAATTGTTCATTCAAAATATCATATTGGTATTTTGCTGATATTTTACCAAAATGTAAATCAGAAGTATGTATATGTATTAATGAACCCCTATATACATTATTTTTTCTATTTAAATTATATATCTCTTGTTCTTCATTTATAAAGCTTATTACTCTTTTCATATTATCAACTCCTTATTGATATGTTTTAATCTATATAGATTATTATTTGAATATAATTCTTTCATAAAAATACATTTACTCATTATATGATTCATTAATAACTTTTTGAATATAAACATTTAAATAAAAACTTTATAAAAAGGAGGAAAAGAACTATGGCTATAAATTCAAGATATCCAGTTATAGCATTAGACTATGCTGAAAAAGATAAAGCTGTTAAAAAAGAACTTCTAGTTGATTATAATACTGGAAATATTTATGTAGTATCTGCAACTGATAAAACAATTATATTTGATATTACAAAAAAGATACAAGAACGAATAACTGAGTTAGATACTAAGAATATGGTAGTTGAGATAACTGGAATAGGTATAGTAAATCTAACTGAATATTTAAATTTATTAAATGAAAAAATGAATAATATGGTAACGATTAAAGATCCAGGTCAAGATTTTGCCTATATTATAAGAGATAATACTATTGATAATAAGTCTTTAAAAATCTTTAATGGTATAATTCAAATGGATAGTTATAAAGCTGCAGATAATCTCTCTATTCCGCAAAAAACATCAACTGGATTAAGATGGATGCCTGTAGAAGAACTAGTACAAAATATATCAAGAAACGAATCTGATAATGGTGATGGATATAGTGAAGTTGATGGTAATCTTAAGAAGGTTCCATTATTAGTAAATGATAATAACAAAATATACCTAAATAGTCATGCTCAGAAAAGTTATAATTTAACAGGTAACTTTGCTAACGTATATTTACCAACTACAGTAGATGAATATTCTATTATAAAATGGGAAATAATGCAACCACAACAGAATATTATATTAATACTTGAATCCAGTGTATATATAAATACAAAAATGTTAGATGAGTTTATTCCTATGATAGCAATAGAATATGAGAAACCAAATTTTGTTGTTACAATTAATAAAACAGAAGTTGGTAATACGAAATATTTATTTATTTTTCAAACATTCGATTATGGTAAATCGTGGATGCTTAATATTGAAATATTTAGAAATGAGAATGTTCTCAATTAGTCTGAAGGACAAATATCATATATGTAAAGGAGGCAATATAATATGGCAACATTAATATTTGTACAAAGTACTCAGTCAGCTATAGATAATATGCCTATAAATTTCGGTAAATTATATTATGCTACTGATACTAAAAAAACTTATTATGATAATGTAAATAATGCTAGAGTTACATTAACTAATGTAATCTATAAATCAAATTATAGTGAGTTAACTCAATTAACTATAACACGTCCACGAAATAGTTTATTTGTTTTAACATCTACAAAAGAATTTTATATTTTTGATCATAATAATACTTGGAAAAAGGTTACAGATAGTTATGAAATACCATCTTACTTAATGCCAAGCGATGAATTAACACCTGTTACACTAATATATAATGGAGAATCTGCAGCACCAAGAACATTACTTAAATGTGTATATAATAGTAATGGCGAATCATTAGAAGATCTTGTTAATTTTAAAGATGCTTCCACCACTCAAAGAGGTGTAGTTTTGTTATATGATGGATATGATTCTCAAGATACAAATACAGCTCCTACATCCAATGCATTAAATAAATTATATAAGCTTATAACCACACCAAATTCAGGATATAAATCTCCAGATGCAGATAAATTAGATGGTTTGGATTCTACAAGATTTCTTCAATATGGAGATACTAATAATAAAGCAGGGTATTTTGATAAATCTAATACAAATCCAACAGGTACAACAAGATTAAACTATAGTGGGTATTTCTATGCAACAAGAGTATATAATGCAGTTTATAATGACTATGCTGAATTGTTTGAAAAAAATCCTAATGAACAATTTGAAGCTGGAGACGTTATTGTAAAAGATCTGGAATCTGATAAATATACAAAGTCCACAAAGGCATATGATAAAACTGTTGTAGGAGTATTATCTAATGAATTTGGACATCTTCTTGGTGGAAATGGTAACGAAGATGATGAACTAAATTTTATACCAATAGGTATGGCAGGAAGGGTTCATGTTAAAGTTGTTGGAAAAGTTCAAATTGGAGATTTATTGGTATCTTCAGATATCCCAGGAGTAGCTATGAAATCAGATCAATTTATTCCAGGCACAATTATAGGGAAATGTTTAGAATCTAAAAATACTGACGATATTGGTATGGTTAGAATGCTAATTATGAATTCATAAGAGGTGCAATATGTATACAGTAATTCAAGATAGAGTTCCTATAAAGAATGATTATGAAGGATATAAAATAATAGGTTATCTAAATAAGGATGAAGAAATTTATCCAATTAAGATAATAGCTAACTGGGCAATGTTTTTATTTAATAATAAATATGTATGGGTTAAAATGTATGATAATAATAAATACTATATTATGGATATCAATAAAGATAATATCCAAAATAAAAATAATATAATTTTTGATACAGATATTATTGATTCCTATATTAATCCTAAAATATAACATACAAGTAAAAAATAAGAATGGAGGGATTTTATTATGACCCAAAAAATTAAAGGAACAATAGACCCTGGACATGGTGGTAATGACAGAGCTAATGTTGGTCCAACAGGATATGTTGAAGCTGATGGTGTTTTAGACATTTCTAAAATACTAAAGGCTAAACTCGAAGCTACAGGTAAATTCGATATAAAATTAACTAGAGATACTGATAAAACTCTTGGTTTATCAGAAAGAGCTAGAATAGCAGCAAACTTTGGTTCTAAATTCTTTATATCACAACATACCAATGCAGCTTCAGCTACATCTAAAGGTGCAGAAGTTTTCTATTCTGTAAAACGACCTAATGATAGAAAATATGCTGAAAAAATGTCAGCAAATATAGCTAATGCATTAGGTATTTATAATAGAGGGCCTAAGGTAAGAGAATCTGAAAATTATCCAGGTCAAGATTATTATACAGTAATAAATGTATCTGAACGATATGGAATACCACATATATTCCTTGTTGAATCTGCATTTCATTCAAATCCAAATGAAGAAAAGCTATTAAAAGATCCAAAAATGAGAGAAGCTATAGCTGATGCTCAAGCTAAAGTAATATGTGAAATATTTGGTGTTGAATACAATAGTAATCAATCTACTAAACCAGCAGAACAGATTAAGCCTGTAGAACCTACAACCGAATCAAAGGTTAATAATACTAATAATGAAACATTACAGGTTCAAAAATTATTAAATAGCTTAAAAATAACTGATTATGAAGGAAAGA
>ERZ773359.612-NODE-612-length-50870-cov-18.077457_pt1 | contig 50870 bp, 51 predicted proteins | sample MGYA00374955_ERZ773359 | MGnify/ENA primary metagenome ERZ773359 (study PRJEB29098, sample SAMN04486028) | biogas fermenter metagenome | study: EMG produced TPA metagenomics assembly of the Biogas fermentation microbial communities from Germany - Plant 4 DNA1...
TTCATCGTATCGCTAAAGGATCACCCATGAGTCTCGTGATGGGACAAGCTGACCGGGGACTCGTACCAAGATTGGACATGGAGGTAGTACTTGGTCAATACCTGCCTAAGGAGGAATACCATGAGAACACTGGTGTGTATTATGTTGATCTCATCATTGCTGGTGCTTTCCGGATGCGCCAATACCGGAAAAGAAAGGCTTGTCCGCCTCCAGGTGGAGCAATTCCTGTCCGGATATGCAAACCAAGACGCCCTTGCCATTGGCGATGTTGTGGCCAGTGTCATCGCCGTCATTGACAAGCGAAGCGGCATCGACAAGACAAGAACTTATCCACGCGAGGCCTTCGTCAGTATGATGGAGGCAACCTTCGCCGATCCGACTCAGTTCCCGCAAGATGGAAACATATACTTCGGTCCCGTTACCGTGAAAACGACAAAAGATGCCGCTTTGGCCTCCGTTCCAGTGGCGATGGGATCCGCTGCAGCAACTTGGGTTTTCACCCTCAGGGAGTTGGGCGAAACACATCTGATCTCCCTTTGGGAATTGAACGATGAAACAACTGTTTCCGAGACTAAATCCGTAATCATCGTTGGCAAAATCATCGACGGCCATTCCCTAGAGCCGGCGAGCGATGTAACGGTGGAGGCTTGGCAATCATCGGAGCGGGATAGGAGAGCAGGCTCAGACAACTATTGGAAAATACCAAACTGGGTGAATCCCCGGGTTCGCACTCGTGAGGACGGAACATTCTTCCTAACCCTCCACGACCATCCCAAACTGCAGACCCACCAGTACTACGTTGTCTTTGCCGCCCACGAGCACGAGTATGCTCACCAGGGCATGTATGTCACCATGGACCGAGTGAACCATGGCCAAATTATCGATGTCGGCTTAGTGGCCCTTAGACGCTCGGAGTTCACTTATTAGAACGACGGGCCCACTGCGGTGAGCACAATGCAAACTCGGGTGATGCTCTATACTGCGGAGCATCACCCCTCGCCCTGAGTTTGGAGCCTAATCCTCGTCTTCGTCGTCCTCGTCATCGAGGAAAATGTCATCCAGATCATCGTCGTCATCTACCGGGTACAGGGTCTCCCCACACTCGGGACAGGATAGCTCGATGTCATCGTCATAGAGGAAATCTTCTTCGACAGAGACAGGCTCATGGCAGTTGGGACATTCCAGTTCCACATACTCTTCGGCATCGGGGTCCCCGTAGAGCTCCTCTTCAATCTCAGCCAAATCAGCATCCATGGCTTCAATGTACTCCTCGAGTTCCGCTTGCTGTATCTGGACCATCTCCAGCGAGTCCGAGACACTCTCAAAAACATCCAGCATGCTTTCCCAGATCTCCTGAGCCTTCTCATCGCTGCCGTAAAAATCCGCTCCACGAATCAGGCCCCTCAAGTACGCCAGCTTTTCCCTGACTCCACCCACTGTGAACAGCTCCTTTCCCTGTAGGGATTCCCTGGATAATATGCCCATTTAACAAAAGAAAATGCCTTCAGGCGCGGGATAGGTATTCCCCCGTCCGCGTATCAATCTTAAGGACGTCGCCTGTCTCAATAAACAAAGGCACCTGGACGACTAGGCCTGTCTCTAAGGTTGCTGGCTTGCTCCCACCCGTGGCCGTATCCCCCTTGAAGCCCGGTTCTGTTTCGGTGACTTCAAGCTCGACCGCTGTGGGGAGCTGAACACCAACAGGCGACCCCGCATACATCTCAAGGCCGATGATCATGTTTTCCTTAAGGTAATTCGGTGCATCGCCTAGGGTCTCGGCATCGATCACAATCTGCTCAAAGGTTTCCGTGTCCATGAAATAGTATTCATTCCCCGTTGAATAAAGATACTGAACCTCAACTGTATCTATATGGGCTCGGTTCACCTTTTCGCCAGCCCGAAAGGTCCGCTCAGTTACAGCTCCAGTCTTTACGTTCTTCAATTTCGTCCGCACGAAGGCAGCGCCCTTGCCCGGCTTAACATGCAAAAACTCAACCACACTATAGATTTCTCCGTCTATTTCCAGAGTAAGGCCCGTGCGCAAGTCGTTAACGGAAATCACCCATATCCCTCCTTGTTCCTATCCGCCAGCAGCCTTCTATGCTTTTACTATAGCCTTTTGTTCGCCCTAGGGCAACAGCCTCCGTTACAATACAAGGAAATCCTTCGAGGAGCTGCTAAGGTTTTCCATTCCTTGGGGGGTTACGAGGACCAGGTCCTCGATCCGGACGCCCCCCCATCCAGGGAAATACAGTCCGGGCTCGATGGTCACCACCATCCCAGCACGAAGCTCATCCGTCGACCGGGAGGACAGGGTGGGGGCTTCGTGGATCTCCAGCCCAACTCCGTGTCCAAGTCCATGGCCAAAGTGTTCAGCAACCCCCTGGGCGGCAAAAACCTCCCGCACACCTTTATCGATGGCCAGAGCGTCTTTTCCGGGTCCAACCTCCCCCAAGGCATGCTGTTGGGCTTTTCGGACCAGCTCATATATCTCCCGGTGCCTATCACTTGCCCTGCCGATGACTACCGTCCGGGTCAAGTCGGAACAATACCCGTCGATAATGACTCCGAAATCCAACACAACAAAATCCCCCGGCTCCAAGACCCGCTCGCCGGGCCGGGCATGGGGCAAAGCGCTGTTCGGGCCAGACGCCACAATCGGAGCAAAGGAGACCCCTTCCGCCCCTTCGCGTCGCAAGAAGAATTCCAGCTCCAGGGCAACCTCCCGCTCCTGCACCCCTGGCCGAAGGTAGTTGAGTATGTGTTCAAATCCTTTGTCCGTTAGCCTTGCGGCCTGTCGGATGCGTTGGATTTCCCCTTCATCTTTGCAGATCCGTAAGGATTCCACCAATCCCTTCGTTGGCCGCCAAGCAATATCCGGGCTATCCTCTTCCCACTCAGCAAGCTCCCAGCAACTAGTGTGAACCGCCTCAAAGCCGACTATGCCCATCTTCTTTTCCCGAACCAACCGGCTGAGCCCATCCCGAGGGGTCTCGTACCGATAGACCTCTAGATGGGGAGACTGGGCCTTGGCTTGTTCTTCGTACCGAAAATCGGTAGCCAACACCCCTCCCCCGGCAGTGACCAGCAAGAATCCAGCAGACCCGGTAAAACCGCTCAGGTATTCCCGGTTCTTTCTCCCCGTGACAATCAGCGCATCGAGTCCTTCTTCGGCAATTTTCTCCCGCAAACGATGGATCCTAGATTCAAACATAGTCATTCTCCTCTTTTTGCAATAAAGCAGCCAGCCCCTGAAGGGCAAGCAGGTATCCGAGGCTGCCGAGGCCGCAAATCTGTCCCCGGCAAACGGGGGCAATCACCGACCGATGGCGAAATTCCTCCCGACGATAAATATTGGACAAGTGCACCTCTACAGTGGGCAGGTCAACGGCCGCGATGGCATCCCGGAGGGCAATGCTGTAATGGGTCAAGGCCCCCGGATTGATGATGATGCCCGCGGCCTCTCCCTTTGCTCGGTGGATAGCATCGATCAACTCGCCTTCATGATTGGACTGGAGTATCTCCACTTCGATTCCCAACTGTCCTGCGTGCTGGAGGATGGCCTCGTTGATCTGAGCAAGGCTTTCCGTGCCGTAGATGCTTTGCTCCCTAACCCCCAACAGGTTCAAGTTCGGTCCGTGTAGAACTAGGATCTTCAAACCTCGTCGCCCTCCCCCGTCAAGGTTTGGCGCAATACATCCAAAACAAGCTCCCGGGGGAGTTCATCGGTGATATATCCCTGGCCAAGGCCACGGGGGAGCACGAAGCGAACAACCCCGCGACGCACCTTCTTATCCCTCAAGAGCGCAGCATAGATCTCCTGTACATCCCAACTCGGAGGTCGAATAGGCAGCCCCGCCTTTTGGAGCACTCGGTCGATAACCGTCCGCTCCTGCAAGCTTAAATTGCCGAGGCGAAGACTGATTTCCGCAGCTAGGGACATGCCGATCGCGACGGCCTCTCCGTGGAGATAGGTGCCGTAGCCTGTATGTACTTCAAGGGCATGGCCGATGGTATGACCATAATTCAAGATGGACCGCACATCTTCATCTCGTTCGTCTTGACCGACGATTTCGCTCTTGATTTCGCAGGAACGTTTGATCACCCAGGTCAAAACCTGTGGATCCAGGCGGTAAATCTCCTCCATGTGTTCATCGACGTAGTTCAAGAAATCCTTGTCCCAGATGATCCCGTACTTGATCACCTCGGCCATCCCTGCAACCATCTGGCGGGAGTCGAGGGTTGCCAGCGTCCCGATGTCGGCGACGACCAGGGCCGGTTGGTGGAAAGCCCCGATCAGGTTCTTGCCTCGCGGATGGTTTACGGCCACCTTCCCTCCCACGCTGCTATCTACTTGGGCTTGGAGGGTTGTGGGTATCTGAACAAAGGGCACCCCCCGCAAGAAAGTTGCGGCGGTGAACCCGGCCACATCCCCCACCACCCCACCCCCGAGGGCGATGATGAAGGATGTACGATCCAGCCGGCTCCCGATGGCCACATCGTACAAGTGGGAGACCGTCTCTAAGTTCTTGTACTCTTCTCCATCGCCCATCTCCGCATACACCACTGAAACCCCGGCTTTATCCAAGGAAGCCTCGACTACGCCTCCATAAAGAGAATAGACTAAGGGATTGCTGACAAGAAGCGTGCGCCCCATCAACCCCGCTTCCCGACATAGCTCGCCAACCTTGGGCAACAAGTCCTTCCCGAGGCAAATGTCGTAGCCGCGCTCCCCTAGTTCCACTCGGACTCTTTCCATTAGTCAATCCCCCTTAGCTCACCCCGGATATGCGTCCGATCACCGGCCGCGCCATCTATTCATCTTGGCGATGATCGCATCGGCCACAGCGTCGACTGTTCCTTTCCCATCGATGATAAAATCGGCCTTGGCGTAGGATGATTCCCGCTCTTGCAGTAAGCGGCGGATCTCCCCTAGAGGGTCGGCCACCTCAAGTAGTGGCCGCACCACTTGCTGACCACGGATTCGCCGATAAATCTCTTCGGGTTCCAACCGCAGCCAGAACAATACCCCAGTGGCAGCCAACGTCCGGAGGTTGTCCCCATCCTTGACCACCCCGCCCCCGGTGGCAATGACCCTTTCTTTCGACGCCGCGAGCCTGCAGACTACTTCCTTCTCCAGCCGCCGAAAATGGTCTTCCCCCTCATCGGCGAAGATCGCGGCGATACTTTTCCCAGCTCCTCTTTCTATCTCATCATCGGTATCGACGAAGGACCAGCCTAAGCGTCTTGCCACTTCCCGTCCCACAGTAGTCTTGCCGCTACCCATGAAACCGATGAGGACGATATTCCAACTGGACATCATCGCTCGGCAACTTCCTTTAAGTATCCGCGATAATTGCGTCTAATTTCAGCAAGGCTGTCCCCACCGAATTTTTCTAAGAAAGCCTGGGCTAATACCCACGCCATGGCCGCTTCGCCAATGATGGCCGCGGCGGGCACGGCGCAGATGTCGGAGCGTTCAATACTGGCCTCGACCTGTTCCTTGCTGAGCATGTCCACCGACTTGAGGGGCCGATATAGTGTCGGAATCGGTTTCATCGCCGCCCTGAGGACGATGGGTTCTCCGTTGGATATCCCGCCTTCAAGGCCACCAGCATTGTTTGTACGCCGATAAAAACCCCTCTCCTGATCATAGTAAATCTCATCGTGGACCTCAGAACCTCTCAAGAAAGCGGCCTCGAACCCTCTGCCCACTTCGACGCCCTTGATTCCTTGGATGCTCATCATCGCCGCGGCCAGTTGGCCATCTAGGCGCCGATCCCAGTGGACATGACTCCCCAGGCCGACGGGCACACCCCACGCGATCACTTCAAATGTCCCGCCGAGGGACTCGCCCGCTTTCTTAGCCTCATCGATGGCTTTCATCATTTCTTGGGAGGCCTTCGGGTCAGCACAGCGCATGGGGGACCCATCGGCAGCGATGATATCCTCCTTGGAGGATGGGGGCGAAGCCTCGACGCCGCCGATCGAAAGGACGTGGGATGCTATTTGAATGCCGAACTCCGCCAGCAGGGCCTTTGCCACGGCCCCAACGGCGACCCGGATGGCCGTTCCCCGCGCACTAGCCCGCTCCAGGATGTTGCGAAGGTCCCGCTGTCCGTATTTCATCCCCCCGGGCAGATCAGCATGTCCCGGTCGAGGACGGGTAAAGGGCTCCCACGTCTTTTCGGACGATGCGTCGAATAATCCCTGCCAATGCTGCCAGTCCCGGTTTTCGATCCACAGGCCAATAGGTGAGCCCAGGGTCAAACCATCTCTGATGCCGCTTACAATTCTAACCTGGTCCCTCTCGATTCTCATCCGACCGCCCCGGCCGTACCCTCCTTGGCGCCGCCGCAAGTCCACATCTATATTCTCGGCCTGCAAAGGCACCCCGGCGGGCATTCCTTCAACGACTGCCAGCAACCCTTGACCGTGGGATTCGCCGGCATCAAGATACCTTAACATGGCTGCACCTCACCTAACGCCAATCGGAAATGTATCCTTCCTCGATCAATTTGCCGATCACCCAATTCTCCAAACCCCGCAGTATCCGGGTGGTGGGAAACTCTTTCCGACTCAAAGGCCTAGTCAAGATAGTATAGAGTCCAAGGCGCTTGCCGCCGAGAACATCGGTGAAGATCTGATCGCCCACCACTGCGGTCTCCCCGGAGTCGGCATCCATTCGCATCATAGCTTTGCGGAAGGGAGTTCGCCGGGGTTTAAGGGCGCCGGACACATAGGGAATGCCCAATCGACCGGCTATCAGTCTCACCCGATCGGGTAAAGCATTGGAGGCAATACATAGCTTAAAGCCCTTAGCCTTGGCTTCACCGACCCACCGGTCAACTTCCGGCGGTATCTCCGCCTCATGCCACTTAACCAAGGTATTATCCAAATCCAGAATTAAGGCCCTGATTCCCCTCTGAACTAGCCTCTCCAGGTCAATATCCACCAGGCGGCCATGGGCTTCATCTGGGCACAAAGCTCGAAGCACAGTAAGCCCCCCCAAATTCCGTCTGGGGATATTATAACATTTGTGGGGCAAGCTGTCGCTATCGGCAAGGATCCGAACACATCTCATGCTGCAGCTTGCTGATTGCCCGCTTTTCAATCCGGGATACGTACGATCGGGAGATGCCGAGCTTCTTGGATATCTCTCTTTGCGTTTGCCTCACCCCGTCCGTCAGACCATAGCGCAGTTCTAACACCTTCCGCTCCCGGCCGGAAAGCTGCGCAAGTCTTTCCCTTAGTATCTCCTGCTCAACAGTCGATTCGACCCGCTCCGCTACGTCAAAATCGCTGCTGAGGATATCCATCAGTGTGATCTCATTGCCCTCCTTGTCAGAACCAATAGGTTCATGGAGCATGATCTCCCCGCGGCTTTTTCGCGCTGAACGCAAGTGCATCAATATCTCGTTCTCGATGCACCGGGCCGCGTAAGTGGCTAGTCTCGTGTTGCGCGACGCATCGAAGGTGTTGATGGCTTTTATCAGCCCGATGGTGCCAATGGAAATCAAGTCATCACTGTCTTCCGAGGTGTTATCAAACTTCTTGACGATGTGGGCGACTAGCCTCAAGTTCCGTTCGATCAGGGTGTGCCTGGCTTTCTCATCTCCTTCCGCCATTCTCTCCAGAAGATCCTGTTCTTCCTGGGGGTTTAGCGGTCTTGGAAATATGTTCGTGTTCGTTATGTAGGAAACTAGCCAAGCAAACCCTTCCAAAAAAAACGAAAACACCCCGACGCCACCTCCTGCGCTCCTGTCTACTAGGGGCTCTACTAGAGTATGTGGGTCCTTGGGTGTTTGTGTCTGTCCACTACCGAAAAAAGGGGGGAAGGCCCCCCCTCTCTTCTAGAAGGTTGCAGCCGGGATATCAGGGAGCTTGGCTTCCTCGAGCACCTCCCGCGCAATCGCTAGCCACTCCTGGACCTTTTCGATGGGACCGCTACTGATAGTGTCGGCGCAGATCATGAAAGGTACGCCACGACAGGCCTCGACTGCTCTCATAAGCCGCTCTCGGATATGTGACTCCGTCGCGTCCATCACGTCATCTTGCACATGCATGACCACCTGTAGGGTGGTGCCCTCAGGCACCGCCGCCCGGGCCTTGGCTACGTCCGTCCAGGCGCTAACGTGAACGATCTTGATCCCTGGCAGCTGACCAACTTGAGGCAACAGGGTGTCCATCTTGCCGCAGCTATGATAGTATCGACATCCCCCATAGAACTCCGCTATCTGCTTTTCATAGGGGAAGATAAACTCTCGATAAGTATCCACGGAGAATAAGGCTCCGTCCACCTCATCGTTGTATAAGTCCGAAGGGCCTACCTCACGATAGTCCATATAGATGTACTTCCAGGTCGGCTGTTCCTTCATGTCCAGCCCCAAGAACTTCGCCCGCTCCTCTTCATAGTGAAGCTTGGCCTTGACAAGAAACTGCATCAGCCGATGAACAAAGTCGGGATCCTCCATCAGGTCGATGTAGATCTCAGTAAACCCGCGCAGCATGCAGGCTACACTCCACGGGCCCCTGGCCCACCCAGGAAAGCTGACTTCCAGCTCACCGTCAACCAGTTCCTGCATCCTTTCGTAGGTGCGATGGACTTGCGGCATAATGCCGCTGCGATAAAAGTCGGGAAGCTCCAATTTGTCCAAGTCGCTCTTTTCCTTAATCACCGGTGCACCAAAGCACGGTTCCTGTCCCGGCCGATAAATCGATTCCACCCCGAATAAGGATGCTTCTAAGGTAGTAGCAAAATCAAGACCGATAACTGGCTTGATGACACTGTCATCGGGCACGTTCTCATGCTTGAAGATCTTGGCCATCAACTGGGTGCGCAAACACAGCTCAGGATCATTGAAATACTCAATGAGGTCTACGCCGAATCGCTCCGCATAATATGGCCTCAACAAACCTACGTATACTGGGGTATTAGGGATCTCCTTACGGCTAGATTCATTAGCTATATCTTTGACTTTCAGGACCAACTCCCTTATTTCCAAAGCAAAACCCCCTTCAACTTTCCCAAATACTCACCCCGTCTCTTCCCAGCGGATAAGCGCTTACGTTCCACCTCCCTCAATTATTCGTTCAGCCAACCGCGTTGTATGTCTTAGGTGTTTCTCCATGGCCTTTCGTGCTCCTAGCCCATCCCGCTCCAACAGTCTTTCGTAGATCTCCCGATGGTTGGCAATGGAGTTGCGGCTCTCTCCAGAAAGATTCAAGATCATTAGCTGGTGACGGCGGAGAAGGTCCCGCATGTTCTTGTATACCTGTTCCAAGATCGAGTTGCCAACTACTCCGATGATAATCTCGTGGTAGGTGATATCCGCCTCGGCGAAGGCTTCGCTGTCATCTTTATGCTCTATCATTAAGTCAATTTGCCTATGGAGAAGGTCAAGCTCTTCCGCGCTGATTCGTTCTGCCGCCAAAGCCACGGCGGCGGTCTCCAGAATCCCTCGCATCTGCAAAAGATCAAACCATTCCTTTTCGTTCAATAGTATTACTCTGCTTAGGGTTGCTGCGTGTTGGGATGAGAAAAGGCTATCCACCGAGAGATCCTGCACAAAGGTTCCGGACCCTTGCTTTGTTCTGACCAACCCCAAGGCTTCCGCGTATTGCAGACCCTCACGCAGGGACGACATACTAATACCCAAGAGTTCGGCGAGCTCTTTTTGGGTGGGGAGCCTATCCCCAGGCATGAGCCCATTTTCCCTAATGTAAGCCTCAAGCCGCTCACAAACCCTTACCGACAATTTATCGGGCTGCAACGGTTTCAATGCATCCACCCCAATTCTTCAGAACACCGGAACACCTGAGATGTTATTACTTTCGCCAAAATTGGTTGTTCTCCTGCTAACAAATCAAAAAAGCGACGACCCCCGTCTCTTAGGGAATCGTCGCAATCGGCGGTTTGCCTATCTTCTAGCCGTACTAATCATTGCCTCTACATTCTCTAGTGGGGTGCCCGGCGCAAGGCCTCCTCCCGAAGAGAGGATGTATCCCCCGCCAGAGGCAAGGGAATCAATGCATTCTTTGGCCTTCGCAGCCACCTGATCTGGCGTACCTTCCAACAAGACCCGCAGCGGATGGAGATTCCCTAGTAAAGTCAGGGAGGTGCCTACCGCGGCTTTTGCTTGGGCGGGGTCAACATCACCGAAGTGCCATATGTCCGCACCAAGTCTGGGCAGGTCCCCGAGAATATGAGTAAGGTTGTCCTCATTATGGTAAAGCTTGATCGCTCTAGGAAATTCCTGGAATACTTGGCTGATGTAAGGCACTGCATACTCATGGAAATGTTCAGGCGAAATCTGTCCGGGGACGTGTTCAATCATGGCAACTAGCTTAAGTTCCCCGGCGACTTTTTCCAAGGCCTTGAGGTAGCTGATAATCCCGTCGGTGATGAATTCTAAGAAGGAATGAACCAGCTGGACATCGTCGTAGAAGGCCACATACAATTTGGTATGCCCTACCATGGCCGCAGCCACTTCCAAAGGGCCCGTCGTCACCGCACAACCATCTAAGTATCCGATGCGATCGAGGTACTTTCGGTCTAGATTCGCGAGCATGTAGCGGTATTCGTTCAATGCCGTTGCCATGAGCCCGTCCTCCCTAGGATCGATGGGCTTCATTTTCTTGAAATCAGCAACCTGTTCCATGTAAGGCATCGCCTGCGGCGGATTATCTTCCGACCAGTGAACTGGCGAGCCAAAAGCGGAAGCCTCGAGGGCAACACCGTAATCAGGCCATACCCCGGGGATGATCAGACATTCATCAAACCTATCTAGGGGGAACAACTGGGAACGCAGTTTGATCTCAACGTTTTGATAATAATCCCGCAGTCTCCTCGCCCCAGGCGCCCTAACCAACGCGCTCCGGGTATTCCAAATGGCAACGGGCACCCGGCTTGGCTCCTGATGGCCTAGGGTGGTTAAGAAATCTTGATAGACGCAAGCTTTTGCCAATCGCACTTGCCCCCTCTTGAGCTTTCTCCCTGCCCCAACAATCCAAAAGACCCGTGGATATCCACTCCACAGGCTACGATGACGACGATTAGACTAAAGACACGCTGTCCACAGTCAAGGTACGTTCCCGGGATAGTCTGGGCGCAGCAACGGTAGATCCTGCCTGCATCTGGTCTTATCTTGCTGCAACTCGAAGACGCCGCAGAATGGCATATTGTTCAACCCTCTCTAAGGGCACAACCACCTTGTCATTAGCGTGGGCGGCTGGGAGAGGATCTCCTTCCAGACTATAAAGCTGGACCTGTTGACGCCAGGGGGGGCCAGTCGGCGTTAGGATCTCCAGCTCCTCACCGCTTAGGATGCGGTTGCGCACGGCTACCAAGGCTCCATGCTGATGGGCGCCCTCCACTAAGCCTAAGAAATCGGCGGAGCGGATGCTCTGCCGGGCTGTCGCAGCTTGTCCCGGGCCTTGGGGGTCGAAGTAAAAGCCGGTGCCGTAAGGCCTGTGGCTGACCTTTTCCAGCTCCAACAGCCAGGCCGGATTTGTCTGGTAGGCGTCCGGGTTTGCCAGGTAAGCGTCGATGGCTTCCCGATACGTCTTGGTGACCGCCGCAACGTAGTGAACGCTTTTCATCCGACCTTCGATCTTCAGGCTGTCCAAACCAACTTGGATCAGCTCCGGGATATGCTCGATCATGCATAAGTCCCGGGAATTCATGATGTAGCTCCCTTCCGGCTCCTGGATGAGGGAATAGTATTCCCCTGGACGCTTGGCTTCCACCAGCGCGTAGGACCAGCGGCAAGACTGGGCACAATCCCCCAGATTAGCAGACCGTCCAGTCATTTGGGCCGAGAGCAAACAGCGTCCCGAGTAGGCAAGGCACATGGCACCATGGACGAAAGCCTCCAGCTCCAGGCTGACCCGGTCCCGAATAGCGGCGATTTCATCGAGGGTCAGCTCCCGGGCGAGATTGATCCGGGAAGCTCCAAGCTCCTCCCAGAACAAGGCCGCCCCCCAATTGGTGACGTTGGCCTGGGTGCTAATGTGGATAGGCAAGTCCCTCTGACGCTTGGCAACACGAAAAACGGCCGGATCGGCCACAATCAGGCCGTCGACCTTTAAAGCCGCAAGTTTCTCGATATAATCCGGCAAAGTTGCCAAGTGCCGATTGCGGGCAAAGATGTTGACCGTAACGTAGACTCTCGCACCCCGCTGATGGGCCTCCCCCACGATGACTTCGATTTCATCGGGGGTGAAGTTGCCCGCCCTAGCCCTGAGGCCAAATTGCTGGCCTCCCAAATAGATCGCATCGGCCCCGTAGGCTAACGCCACCCGGGCTTTCTCCAGGTTGCCAGCGGGAGCCAACAATTCAGGTCTTTTCACCAGTTATCGCTCCTCAATAACCGAAACGTCGGCGGGCGGCAACATGTTCCGCAAAGGTGCGGCTAAAATAGTGGGTCCCGTCCCCGCGGGCGACGAAATACATGTAGTCAACATCGGCAGGCTCAATTACCGCCCTGATTGAGGCCACGCCAGGGCTGGCAATCGGTCCGGGGGGCAAACCGGGATAACGATAAGTATTGTAGGGCGATTCAACTTCCAGGTCCCGATAAAGCACCCGGCTGCGGGGTTCGTTGACAACGTATCGAACGGTGGGGTCGGCTTGCAAACGCATCCCGATTCGCAGTCGATTGAGGAAAACCCCGGCGATCACCGGCCGCTCCCTATCGTAGATGGCCTCTTTTTCCACGATGGAAGCCAAGGTGATAACTTCATGGAAAGAGAGGGACCCATCGTAACCTTCATACAGGGGAGACGCCACTTCCAGGCAGCGATTAACCATAATCTTAATGATCTCTTCTTCCTTCTGGCCTATGGCGAACCGATAAGTGTCCGGGAACAGATAGCCTTCTAGCGTATCAACGGGTATGTCAATCGGGCAGCTGTCCCCGTAAACAAGCTTCTTGTCCCGGGCGAGGCGCAAGAATCGTTCTTCATCGGCTAGTCCCCTCCGAGCGAGAAGGCTGGCTATTTCCTCGAGATTAAACCCCTCAGGAATGGTAACCCTTGTGGTTGCCACATCCCCCTGCCGAATCCTTGTTAGGATTTGCAGAGGGGTCATGCCGGGGGAAAAGAGGTAGTAGCCAGCCTTCAGATCGCTATCAAAGCCTAGCAGTCGGGCAAACACGGCAAAGGCCCGGGGATTGCGGACGACTTCAGCCTGGTGGAGCACCCTGGCCACATCTTGGCCCGTACTGCCCGCCGGGATCTCCACCAGCGTCTCAACGCCATCTGGACTTCCTTCCGTCGGCAGCAGGAAATAGGACATGGATAGAGTGAGGGCAACCATGGCAACAATCCCACTATAGACAAGTTGGCGCATCCATCGGTGCCAATGGCGGCAAAGGCCGTCATAGAGCTCGAAGATTAGAACTTCCTTGGTCTGTGGTTGCATCGACATGGTACTTCCCACACCTCAAGCATTTTCTTGGAGGTTTACTCCTCCCAGTCTTCTCCCCAGTCGTCCTCATCCAGGGCATTGACTACCCGATCGAACTCATCGTCCTCTTCAACCATAACCAGTACATCTTCCCCATCTTCATCGACCTCGAGGCGAAAGGCCACTACTCCTCCCTCGGGATCTTCCTCGGGGACTAGCAGAGCATAGCGGACATTGTCCACTTCCAGGATCCGGTAAAGGGTAAAGTTGTGCTCTAACCCCTCTTCGTCGACCAGGACAATCATCTCTTCATCCATCACCGCACCTCGCCTTTTGACAAGTTTGAATTGGTCCCGCTTATCCTTCCCGGAAAGATGGTCCCTCATGCGGCGGTCCAGATAGCTTTGTAAAAGAAACCCAGCCGCGACCTGGTCGACAACTGCTCGTCGTCCAGCCCGGCTCACATCAGCCTCGAGGAGCACCCTTTCCGCTTGCACCGTTGTAAACCGTTCGTCCCAGAAAACAATCTGAACTAGAGGGCATTCCGCCTCGAGGATGCGTCTCAAGCGGCCTGCAAACTCCTGGACAGCCTTTGCCTCGGGACCCAGGCTCCCGTCGGTGCGACGAGGTAGACCAACCACAATTTCCTCCACCTCGTACTGGGCGACCAACTCCAGGAGCCGGGTCAGCTCCCCCTCCCCGCGGCCCACCGTTTCCACCGGCTGGGCGATGAGCCCTAACGGGTCCGATACCGCAACACCGATCGTCTTGGTCCCAACATCCAAGGCAAGTATGCGCATGGGAACCCCCTAAACTATTTTCAGGGCAAAATCCGGGCAGGCCGCACCACAATAGCCGCAAAGAACACACTTGGCCCCGTCCACCCGGCAGCGGCCGTCAACGACCTGCAAGGCTCGCGAGGGACAGGCATCAACGCAGGAGCCGCATCCCGTACACCAGGAGTCGATATGCAGCCGGCGCTCCGCTGAGGCCACCGTCTGCCGGATCTCCTCGGGAACGGGCTGTCCCGCAAAAATCCTGAGGTTCATCATCAACTCCGCCCGACTTTTCATCCCTAAAGCCACCGACGCCAGGGTCGGTATGGCCAAAACAAACTCAAAGGCCGCCTCGACCTTCCCGCCTAAGTGTCCCCCTCCCAGGGGCTTCATTCCGTACAGGCCTTTACCCATGGAGGCGGCTAGCTCCATTGCCGATAGCATGTCCTCCCTGCTCCCATCGACGATCCCCACCCCGGTCAGGTTGATCAGGGGACTGATGATCTCTATCTGGGGGTGGGCTGCCGCTGCGCGTACTCCTGCCACCGTGTGGGTCGAAATGCCGATTGCCTCGACGAGACCCCGTTCTTTGGCTTCCATTAGATACTCTAAGGCCGGGGCATGTCCGCGCAGAGTATGGCAGGACTCTTGCTCATGGAGGAGGAAGAACTCGATGACATCCCGGTCGAGCTCCCGCCTGGCCCGCTCCACACTTTGGGCCATCTCCTCGTAACCGCTAGCGTAAGACTTGGTGGCAATTATCACCTCCCCATCATACCCCCGCAAGGCTTCGCGGATATGGGGATACGTGCCGTACAGCTCTGCCGTATCAACGAAATTGACTCCCTGCTCAAAGGCCTCCCGCAGCAAAGCTGCACCTTCTTTAGCAGATAGATTATTGTGCAGGGGTCCTAGGCCTAGGGAGCCAAAACAAAGTCGTGAGACCCATCTTTTGCCTAACAACCGTTTTTCCAAAAAGACACCTTCCTAAACACAAAAACCATGGTGAGAGTCCCCCGTCGGACCCTTCATGGTTCCCAGCAAACCTGTTTCGCGACTACTGTTGTTGCGGGCTTGCTAGAGTTGCTAAATAGTGACGAACCAACTCTTCCAGGAGTTCGTCCCGTTCAATCTCCCGGATCAAAGCCCGTGCATTGCGATGGCTAGTGATATAAGTCGGATCTCCCGACAACAAGTAGCCAACCAGCTGGTTGACCGCGTTATACCCCTTGTCCTTCAGGGCATGGTGGACCTCCCTTAGGATTCGCCTAGCTTCGGTTTCTTTTTCCGGGCCCACATGGAACAACATCGTTTCATCCCGGGGTCCCCTTGTCATGCTCATCAACCTCCCGCCGGCGAATTTCCTGGTCGTTTCACGTTGACATTTCGTCACCGGCGGCAAAATCCCTCTATTGCCGCCAGACCATTTCCCCGACTAGTTTCCGAAGGGTTTCCTTAGCGGTCCTCAAAGCCTCATCCAATTTCTGCGGTTCCTTCCCACCGGCTTGAGCCATATCGGGCCGTCCGCCCCCCGAGCCGCCAACGAGTTGGGCCGTCTTCTTGATGATCTCGCCCATGTGAATGCCCCCGCCAACTAGTTCCTTGCTGGCCATGCCGAGCAACACTACCTTGTCCCCAGCAGCTGACCCGAGGACGACGATCCCTGGCTGCAATCGATCCCGCAAGTAATCGCCCATTTGCCGCAGAGTCTCCATGTCGGCATCTTCCACCCGGCTCACCAGGAGGTTAACCGCGTTGACCCCTTCGGCCCCGGCCAAAAGCTCATCTCCTTTGGCTCTGATGGCCAATTTCTGCAGCTTGGAGAGCTTTCTCGCCAGTTCTTCCTTTTCTTTTAGCGTCCGGTCAAGATCGACCAAGATGCGCTCGGGGCTCGTTTCTAGTCTACCAGCCGCTTCCTCCAAGAGGGATCCCCGCTCCCTTTGGTAGCGCAAAGCCCCAAACCCGGTGAGGGCCTCTATCCGCCTCACCCCGGCGGCGATGCTCCCTTCGGAAACGATAGTAAAGGGCCCTATCTCCCCCGTTGCCCGCACATGGGTGCCTCCACAAAGTTCCCGGCTGTAATCGCCAACCGAGACGACCCGCACCTGGTCTCCGTACTTTTCTCCGAACAAGGCGATCGCACCTAGTTCTTCGGCTTTAGCCATCGACATCTCCTCGGCCAATACGGGCAAGTTGGCCAGGATGGACCCGTTGACCATCTCTTCTAGCTCCTTGATCCCTTCGGGGGAAATCCCTTCGAAATGGGTGAAGTCGAAACGGAGCCGGTGGGGGTCCACCAAAGACCCCGACTGGGCAACATGTTCTCCCAAAAGCCTGCGCAAAGCTTGATGGAGGAGATGGGTAGCCGTATGGTTGCGGGCCGTCGCCGCGCGAGCGTCGCGGTCCACCTCCGCGAGCACCTCATCGCCCACCTTCAGAGAACCGGACCTGACCTTGCCGCGATGGATGATCGCCGCGCCAACCCGCTGGACATCATCCACTTCGCACTGCCCGTCCTTGGCGGTGATGACCCCCACATCGGCCTGCTGCCCGCCCCCAGTCGGGTAGAAGGGGGTTACATCCAGCACCACATCCACCTGTTGGTTTGCTTCAACCTGGGGAACCGACTGTCCGTCCACCAACAGGGCAAGGATCCTCGCCTGCCCCTCCAAGTGGTCGTAGCCGATGAACTGCGTCTCAAGCCCCAGGGCATCGGCAACGGTTTCCGTCTCATCGCCCAGATAGCCCGTCTTCCGGTGGGCAGCCCGGGCCCGCTCCCTTTGCTCCATCATGCCCCGGCGAAAGCCTTCTTCATCCACCCTGAAGCCCGATTCCTCGGCAATCTCCTTCGTCAGCTCCAAGGGAAAACCGTAGGTGTCGTAAAGCCTGAAGGCATCGTCCCCCGAAATCTCCCGGGCGCCCTTTGCCTCAAGCTCCGCCATCAATTCCGTCAAGATAGCCATCCCTTGGTCTAAGGTCCGCTGGAACCTTTCCTCTTCAAGCTCAATCACCTTGTAGATGTAATCTGCCCTGCCGGGCAGCTCCGGGTAGCCTGCCTTCATGACTTGGATGACCACCGCGGCTAGGTCCTTCAGGAAGGGACCTTCGATCCCCAACAAATGCCCATGGCGCACCGCTCTGCGGGCAAGGCGCCGCAGGACGTAGCCCCTCCCTTCATTCCCCGGCAAAATGCCGTCGTGAACCATGAAGGTGACTCCCCGAATATGGTCTGTCACCACCCGCATAGATACATCTTTCGCCTCATCCTCGCCGTAGGCGGTTTGGGCAAGCTCGGACAAAGCACCGATGATCGGGCGCACCAAGTCGATCTCGAAGATGTTGTCAACCCCCTGCAGCAGGGTGCACACCCGATCGAGCCCCATCCCGGTGTCAATGCCGGTTCGCTCTAGCGGTTCCAAGTTGCCGGCGGCATCTTGGTAGAATTGAATAAAGACCAGGTTCCAAAACTCAAGGAAACGATCGCAATCACATCCAGGGGCGCAATCAGGCCGTCCGCAGCCGTATTCAATTCCCCGGTCGAAGTGCAGTTCTGAACAAGGGCCGCATGGTCCTACGCCAATCTCCCAAAAATTATCCTCCCGCCCCAGGCGGACGATCCGATCGATGGGGACCCCGATGCCCTTATGCCAAATAGCCTCGGCTTCATCATCGTCGGTATAGATCGTCACCCACAACTTGTCCGGAGGAAACTTAAGGTGCTGGGTAGTGAATTCCCAAGCCCACTCGATAGCTTCCTTCTTGAAGTAATCGCCAAAGGAGAAGTTCCCGAGCATCTCGAAAAAGGTGCCGTGGCGAGCCGTCAACCCAACGTTTTGGATGTCCAACGTGCGCAGACACCGCTGACACGTGGTGATCCGAAGGCTAGGCGGTTCTTCTTTGCCTAGGAAATATGGTTTAAAGGGCACCATGCCCGCCCCGGTGAGAAGCAAAGTAGGATCCCCTGCTGGCACAAGGGAGGCGCTAGGCAGACGAAGATGGCCCTTACTTTCGAAGAAGCGCAAGAAGTTTTCTCTAAGTTCATTGCCAGACCAGCTTACCAAACGAAACCCTCCCCGGTCTCGTAAACTTTCATTTCTTACCAGTTTCTACCGCAATTTACACCCTTCATGATACCCAACTGGAATTCCTTTGTCAAACAAGTTTCCCCTTGTCCCCCTTCCACCAAAAACGCACCAGCACCCGCCCAACGGCCGTTGCGGGAACGGCAATGAGTAGCCCAAGAACGCCAAACAGCTCCCCCCCAGCCAGCAAGGCGAAAATGACGACTAGGGGATGAAGCCCAACCCGGTCGCCCATAATTTTCGGCACGAGCACACTAGCTTCGAACTGATTGGCCGCAAGGAACAAAACCAACACCCAAACTGCCTTCCAAAAAGATTGGACAGAAGCCAACAACAGCGCGGGAACGACACCAATGATCGGTCCAAAGTAGGGGATGAGATCAAACAGACCAGCCATCAATCCGATCAGCAAAGCATAGCGGACGCCAATCAGGCTGAGGCCCAAGGTTAGCATAATCGCCATGGCCAGGGATACGATCAGCTGGCCCCGGATGAACCCGTTTAAGACTTGGTTGATCTCCCTCAGGAGCGCCAGGACATCATCGCGCCTTTGGACGGGCACCAGGTTTAGCAGCTGGTCCCTCAATAGGGAGCGATCGCGGAGGATGTAATAGGCGATGATCGGCGCCACAATCAAGCTCATGATCCGGCTCAAGAGAGCAACGGTGATCTCCACCACCCGCTGAGCAAAGGCCTCGAGGCCCTGTTGCAGCCTGACGAACAAATTCCCGATGGCATCTTTGATGGTGAGGGGGACTTCCACCCTTCGCATCCGGTGTAGTATGCTCTGGGCAAGTCCCTCCCATCGCATGGCCTGTTGGGGGAGAATCACCAGGATCTGTTCAATCTCATCCCGCACCGCAGGCAGCAGCCAAGCGATGGCCAGCCCCATGAGGACGGCAAGGAGCAGATAAACGAGCAAGATCGCCACCGGGCGGGGGATTTCCTTCTCCTCAAGACTCGTCACTAGGGGATGGGCCAGGTAGACCACCAACAGGGCGAGCAGAAAGGGTGTAAAAGCCCCTCTAACCCGATACAAAAAAAGCAAGACGCCCCCTGCAATTAGAGCTGCCAATACTTGCCTGATTCGCAAAGCCGATAACCACCCGTTTTCATCGATGATCTTATTATTCACGAAGGCTAACAAAAAAACCACTTCCCGGCAGAGAAGTGGTTTGACAAGGGTGACTCGGTTACTTGACGATGCCGGCTAGGGTCTTTTGGAATGCTTTTCGTCCGGAACGATAGGCCACGTTCAGTTTGTCTGCGCTGCGCTGGAAAACCCGGCGCGCCCTCTTACCCCTTAGCATCAAGCGGCGGCGCAAAATCCTCGCCCCCAGGGGAGTAGTGCGGACCACATAGAATAACGCCAAGCCGATCCCCAGCATAGTTCCGCTCAGTAGACCGCTCCAGAAACGGTTGCGGTTTCCCCCGAAAAACATCGCCTTCACTCCCTTCTCTGGCTCCAGGGATATTATGTCCCTAGAGTGGCCCGCCGATGCCTGCATGGGAGGAAGGCAATTGCTGGTCAGGCCAGCTTCGAAGCGATGATGCCCCCACCAACCACCACATCCCCCTGATACCACACTGCCGACTGACCGGGAGTAATCGCCCGCTGGGGCTCCACAAACTCGGTGATGACCCCCTGGGGCGTTGGCCGGATAGTTGCCGGTACAGGTTTGACCCTGTATCTGATCTTTGTTTCTACCTTCATCGGGCCATCAAGCTGGGGGATGGCGATGAAATTCACATCTTCAGCGAGCAAAGCCCGACCATAGGCCGCCTTTTCGTCCCCGACGACCACGGTGTTGCTCTCGGGGAGAATATCCACAACATACATGGGAACGGGCATGCTCAAGCCCAGGCCTTTCCGCTGCCCGATGGTGTAAAAGGCAACGCCTTGATGGCTCCCCAACAGATTCCCTTCTGTATCAACGATAGGTCCAGGACGGAGACTTCCAGGTGCGTACTCCTGCAGAAACCGCCGATAGTCATTGTCCGGAATGAAACAGATATCTTGACTCTCAGGCTTCTTGGCAGTCCTGAGACCCAGGGCCTGTGCCTTTTTCCTTGTATCGTCCTTAGTCAATTCCCCCAATGGGAAAAGGAGGCGAGCAAGCTGCCGCTGGGTCAGCTGGTAAAGGGCATAGGACTGATCCTTCAGTGGGTCTTTACCCTTCATCAGCACATGACGTCCGTCAATGAAGCCAAGGCGGGCATAATGCCCCGTCGCCAGCTTGTCGGCGCCAAGGCCAACGGCCCGCTCCAAGAGCGCGCCAAACTTGATCCGTTGATTGCAGACAATGCACGGATTGGGAGTCCGGCCCTTCAGGTATTCCTCGCGGAAATTACCGATGACTTCCTTTTCGAAAAGCTCCCGCAGGTTGAAGACGTAATGGGGGATGCCCAACATCTGGCAGACCCGCCTGGCGTCATCCACCGCATCGAGGGAGCAGCATCCGCTCTCCGCCTCTGAGGAGAGAAACCGGGGCCAGATGTGCAAGGTAACCCCCACTACTTCATAACCTTGCTCCACGAGCAGGGCAGCGGCCACTGAGGAGTCTACGCCCCCGCTCATGGCCACCACTACCCGCCCATCAGGCATTGCTTCCCTCTTCCTTCTTGCTCAAATAGTCGTCGATAGCCAGTTGCAGGGCATCGGCCGCTAAGTTGGAGCAGTGCATTTTCACCGACGGCAATCCCCCAAGGGCTTCTGCCACATCCCGATTGGTAATGGCGCGGGCCTCCTCGATAGTTTTTCCTTTGACCATCTCGGTAAGCATGCTGCAGCTAGCAATGGCAGCGCCGCAACCGAAAGTCTTGAACTTGATGTCCACGATCCGGTCATCCTCGACCTTGATGGATAATTTCATGATGTCACCACAAATCGGGTTGCCAACCTGGCCCTCGCCATCCGCCTGTTCCACCTCCCCCACGTTACGGGGATTGGTGAAATGCTCCATCACTCTTTCACTATACATGGCTAACACCTCACTTGGGGGTCCTTCTATGGTAGCGGCTTGGAAGGAGTCTCCTCATACAAAGGCGACATGTCCCGCAGCTTTGCCACTACCTCAACGAGAACATCCAAAACTGTATCGATCTCCTCCTCGGTGTTTTCGCGGCCCAAAGTCAACCGCAAAGAGCCGTGGGCTATCTCCGGAGGAACGCCCATGGCCACCAATACATGGGAGGGTTCGAGGGATCCTGAAGTACAAGCCGAACCGCTCGACGCAGCTATCCCATGCATGTCGAGATTTAGCAACAGGGCCTCCCCTTCTATGAAGGAAAAGCAGACATTCACGTTATTGGGCAGCCTTTGCGTTGGATGGCCATTGAAGCGGACATGGTCGATCCGCGCGGCTATCCCATCCCAAAGCCTGTCCCGCAGAGCCGTCAGCTTGGCCGCACTGGTTTCAATTTCCCCCTGGGCCAAGGCAAAGGCTTTCGCCAGGCCCACGATCCCCGCCACATTCTCCGTCCCCGCCCGGCGTTTTCGCTCTTGGGCGCCTCCGTGGATGTGGGGCTCAATCTTAGTCCCTCGCTTTACGTAAAGCGCCCCAACTCCCTTCGGCCCGTAGAATTTGTGGGCCGATAGCGACAGCAGATCGCAGTGGAGCTCAGCGACGTTGATGGGCAAGATGCCCGCGGTCTGCACCGCATCGGTGTGAAAATACACTTTCTTTTCGGCCAGGATGCGGCCGATCTCTTCGATGGGCTGGATAGTGCCCACCTCGTTGTTCGCGTGCATGATGGATACGAGGATGGTATCGTCCGTTAAGGCCTCGGCCACCTGGTTTGGATCGACCATGCCGTAGCTGTCGACGGGAAGGACGGTGATGCGAAAACCATTTCTCTCTAAGAAATGCATCGTATCCAACACGGCATGGTGCTCAACGGCCGATGTGATGATGTGGTTTCCCTTGTGCCTGTTGGCAAAGGCGACCCCTTTAATGGCTAAGTTGTCCGCCTCAGAGCCTCCGCCGGTAAAGACAATCTCCCTCTCGTCAGCGCCGAGCAGATCGGCCACCGTCGCCCTAGCCTCATCGAGGGCGCGCCTTGCTTCCCTGCCCAGGCTGTAGACGGAGGACGGATTGCCGTACTTCTCTGTAAAGTAGGGCAGCATCGCCTCCAGGACTTCTGGACGGACCGCTGTCGTCGCTGCGTGGTCCAAATATATCCGATTCAATAGGCTCAAACCTCCCCACGATGAATGGTTAGAGACTAGCGGCATCCTCGCACAAGTCAGCGAGGGTCGTCGAGTCGAGCACTTCCGTCATGCTATCCCGTAAACGCTCCCAAAGCAGTCTCGTAGCACACGCCTCAAAGCGTTCACATGCCGGGTCGACCCCATCCTCCACACACTCCACCGGAGCGATGGGCCCTTCCAGAACCCGGATAATCTGCCCAATCTTGATCTCACCCGGCGGGAAGGCCAGCTCGTACCCTCCCTGGGCGCCCCGCACACTATTAACTAAGCCTGCTCTACGTAGGGTGCCCATCAATTGCTCGAGATAGTGCTCGGAAATCTGTTGGCGCTCAGCGATCACTTTCAAGGGAATGGGTCCCTGACCGTAGCCCATGGCCAGTTCCAACATGGCCCGCACCCCGTATTTCCCCCTAGTTGAGATCCGCATTCCTCTGCCTCCATATCGACCAATCCCGAGTAAACCCATAGGGATTCCGTACTAATCATAGCACCTACTTTGATGGCTGTCAACATAATTTGGCAGATAAAATTCAAGAGTCTTCTTCGACAAAAGACTCCTTGATGCGGGCCTCAAAACCTTCATCGCTGGGCTCGTAGAAAACCATTCCTTGCAATGATGCGGGCAGATAATCTTGGTCAACCCGTGCGCCGGGATGATCGTGGGGATATTTATAATCCAATCCATGGCCTAGAGACCGGGCCCCTGGATAGTGGGCATCGCGCAGATGGATGGGAACCTCCGCTGCGGGCAGAGCCTCAACGGCCTGGAGGGCTTTGTCGATGGCGACGTAGGCCCGGTTGCTCTTGGGAGCGCAAGCTAAATAGATGACCGCTTGGCTGAGGATGATCCGCGCTTCAGGCAGACCCACCCGTTCGGCCGCCTGGGCGGCGGCATTGGCCACCACCAGCCCTTGGGGATCGGCAAGGCCGATATCCTCGGCCGCGAGGATGAGGAGCCGCCTAGTAATGAAATTGATATCCTCGCCGCCTTTAAGCATCCTCGCCAGCCAGTAGACGGCGGCTTGGGGATCGCTGCCGCGGATGCTCTTAATCAAGGCCGAGGCATGATCAAAATGGGCATCACCCCCGGGACCATAATCAATGGGCCTAGTCTGGAGGGCTTCTTTGACCAAATCTAAGTCGACGATGCGCAACCCATCAGGTCCCGGCTGACAGACCGTGGCCGCAAATTCCAGGGCATTTAGCGCAACCCGGGCATCACCATTGGCCGCCCTGGCCAACCATTCCTTGGCGGCCTCCGTCATCTTAACGGCATAGGCCCCCAAACCCCGCTCCTCATCCTGCAGCGCGTTAGCGATGATTTGCTCTAAATGGGCGGGCTTCAGCTTCGCTAAGGCGACAACCCGGGAGCGGGAAAGCAATGGTCCGTTGACGCTGAAGAAGGGGTTTTCCGTCGTTGCGCCGATGAGGATCAAGGTGCCGTCTTCGACAAAGGGCAGGAGGGCATCCTGCTGGGCCCGATTAAACCGGTGGATTTCATCGAGGAACAAAACAGTGCGCTGCCGGTAAAGATGGGCCCTCTCCTTGGCTTCCTCAACCACCGTCCGGATATCCTTGACCGTGGCCATGACGGCATTCAAGGGATGGAAGTGAGCCTTGGTCATGCCGGCGATGATCCATGCCAGGGCCGTCTTCCCCGTCCCCGGCGGCCCATAGAGAATCAAGGACTGGAGCAGATCCTGTTCGATGGCCCGGCGAAGGAGGGAGCCTGGGCCGATGACCTCCTCTTGTCCATAAAGCTCCTCTAAGGTGCGCGGCCTCATCCTAACGGCAAGGGGCGCATTCCTTGCGGCATCCCGCCGGTAAGCATGCTCAAATAAATCCACCTTAACCACCCCTCTCCTACTGGCCAATCCCTAAGAGGTCCCTGATCACACAAGCAGCCAAGAAGAACCCGGCGACCGGTGGGACATAAGAAATGCTCCCCGGGGCTCCCCCTGGGACCCGAAGGGGCGGCTCCGTCGAAAAGACTACTTTGACCCCTTTGTTGACCCCAGCTTGTCTTAGGCGACGGCGCACTGCCTTGGCCAAGGGACAGGTGTGGGTCTTGGCGATGTCCGTCACTTGCAGGCAAGTTGGGTCAAGCTTGTTGCCCATCCCCATGGAGGAGACTATGGGCAGCCCCCTCTCCCGGGCGGTCAAGATCAAGTCGACCTTCGCCGGCACCGTATCGATGGCATCCACCACGTAATCGACCGGCGAGGCGAAGATGACCTCAGCCCCTTCGGCGGTGAAAAACTCTTGCCACAGGATGAGCTCCAGACGAGGATTGATCTTCCTTAACCTCTCGGCCATTACTTGCACCTTAGGTTGTCCCACAGTTGTCGTCAAGGCGTGGATTTGCCTGTTGATGTTCGTTGGGCAAATGACATCGTGATCGACCAGCACTAGACTGCCTATACCCGCCCGGGCTAAGGCCTCCGCCGCGTAGGAGCCAACCCCGCCCAGTCCGCAAACAAGCACCCTAGACCGGCCAAGGATTGCTAGTCCTTCAGGACCGATGAGGAGTTCTGTACGATGGAAAGGATATGTAGACATGGTCCTCCCGGAGAAAAAACAGTCCCCACCGTGCCGTTAAGACTGGCTGTTATTGAACCTGCTCTAGCAGGTGGGTGCCCGCCTGAAGGCTTTGCCAGTCCCCGTCGCCAGGGCATTGGCGCCACCTTCAGAGCCTGGGCTCCCCGTTTTTCGGTGTTGGCTCATAACACCGCCAGTTTGACCACGCACACGGTAGGGCCTTGAATATGTGTTACCATTTTGCATGTCGATCATACCACATGGGATCCTCCATTGCAAGTCACGGAGATTTCCCCATCAATGGAGTTTTTAGCCTTCAGCATCCGGTTTCTCCGGGCCCGACGGCAAGGCCGCGACCCGAATGGATAACTCCTCCAGTTGGCGGGGAGACACGCTGCCCGGTGCTCCGGTTAGAGGACAAGTCGCCCGCTGGGTTTTCGGGAAAGCGATGCACTCCCGAATGGACCCCTGCCCCGCCAGGAGCATTACCATGCGGTCAAACCCCAGGGCGATCCCGCCGTGGGGAGGCGCTCCATACTCGAAGGCTTCCAACAGGAACCCAAACTTGTCTTGAGCTTCCGCCTCCGTCAGACCTAAGGCCTTAAATATCCTCTCCTGGATCTCCCGGCGATGGATGCGAATGCTGCCTCCGCCTAATTCATAGCCGTTGAGCACCAAGTCGTAGGACTTAGAGCGGGCCAGGGCCGGTTCCGTGTCCAACAGCGCCAGGTCTTCATCCAGGGGCGATGTGAAGGGATGGTGGACAGAGACGAACCGCTTTTCCTCCTCATCCCATTCAAACAAGGGAAAGTCTACCACCCACAGGAAACTAAACTTGTCTTTGGGGATGAGATCTAGCTTGCGACCCAAGAACAGGCGCACCTGACCGAGGATCTCCAAGGCCGCCTGCCGTTCATCGGCCACCAGTAGAACCAGATCGCCCATCTTGACCTGAAGCCGCGTCTTTAGGGCATCGATTTCCGTCTCGCTCAGGAACTTGGCAATGGGCGACCTGATGCCTCCGTCCTCAAAGACGATCCACACCAAGCCCTTGGCACCGTAGGTGCCGGCCACCTCAACCAGCTCATCGAGCTCGCGCCGCGTAAAGGACGCACCCTTGGGGGCATTTAGACCTTGGATGGTCCCTCCCGATGCCACAGTCCGGGCAAAGATCTTGAACTGGCAGTCCCGGAAGACTTCAGTGACGTCGACAAGCTCCAGGCCGAACCGAATATCGGGCTTATCCGAGCCAAACCTGGCCATGGCTTCCCGATAACTCAGTCGAGGGAAAGGAGGCGTGACCTCCACACCAATGGTGTCGGCAAATACGGCCTGCATCAACCGTTCCGTCGTATCAATGATGTCTTCCCGATCGATGAAAGACATCTCTACGTCAATCTGGGTGAATTCCGGCTGCCTGTCCGCCCGCAGGTCCTCATCCCGGAAACACCGAGCGAGCTGGAAATAACGTTCCAAACCGCCAACCATCAGCAGCTGCTTGAACAGCTGCGGCGACTGGGGGAGGGCGAAAAACTCACCCGGATGAACGCGGCTGGGAACCAGGAAATCCCGGGCTCCTTCCGGAGTGCTGCGGGTGAGCATGGGGGTTTCAACTTCAATGAACCCTTCCCTGTCGAAGAAATCCCGGGTAGCCTTTGCCGCCCGATGCCGCAGGATGATGTTCCTTTGCATTTCTGGCCGGCGCATATCCAAATAGCGATAGCGCAGCCGCAGGGTCTCATCCACTTCCTTCAAGGGCCCTCCCGTGTAAATGGGGAAAGGCGGTGTCCGCGAGGGATTGAGCACTCTCAGCTCCTCGGCGACGACTTCGATTTCGCCCGTGGCCAAATCGGGGTTTTCCATCCCCTCCAGCCGGCGCGTGACGGTCCCTTTAACGGCGATGACATACTCGTTCCGGAGGCTTTCCGCAACGGCAAAGGCATCACCCGCGTCGGGATTGAAGACAACTTGCACCACGCCGGAACGATCCCGCATATCAATGAAAATCAAACCGCCGTGGTCGCGGCGCCGCTGCACCCAACCCATCAGGGTGACTGTCCGGCCGCAATTCGCGGGCCGCAGTGCTCCACAACCATCTGTCCTTGTCCACTTTTCCGCTGCTGCCATCCCCTAAAACCTCCACTAATCCGAGATTTTCTGCAGTAACAACCTCTCCGGCGCTTCCAGTAATTGCTCCAGGGGCACTTCCTGCTGGCCCCCGTCCTCCATGTTGCGAATAATGGCGGCGCTTCGGCCCAATTCCTCTTCTCCGATGATGACCACATGCTTTACAAGCAGGCGATCCGCGGCTTTCAATTGGGCGCGCAGACTCCGCCCTTCAGTTTCCATGGCAGCCTTAAATCCCCTCTGACGCAGCGCAACGGCAACTTTCAGGCCCATCGTCCGGGCGCTATCACCAACAACGGCGACAAACGCGTCCAGCTCCCGGGGCAGGGGCAGCTCTTTCCCCTGGGATTCGAGGGCCAGCAAGAGCCGCTCCATGCCCGCGGCAAACCCTACTGCCGGCGTTTCCCTGCCGCCGCATTCTTCAGCCAAACCATCGTAGCGCCCACCACCGGCCACCGCGTTTTGGGCCCCCATCCCCGGGGCGATCACTTCAAACACCGTCTTGGTATAATAATCAAGGCCCCGCACCAACCGGGGATTGAGGGAAAAGGAACGGCCCAAAGACGTTAAGTACCTTTGCACAAGCTCGAAATGTCCCCGGCACTCAGGGCACAGATAATCGCCAATTTCCGGTACTCCCTCTAGCTCTTTCCGACATGCATCTTCTTTGCAGTCTAAGATCCGCACAGGGTTCAACTCATAGCGCGTTTGACATACAGAACAAAGCCCATCGAGACGTCCCTTCAGATAATCCTTCAATCCCTCCCTGTACCTTGGCCGGCACTGGGGACAGCCCATGCTGTTGAGCTCAATATGCAGATTCTCTAGCCCCAGCTCCTCGAAAATCGTTAAAGCCACCAGAATGGTCTCTGTGTCCATCAACGGGTCTTGACTGCCGAGGGCTTCCACCCCAAACTGGTGGAACTGGCGGTAGCGTCCCGCCTGGGGGCGCTCATAGCGAAACATAGGTCCCAGGTAAAACAGACGGACTGGCTGGGCCGACCCATAGAGCTTATGTTCCAAATAAGCCCGGACGACGGGAGCTGTCCCCTCAGGCCGCAAAGTAATGCTGCGGCCGCCTCGATCGGTGAAGGTATACATCTCCTTCTCGACTATGTCCGTGGCTTCGCCGATGCCCCGCTGGAACAGCTCGGTATGTTCAAACAGGGGGGTACGGATCTCCCTATACCCGTATCCCGCGCAGACGCGCCTGACGATGTCCTCCATGTACTGCCATTTTTCCACTTCACCGGGGAGTATATCTTTCGTTCCCCGGGGAGCGCTGATTCCGGACATGCTGTGCGACTCCTTTCCGCCACTATTGAAAGAGTGGTGGCGTCCGCCACCACCCTCCATATCCCAAGATCATCCCACCAGGCTACGGCGTCGTTGACTCTTCAGCCTCCTCAGCTTGGCTCTCTTCCGCCTCCTGCAAAGCCTTCAATTGCTCCTCGTAGCGGCGTTGGATTTCCGCGATCCGCTCATCCACAATGGATGCTTCTTCCCTGCCCATTCGCTGGAGGATGCTGCTTATTTGGATCTGCATCAAGAAATCCGACGAAGACCTCTCGGAGGCTGCAAGGAGCGACTCTACCCCCTTATCTTCCTCATCGGCCTGCAGATAAGCTAGTCCCAGCATCAGATGGAGCTGAGGATCGGACCCTGCCTGGGCAACAGCCTGCTCCAGTTCTTGAACTGCTTCCTCCGTCTTGTCCTGCTCCAGGTAAGCCTGTGCCAGGGATGCCCGCAGGTAAGCATCATCGGGCCTTCCCTCCAGGGCCGCCTTGTAGTGTTCAACGGCGGCGTCCACATTGCCTTCCCGCATCAAGCCATGGGCGATGATTTGCTCATCGCGGATGACCACCTGTGAGTCATCCCGAAGCTCAGCCACGAACTCGGCGATCTTGTTGTTAACCTTCTGCTCCTTCAATTCGGCCGCCAAGGCATCCCGAGCTTCCAGGAACTCATCGCCCTCGGCGCGCTTTCTATCGAGCAGCTTAATCAAGTGGAAGCCATAGTCTGTTTCGACAACATCACTGATCTCCCCGACTTCCAGGGCAAAGGCGGCCTCTTCGAACTCCTTCACCAGCCGTCCCCGGCCGACGAAACCTAAGTCGCCGCCATCCTCTTTCGTTCCCAGGTCCTCTGAATGAGCCCTGGCTAGTTCCGCAAAATCCGCCCCTTGACGGAGCTGCTCGGCTAGATCCTGGACCTGTTGCCGGGCTTTCTCCTTAGCTTCAGGGCTGTCATCGTCCGGGATCACCAAGATGTGAGCCGGCCGCACTTCTTCGTAGGCCCTGACGATCTCTTCTTCGGTGATTCTCACTTCATTGCGCAGGTCATCTACAAGCTTCTCTACCTGGATCTGTTCCTTGAGATAACCTCGCAGCTGTGCTTCCGTGAGGCCGCTGCTGCGCAGCTGCTCCTGAAACTCCTTGGGCGATGAGAAATTCTCTTTGATGGCGTTTAGCTTAGCATCAATTTCCTTCCGGGAAACCTTGATTTTTTGCTTCTTCGCCTCTTGCATAAGCAAGGTCTGGTTGATCAAGGATTCGATGGTACTGTACTTGACTGCTTCCACCAGCAAGGGATTTACCCTAGCCCCCATCATTTCCTGGTAGCGCAAGTTAGCATAGACGTTTTCCTGGAAGGCAGCCCAAGAGATGGGCTCACCATTTACTAGGGCGATGCTGTTGGCGGCTATCTCTTGTTTGCCCCGCTGACGATCCATGATCGCCATCGCACCCGTGTAGAAAAGGGATGCACCGAAGGCAATAGCTATGACAATGAGGATGCCACGGGTATTCTTACGCAGCTTCTGGAAAAGCATGGGCTTTTTGCCTCCTAGCTCTGAATAATGAAGAAAATAAGGCCCTTTCTTGCTGAATCACACAGCCATTGTACTGTATCGACTGCCAGCCTGTCAACAAGGCACCTTCACCGCCGGCAGTAGGGGTTGTTCTTTTTTTCACGACCAATGGTCGTAGCCGGCCCATGCCCAGGGTAAACATCGATGTGGTCCGGCAGACCCATGAGCTTCTGGAGAGAATTGGTCAAATCGATGGGAACGCCGCCTGGCAGATCCGTCCGCCCGACCGCCCCGGCGAACAAGGTATCCCCCGTAAAGAGGCTCTCCCCGATCAGAAAACAGCTGCTTCCCGGGGTATGGCCCGGTGTGTGGATCACCTTTACGGAGAGTCCTGCCACCACTATTTCCTCTCCAGCAGTCAGCAAATGGTCCGCCCTAGGTCCGGTAATCGGATCGTCGACAGAAAACATCTGGGAGAGATTCTTAGCAGGCGTTGTCAGATAATCGGCATCGTTCGCGTGGACGTAAATCGGCACTTGACCTTGATTGTGCAACTCCCCCAGGGCGCCGATATGGTCCGCGTGACCATGGGTGCACAGAATCGCCGCCCCGCGCAAGCCAAGCTCCTCAAAGCAGGCGGAAATGTCAGGTCCATCGCCCCCTGGATCGATAATCAATGCCTCATCATGGCCCTTGCGATAAACCACATAGCAGTTGGCCTGTCCCCAGCCGACAACTAGTCGTTTGATCTCCATCCCCACGCCCCCTAAAAGGCTCCCCGGCTGTCGAGCAACAAGGTTACAGGTCCATCATTGCTTATTTCAACTAACATGTGCTCTCCGAAAACGCCAGTGGCAACCTTAAGTCCCAACTCCCGGAGGTTGTCCACGAAAAGACAATAAAGCTCCTCGGCTTTGGCCGGCCCGGCGGCCGCGGTGAAGCTCGGTCGCCGCCCCTTGCGACAGTCCCCTAACAGGGTGAACTGGGAGATTACCAAAATCTCCGCGCCTGCATCTAGGGCGGACACATTGAGCTTGCCTTCTTCATCGGGGAAAACCCGCAAGTTGGCTATTTTATCGGCTAGGTACCGGGCATCCTCCCCTTCATCTTCGAGCCCCACCCCTAGCAGAACAACAAAACCACATCCGATCTCCCCAACTACTTCGCCCTTTACTTTCACTGCCCCTTTGCTGCAGCGCTGAACTACCGCCCTCACGCTAAACCCCTTTCTACGTTGGAAAGGCCCGGTGGACATCAACCACCCCGTCCACTTTTCTGATGCGATCGATGACCGCCTGCATATGGTCGATATCATGGATGTCAACGACCAAGCTGACATGGGCCATTCGTTCTTTAGTGGTGCGCGCATTGACTGCTTCGATGTTGGTCTTTTGTTCACTGACCGCGTTCATGATGCTCGCCAACAAGTTGAACCGATCATGGGCTTCCACCTGGATCTCCACGGGATAGGCCGCATCTTCAACCCTAATCCATTCCGCCGGCAGACATCGCTCGGGCGACTCCCGCAAAGAGGCGATGTTGGGACAATCCATCCGGTGGACCGACACTCCCCGGCCCCGCGTCACATAACCGATGATCTCATCGCCCGGCACGGGGGTGCAGCACTTGGAGAAGCGGACTAACAGGTCATCCATCCCCTTCACCCGGATGCCTTTGGCCAAGCCTCCCCTATCGGCACTTGCGGCTTTGCGGCTCAGTTTTTCGCGGCGGATCTCCTGGCGCCGCGCTTCTAGCTCCTTGGTGCCCACGATCCTGCCCAAAGCTTGGGCCGCGGTCAATTTGCCAAAGCCAATGCTGGCCAGCAAATCATCCACACCGACGAAGCCGAAGCGTTTGGCCGCCTCCATCAACCGCTCCTGCTTCAAAATCTCGTGGGGCTCAAGCCCATACTTGCGGCCTTCCTTCTCCAGGCTCTCTTTGCCTCGGGCGATGCTCTCCTCCCGCTGGGACTCCTTCAGATAAGCCCTGATTTTGTTCCGAGCCTTAGAGGTCTTCACCACCGAGAGCCAATCCCTACTAGGGGAGGCATTCTTGGAGGTTATGATCTCGACGAACTCACCGTTTTTCAGCTTATAGTCCAAAGGCACAATCCGCCCATCGATCCGAGCCCCCATACACTGCAGGCCGATGTCGGTGTGGACGCTGAAGGCGAAATCAATGGGAGTTGACCCGGCGGGCAGAGCCTTCACATCCCCCTTCGGCGTGAACACGAAAACCTCATCCTCGAACAAGTCGATCTTCAAGGTTTCCATGAACTCCTGGGGGTCCTTCATATCCTTGAGCCATTCCATGACCTCGCCGAGCCAGGCTACCTTGTCTTCAAATTCCCGACCCGCATTGAACCCTTCTTTGTAAAGCCAGTGGGCGGCGATTCCCCGCTCGGCGATCCGATGCATCTCCCAAGTCCGGATCTGGATTTCGACCGGTTCCCCCGTGGGGCCGACGACTGTCGTGTGCAAAGACTGATACATGTTCGACTTGGGCATGGCGATGTAGTCTTTGAATCGTCCCGGAATTGGCTTCCACATGGTGTGGACGATCCCAAGCACCCCGTAGCAATCCTTGACCGACTCCACAATCACCCGGACGCCCATCAGGTCATAGACTTCATCAAACTCCTTGCCTTGCTGCTTCATCTTTTGGTAGATGCTGTAGAGATGCTTATTCCTTCCCTGCAGCTCTCCCTTAATGCCGGTCTCAGCCAGCTTCGCCTCCAGCTGGGCAAGGACCAGCCCTAGATTTCCTTCCCGCTCTTGCCGGCGGGATGCGACCAGTTCCACTAGCCGATAATACTCCTCCGGCTCCAGGAAACGCAGGGCCAGGTCTTCCATCTCCCACTTGAGGCTCCACATACCTAACCGGTGGGCCAGGGGCGAATAGATCTCCAAGGTCTCCTTGGCGATCTTCCGCTGCCTCTCAGGAGGCAAATAGCGAAGGGTGCGCATGTTATGGAGCCTGTCGGCAAGTTTAATCAAGATCACCCGCAAGTCTTCGGCCATGGCCAAAAACATCTTGCGTAAGCTCTCCGCTTGGTGTTCTTCCTTGGACTGGAAAGGAATCTTGCTCAGCTTAGTGACCCCATCGACCAGGCTGGCAATCTCCTCTCCGAACTCGGCCGCCAGTTCTTCCCTGGTGATGTCCGTATCTTCCAGCACATCATGGAGCAGACCGGCGCTGATGGTGACCACATCCAGCTCAAGGCTGGCCAAGACTTTGGCAACTTCCAAGGGATGACAGAAATAAACATCCCCCGAATCGCGAAATTGCCCCCGGTGGGCTTTGCGCGCGAAATCGCAGGCCCTCGTCAGCAGCTCCTCATCCGCCCCGGGATTGTACTCTTTGACCCTGGCGATGAGCTCCCGCAGACCCGCATCGTTCTGCTCCTCATCGGGATGGACCTGTGCTTGGATCCCGTCCCTGCCGTCCAAAACCCTTCACCTCAAGTACAATCAATACTTGACCAGGGACCAGATATCGTGGCCCTTGATTTTCTCCCTGCCGTTAAGATACGTCAGCTCAACCAAAAAGGAAAAGCCCAAGATTTGACCGCCTAGTTTCTCAACTAGCTGCGCGGCCGCGGCGATGGTGCCGCCCGTGGCTAGGAGATCATCAACTAGCAGGACCCGCTCCCCTTGGGTGATGGCATCCTGATGGATCTCAAGGGCATCTCGCCCGTATTCCAGGGTGTACTCCACCCTTTCCTTGGCTGCTGGCAGCTTGCCTGGCTTGCGTATCAGGACAAAACCAACACCCAATTCATAGGCCAAGGGCGCCCCCAAGAGGAATCCCCGGGACTCCACGCCGCAAATTAGGTCAGGACCGGACTCTCGGAAGGGTTCAGCCATCATCTTGACCACATACTGCAGCGCTTCCCCGTCCTTGAGCAACGTCGTAATGTCCTTGAAACTTACCCCCGGCTGGGGGAAATCAGGTATCTCTCTAATTCTCGCTTTCAGATCCATCAGGGGTCTCCTTCCTATAACCTTGGCAGTAGGCTTGTAAATCGTGAATAGGAGCTGTCAAGAGGAAATTGCTAAAACGCCGAAATTCCCCCGGTGAAATTCTGCTTTCATTATACAGCATGGATAATGTCAAGTCTACCTTGCCTGCCGGGGGCCTGACGAGGGCTAAAGATCCGCCTTGGCGCCTAAGCAGGCCTACTTCTTCGAAAATGGACAAGGCTATACTCACCATCAACGGATCGACATGGGCTAGGGCAGGCAGCTCCCAAGCCTCCTCCAGGGCAAAAGTCTCTCCATAAGACCACTCATCCCGCAAAGAACGATAGACTAGGGCAAGGTTCTCCCTCGTCGGGGCTGCACTGGCGAGGAGCCTGCCGGTCCTTAGCCCATCCTGGGAGTTGAACAGCAAATGGGTCTTCTCCCCCAAGGTCCAACGCAGCTGCACCGGCAGCAAAGGCAGATCCCAAAGGACTACGGTCGTAAACCCCTGCAGCATGGAGGGCGGATAAGCTGTTGCCACCGCCAGGGTAACATCATGGACCCCATCCCCCATCCAACCGTGCACCAGGCCGACCTTGGCACCCGACAAGGAAAGCTCCTCAGCCAAGGAAGCGCCTTCCTTTGGACTGTTGACGACCACCAAGGGACGCTCCCCTTCCTCGAGAAGCCGGGCAAGATAGGCATGTTTGTCCTGCACGCGCCGGGCATCGACCAGCTCCATTGGCTCCCTCTCCAGGGCAGCACCTGCTTCTTTGGCCGCCAGGAGCGGCATTTGGGGAGCTAGCCGAATGTCCCTTAGTTCCAACTGCACCTCTTCCCGCTCCTCCCACTGGTTGATGGTTGGTTTGAAAGCCAGGTCAACCCTGAGGTTCGGGCCAAGACAGTTCTCCAACTCGCCCATGCGAAAGCCGATGGCGCCCACCTCCAGGCCGGTTTCGGGGTCCCTGACCAGGAGTTTTAGGTGCTTCCCGTCATAGCCCACCCGCCGCGCCTGGAGGATCTCAACCCCGTTGACCGCAAACACGGGAGCCGGATTGGCCATGCCGAAGGGCTGCAAGCACTCCAGTTGGCGAAGCACCGGCAAGGTGAGCTCATCTAAGGCGATCCAACCATCCAAACGCAGGGTCGGGACCAGATGGGACTCTTCGAGGGTCCGCACCGCAAATTCATTCAACCGCTCCCGCAAAAGGGGCACCCTGTCGGGACGAATGGTTAGCCCGGCGGCCATCTCGTGGCCACCGTACTTGGTCAATAGATCGCCACATTCCTGCAAAGCGGCGTAGAGATTAAAGCCCGGGATGCTCCTCCCCGATCCGCGGCTTGCCGGGCCGTCGAGGGCGATGAGGATCACCGGACGATGGTACATGTCTACTAGTCGGGAAGCGACGATGCCGATCACCCCAGGGTGCCAGTCTGTATGGGCCAGAACCAAGGCCAGCTCTTTGTCCAGATCGTACTCTCCCTCGACGAGGAGCTGGGCCTCATGGAGGATCCTCGCCTCGATGGCCTGACGCTCCCGATTGAATGTCTCAAGCTCCATCACCAGGTCCTGGGCCCTCGCAGGATCGTCACAGAGGAGAAGCTCCAAAGCCATATTGGAGTCATCCAGCCTGCCGACGGCATTGAGGCGAGGCCCGATGATAAAACCCACCTGACCGGCAGTAATCGGCCCATCGCCCAGCCCGAGGCTCTCCAGCAAAGTCGCAAGACCCCGATTGGTGCTACCGGGGAGGAGGGAGAGGCCCTCTTTGGCCAAGATCCTGTTTTCCCCCTGCAAAGGGACCACATCCGCGACAGTCCCCAGGGCCACTAGATCCAGGTATGCATCGGCCGCATCTTGCCCCGCTAGAGCTGCTGCCAACTTGTATGCCAGCCCAACGCCGGCCAATTCTTTTTCCGGATAGGGACACCCCGGCTGCTTGGGGTTGATCACCGCGCAAACGTCAGGAATGTCAGCTGGGACCTCGTGATGATCGGTGATAATGAGGTCCACGCCCAGGTTCCTGGCCAAGGCGACTTCTTCCCGGCCGGCGGCGATCCCATTGTCGACCGTCACCACAAGGCTAACCCCCATGTCGGCTAGCTCTTGCAAAACATCGAGGCAAAGTCCATACCCTTCTTCCAGCCGATGGGGGACGCGGGGAATGACCTTACCCCCCAAGGCCCTCAGAGCCCGGGTCAAGAGGGTGGTGCCGGTTAACCCGTCCACATCGTAGTCGCCATAGACGCCAATCACTTCGTTCTTCTCTAATGCCCGCCCGATCCTGTCACAGGCGGCGTCCATCCCCGCGAGCAAGAAAGGATCGTGGCGCTCCTTGCTCCACAAGAAGCCGCGCACAGCCTGTACAGTCTGTAAACCCCGGTTGATGAGCACTTGGGCTACTAGCCGCGGGATGCCCAGTTCCCTGGCGATTCTATCCCGCAGCTCGGGGTTTGGCGGACTGGAAACCCATTCCTTGGGCAAAGGTCTTCCTCCTCATCAGTTAACGTCATTCACTAACCTCGCCGGACTTAGCCTGCTCCCCGGCGAGGGCTTCCTTTTCCTTCTGCAGCGCCTCCAGTTCTCCTTGCAGTTTTGCGATTCTCCCCTGCAGACCGCGCATGCGCAGCCTCATCTCCACTTGCTTGACGAGCCCGAGAGAGCCGGCAATCAAGGCACCTAACGCGGCGGCAGCCAAGATGACCACGGCCAAAGATGTGCTGATTTCCCAGGCTAAGAAGGAGACGAGGACGGTGGTCGCGTTTTGCATGGCAAAGACAGCTACCAGCACAGCGAAAGCCAAGGCGAGGACCAACATTAACATCATATCAACTCCTTCTTAAACTAGAACCGGCCAGAACGCAGGATGGACAGCATCAGCCATATCCCCACGATGCCAGCCAGACAAAAGCCAAGTAGTCCAATGGCCGGGAAGCCCCATAATTGAGGTCCCCGTTCGGTCAGCATGATCAAGGAAGAACCGATAATGAGGGCGGCGGTGATCATCCCAAAGGCGATGCGATTGCTGGCGATGTCGATCCTCACCAGCAACCGTTCCAGCCCTTCATGTTTGAAACGGATGGCTAGCTGCTCCGCATTGGCCTTGCTCAAGAACCGATCCAGCCCTCGCGGCAGCCCCACTAGGGTCGAAAGATACTTGCCCCACTCACGGCGCCAGCGGCGCAACATGTAATCGGGCCGCATTTGCCGCCGCAGGAGCTCCTTGGCGAAGGGCCTGGCAATCTCCACGACGTTAAACTCCGGATCGAGAAAGCGTCCCACCCCTTCCAGGGTGATGAGGCCCTTCACCAACAAGACGAAGTTGCCCGGCAGGTGCAAGCCATAGCGGCGGGTCAAATTCAGTATGTCCTGGATGATCTCCGCCACCCTGATTTCCTCTAGGCTCTTGCCATAATGGCGATCGACGAGTTCGCCAATCTCATCCCTGAGCCTAGGGCTATGTCCCTCGTCCACGACTCCCAGCCGCTCCAGACTTGCCAACACTCGTTCTTCATCCCGGTCGAGGACGGCCAAAAACAGCCCGGCAATGGCATCCATGGTCTCCTCCCCCAGCCGCCCAACCACCCCAAAATCAAGGAGGGCCAGCCGCCCATCCGGCTTCACCAGAATATTCCCTGGATGGGGGTCCCCATGGAAAAAGCCGTCGACTAGCACCTGCTGCATGAAAGCCCGGGCTCCCTGGGCCGCCAGACGTCTCCTCACTTCCTTGCTGGCCGTTTCGGCAAACTCGTTCAGTTTCTTCCCTTCGATGTACTCCATGGTCAAGACCCTTTGGGTCGAATGACTCCAGTACACTTGCGGGATCTGCACCTCCGGCCGATGGAGGAAATTCCGGCGAAACCGATCGATGTTCTGCCCTTCCCTGGTATAATCCAGCTCCCTTTGCATGGCCCGCCGGAACTCGTCGACGAGCTCCACCGGGCTGAAGGAGAAAACCCGGTCCTCCGCTAAGTGGGCTAGTCCCATCATTATTTCCGTATCGACTTTGATGACGCCGGCTACCCCCGGCCGTTGGACTTTGATGACTACCTCTTGGCCGTCATGGAGGCGGGCCCGGTGGACTTGACCAATGGAAGCCGTCGCTAAGGGCTCCTCGTCCACTGCCGCAAATAGCTCGGCCAAGGAAGCGCCCAGCTCCCGTTCGATTTCCGCCTTGATCTCGCTGAAGGGACTTGAGGGCACATCGGCCTGGAGCCTCTCCAGTTCCTCGATGAAGTGTCGGGGCAGGATATCGGGCCTTGTGCTGAGGACTTGACCTAGCTTGATGAAGGTCGGGCCTAGCTCTTCCAATACCATGCGAAAGCGCACAGCTACAGGAATCCCTTTGTCCGGGTACTCCCGCCGCTTCCCGAAGGGGATCAGATGGCCCAGTTCCAACTGTTCGAAGATGTAACCGAATCCGTGTTTCAGCAACACCTCGACAACATGACGAAAACGGCGCAAGTGCCGGTAGCGACGTCTGATGGCCAAGCCAGATGCCACTCCGTTCACCATCCTTTGGCCTACGCTGCTTCCAAAAAGGTCCGTGGCCGTCAACTAGACAACCACGGACCTTACTTCGACGCAGGGCTTAGTTATCCCCTTCTAGACGTCTTAACCGTTCTTCCAGTTCCTGAATCTTTTCTTGCAGCCCGTCCAAATCTTCCTTCCGTACCAGACCCATACTGCCCAGAACTTTCTGGACTTCGTCACCCACCCGCTTGGACAGTTCTCTGCGCTGTGACTCCGCCTTCTCCATCAAGTTGTCCAGGAGCTCTTTTCCTTCTTCTTTGCTGACCTCGCCCTGTTTGATTAGTTCTTGGACGGCTTCTTCCATCTTTTCCTTGGTCAACACGGCAAGGCCCACCCCAGCAAGCAGCCAACGTTTAAAGGATTCCGAGAGCATTTGTCCCGTTCCCCGCAGGGAACGGACACCCCCTTTCTGCTTCCTTTTAACACCATCGGCTTCTAGCTACGCCGCAACTAAATCCTTATCTTTCTGCAAACGCCAAGCGGTCCAGAGAGGGCCGGCGATGAAAACACTGGAATAAGTCCCCGCCACAAGACCAACCAACAAAGCCAAGGTGAAATCCTTGATGGTCGTCCCCCCGAACAAGAACAGGGCCAACACCGCAATCAAGGTAGTGATGCTGGTGTTGATGGTCCGCCCGAGGGTCTGATAAATGCTCTCGTTGACGAGGCGCACCAAGTCCCTTCGGTCGGGGCTGAATTTGAGATTCTCCCTGACCCGGTCGAAGACGACGATCGTGTTATTAATCGAATAACCGATGATGGTGAGCAAGGCAGCGATGAAGGAACCGTTGACCTCCTTGCCCAGAAGCAGAAACACGCTCACCGTCACCAGGACATCGTGAATCAGCGCGATGATGGCCGCAACCCCTTGGCTGGGTTGGAAGCGAACGCTCACGTAAGCTAGTACACCAAGGCAGCCCAATAGGACAGCGATCAGCGACTGGCCCACAAGCTCTTCGCCAATCGTCGGCCCGACAAGCTCCGTCCGCCGCACCTGGACCTCTCCGTAGGCCTGCCGCAAAGCATCGTCGAGCAGCTTGATTTCCTCACTGCTGAGGGCATGGGCGCGGATCAAAACTTCGCGGCCGTCCCCTAGAGGTTGGACGACAGCGGAGCTCAAGTCCATCCCCGTCCCTGCTAGGACTTCTCTAATTTCCTGTGCGGTGACGGCCTTGGGCAGGCCGCGTTCGAGGATGGTGCCTCCGGTAAAGTCAATCCCCAAGACAAATCCACGGATGAAAAAGGCTCCAAGTCCTAAAGCGATAATTACGAGTGGAATAGCAAACCACAGGCTGCGTCTTTCGACGAAGGGAATCATTTCGTCGCCTCCCTAACACCCAGGTAGCGGGAAAAGCCAACAGGATCGCGATCAATGGCCATGTCGAGAAAGACCCGCGTCACCACGATGGCTGTAAACATGCTGGTGATGATGCCCAAAGACAAGGTAACGGCAAAACCCTTGATGGGCCCTGTGCCGAAGTTGAACAAGATGAGGGCGGTAATTAGCGTTGTGATATTAGCATCGAGGACCGTCGCCAATGCCCTGCTAAAACCAGCCTGAACCGCCGCTCGGACGCGCTTGCCGGCAGCGATCTCCTCTTTGATGCGCTCAAAGATGATCACATTGGCATCCACCGCCATGCCGATGGATAGAATAAAGCCAGCGATGCCGGGCAGGGTCAGGGTCGCCCGCACCAGGGCCAGCTCTGCCAACATCAGGACGATATAGATCACCAAGGCTATGTTGGCCACGCCTCCCGGCAGCCGGTAGTAGGCCAGCATGAATAGCAACACGCCTATGATTCCGATGATACCGGCCTTCAGGCTGCGATCGATGGATTCCTTGCCCAGAATCGGACCCACATTGCGGATTTCCACCACTTCCAAAGGCACAGGGAGCGAACCGGCTCTGAGGAGGATCACCAGTTCTGAGGCACTTTCGATTGTAAAACCACCCGTGATCTGTCCCTTGCCTTCAGTGATCGGTGTTTGGATCACTGGACTGCTGATCACTCTATTGTCGAGCAGGATCGGCATTTGGTGCCCCACCCATTCAGTGGTGATCGCCGCGAACTTCTTGGCCCCATCGGCGGTGAACTCCACGTCAACCGCCGGTCGACCCATGTGATCCCTTCCCAACGCAGCATTGGCCAAATCGGCCCCGGTCAAGACAGTCACGCCCGTCGGATCCTTAAACTCCAGGACCGCCGTCTTGCCGATCACGCTGATTGCTTGCTCCGGGTCTTCAATACCGGGCAGCTCGACAATGATCCTGCGATCCCCCAGACGCTGCAAGACCGGTTCGGTGACTCCCAAAGCATTGACTCGCCGGTCAACCACCGCCAAAGCCCTGTTCATTGCATCCTCTGTCAGGGGTAGCTCAGGTGTCTCGACAGCCTCTAGGACAACATGGATGCCGCCTTGTAGGTCGAGCCCCAGATTAATTGGCCTCGTGTAGAGTGCGACCCCTGCCACAAGGAGCAGGACCAGGATCGCGACTAGGCGTACGCTCCTTCCTCGTCCCATGCCCCGTCTCCTCTCACATCAGAATTGACTATGACCCTTATTGCACAAAAAGATTATATCCCACCTAAACTAGCTTGTCAATTTGCCTCCGTGTCCCCAAATCCTCCCGTTTTCGCCCTCCTTTCCCCACCAGCTAGAGGAGTTTTCCCCCATTGATTTCCAAATGGAAAGTACAATCAAGGAACTGGGCTGCCCGTCGACACATCATCATCCTGGTCAGGAAGATCTCGAAGTACTCCATCACCGAACAGATGCTTGTCTCAATTGTGAGCTCGAGGGTGATGGTGCGACTCGGGCCGCACACATTCAAAAAAGACCGGGTAGCCGCGTAGTTCACCCGGTCATGGATGTCGAAGGTGGCAATGTCGGGGTTGCGCACGCGACTGCGATGGACATCGCTCTTATCCGCCAAAATCAAAGCCGCTCCAACTTCGCTGACTGGTTGACCCACCTCTTCCTCGTGGTTGCCAATGGCGCCAATGATCACCGCGACCTCCTCCGGGTCCATGCCCAACTCCACAAGGATCGGCGCGACCAGCACAGCCGCAGCCGCCCCGTGATGGGTTCGCCCGATGACATTGCCCAAGTCATGACAGTAACCGGCGATTTCCGCCAATTGGCCGAAACGCTCCGGGTAGCCCAGTCGTTCGAGGATGTTGCGGCCAATGTTGGCGACTAGACTAACATGGCGCTGCCCATGTTCGGTATAACCCAGCCTCCCCAGATACTCATTGGCCTTCGCCAGATAAACGGCTATGGCTGGGTGCCGCCGCACATCATCCAGCACCACCAACCGGTCACCCTTCCTCCCCACCATCATCCCACCTCCAGCATCGCATCAACTCGGAGGCTTGAAAATCTGACAAGGAGTCAGTTGGCGTCTCTACCCTTAATAATGCTAACCCCCGCCCGCTGCAGCCTGATCTCCACCTTGTCGGCAATCCGGAGGGTAATCACATCGCCCTTGACGTCCGTTATCTCCCCGTGGATGCCGCCAACGGTGATCACCCGATCCCCTTTCTTGAGGCTGTCGAGGAGCGCCTGTCGGCGCTTTTGCTGCTGTTGTTGGGGCCTGATGATGAGGAAGTAAAACACCACGAGCATGACGAAAAAGGGAAGAAAAGCTGCTAGTTTGCTCGGCGCCGCAGCTGCCTCCTGAGCTAATAGAACATCCATACCTAGTCCTCCTTTACTCTTTCATCCTGGAAAAAGGTCGCTCTTCTACGTTCTCCGACTACCAGAAAAACCCTCTTTGGTATTCCCATAGTATTTGGCCAAGAAAGATGCTTTCAAGGAGGCAAACCTTCCTTCCCGCAGAGCAGCGCGGATGGCATTCATCAGTTCCAACAGAAAAGCTAGGTTGTGCCAGGTGACTAGCCGCAGGCCCAGTATCTCTTTGGCCTTGAGCAAGTGCCTCAGGTACGCGCGGGAGTAATTCCGACAAACGTAACACCCGCAACGGGGATCGAGGGGACCGAGATCCTCGGCGTAGGCCGCATCGCGAATGATGATCCGTCCATCTCCCGTCATGGCCGTACCGTGCCGGGCCAGGCGGGTGGGCCAGACGCAGTCGAACATATCCACCCCCCGTTCAACCCCCTCGAACAGGTAGTCTGGCGAACCAACCCCCATCAAGTAGCGTGGTTTATCCTCGGGAAGGAGCGGCACCGTCACGTCGAGCATTTCGTTCATCAGTTCCTTAGGTTCGCCGACGCTAAGGCCCCCTATAGCATACCCAGGAAAGCCCATTTGCACTATCTCCAAGGCGCTTCGCCGCCGCAGATCCGGGAACATGCCTCCCTGGACGATGCCGAATAAAGCTTGGTCCTCGCGGCGATGGACCTTTAAGCAGCGCTCCGCCCACTGGCTAGTCAAAGCCACCGACTTTGCCGTGTATTCATAGGTGCTGGGGTAAGGGACACACTCATCGAAGGCCATGGCGATGTCCGCTCCTAGCGCCTCCTGGATGGCCATTGACTCTTCCGGACCGATAAAGTGGGTAGAACCATCGAGATGGGACCGGAAGGTGACTCCCTTTTCATCAACGGTGCGCAAATGGGCCAGGCTAAATACCTGAAAACCACCGCTGTCCGTCAAGATGGCCCGCGGCCAATTCATGAAGCGATGAAGCCCCCCAGCCCTCTGGATCAAATGATGACCGGGGCGCAGATAGAGGTGGTATGTATTGCAAAGGAGTATCCCAACCCCTAGCTGGGCAAGCTCATCGGAGCTCATGGTCTTGACCGTAGCCAAGGTTCCCACCGGCATGAAGACGGGAGTATCGATTTGACCATGGGGAGTAATCAAACGGCCCACCCGGCCTTGGTTTTCTTGGCTGCGATGGATCACCTCGAAGGAAACAGGCATTTGCTTACCCCTTACTCTTATATAATCAAACAGGCATCGCCAAAGCTAAAGAAGCGATAGCGCTCCCTGATTGCCTCTTGATATGCTCTGCGCATAAGCTCCGTACCCCCAAAGGAACTGACTAGCATGAGCAAGGTGGAGCGAGGCAAATGGAAGTTAGTCAGCAGACAGTCAACCACCTTCCAGGTATAACCAGGATAGATGAAGATATCCGTCCAGCCGCTCCCTGGTTTTACCCTGCCCGTCGAGCCCACTGTCTCCAACGTCCGGGCGACGGTGGTCCCAACGGCGAATACCCGTCCGCCCCCTTCTTTGGCCCGGTTGATGACCGCTGCCCCTTCCTCGGAAACCGCGTAGAACTCGGCATGCATCGTGTGTTCCTCGACCAGATCCGTCTGAACCGGACGGAAGGTGCCAAGGCCCACGTGCAAGGTGATGGCGACTATCTCGATTCCCTGCCCTTGGATTTGGCTTAGGATCTCCTCAGTAAAGTGCAAACCCGCGGTGGGCGCAGCCGCCGACCCTTCCTCCCGGGCATAGACTGTCTGGTAGCGCCCCACATCTCGCAAAGGTTCTTTGATGTAAGGGGGGAGGGGCATCTCCCCCAACCGGGCCAGAATGTCCGAGAAATCTCCCTCCCACTCAAAGGCTAGTTTCCGTCCGCCAGACACCGTTCGCTCCAGGACACGGGCCCTGAGCAGGCCGCCGCCAAACTCCAAGCACTCCCCGGAGCGAACCCGGCGGCCCGGCCGCACTAAGGCTTCCCAACAGTCTCCTCCCAACGGGTTTAGGAGCAGGACCTCCACTTTTCCCCCAGTGGGCCGCACGCCCCACAGGCGGGCCGGTCTGACTTTGGTATCGTTGATCACCAGTACGTCACCGGGCAGAAGGTACTGGGGCAAGTCATGGAAGCGGCGGTGCTCAAGGGCACCTCCTGCTCGATGGACAACCAAAAGGCGGGAATCGTCCCGCCGCGGAAGGGGATGTTGGGCAATTAGCTCCGGAGGCAAATAGTAATCAAACTCGTCGACCTTCAAGGCAAGACCTCCATCACCTGTAGCCGAGACTGCGCAAGGAGCCTTCTTGGTGGCGCCAGTCTTTCTTCACCTTGACCCACAGCTGCAAATTCACCTGACGTTCCAGGAGGGCTTCCATTTCGGTCCGGGCCAGCTGGCCGATGCTGCGCAGCATCTGCCCCCCCTTGCCAATGATGATGCCCTTTTGGGAGTCCTTCTCCACGTAGATAGTAGCTCGGATATCCGTCAGCTCCCGATCTTCCCGGGGAGATACCTCCTCCACTTCGACGGCAACGGAATGGGGCACCTCCTCCCGGGTCAGTTCCAGGACCTTCTCTCTAATGTACTCTCCCAAGATAAACTTAAGGGGTTGATCGGAGACCATGTCCTCAGGATAATACTGGGGACCCGGGGGGAGATGATCGATTAGTCTCCGTACCAAATCACCTAATCCCCCTCCGGTGAGGGCAGAGACGACGACGGTACCGAGGAAGTCCCCTAGGGCCTCGTAACCCCTCAACCATTCGGCATCGCCGAGCCGATCGCCCTTGTTGACCACAAGGAGCACCGGCACCTTGGCCTCGACCAGCTCTTCGGCGATAAAGCGATCCCCTTGTCCGGGAGGCTGGGAGCCATCGACCACAAGCAAGGCCAGATCCACATCGCTCAGCGCCCCCCGCACTTCCCGCATCATATACTCCCCCAGAAGGTGGAAAGGTTTATGCATGCCCGGGGTGTCAACGAACACAACCTGGGCATGGGGCAAGGTCAGTATTCCCCGGATCTGGTTGCGGGTTGTTTGCGGCTTGTCGGACACGATGGCCACTTTCTGCCCCAAGAGCCGGTTCAAAAGCGTTGACTTGCCCACGTTAGGCCGGCCGATGATGGCCACAAAACCCGATCGATACGTATCGCCCATAGACCTACTCCTTAGTTTTTAAGTTTTCGGGGCCAAAGGCATAAGGCAATAAGTCCCCGCTCCTGACTATCTTATGTTCCCCTCGCATATTAGCCATGATCACATCAATATCAGGTCCAAATTCAATGAGGACTTGTCGGCAAATCCCGCAAGGAGTGCATACACCTTCCGTATCGGCCACAACGGCCACCGCCTCGATGGCCTCCTCCCCGGCCGCAACCGCCTGGCCAAGGGCTACCCGTTCGGCGCATAGGCTGGCCCCATAACTTGCGTTCTCCACATTGCATCCCTCATAAACCCGGCCAGTCCCGCCAAGGACCGCCGCCCCTACTTTAAAGCCCGAGTAGGGTGCGTATGCCCGCTCCCGGGCCTCCACTGCCCGGCGAATAAGTTCTTCAGGCTCCACTTGCCCCATCCTCCTCAGCCGCCTTATTGGGAGAGATCAGACCACCGCTGATAATCATCTTCAGGGCGTCTTCAACGGACAGATCCACAAACTCAACTTGCTCCCGGGGCACGAGCAACATGTATCCCGAAGTCGGGTTGGGCGTTGTGGGAATGAATATGGAATAAAGCTCCTCCGACCCTTCGCCCTGATACCAGGGAGCGCCTTGGCGGGTGACGAAGGCCAAGGAATACATGCCTGGGCGGGGATACTCAACAAGGACCACTTGCTGAAAAGCATCTTTGTTATCCAGCACAAACCCCATCAAGAGCTGTTTAATCGACGTATACACCGTTCGCACCAAGGGGAGACGCAAGAGCAAGCTCTCCCCAAATTCGATCATGCGTCTCCCCAAGACATTGGCCCCAATCACACCCACACCCAGGACCAGGAGAAGGGACAATAGGGCCCCAAGACCCGGAACGCGCCTGCCTACCAGGAAAACGGCGAGGCCCCCCAGGAGGTTGTCCATGGTGTGGATGAAGAACCAGAAGATGTACGCGGTGAGGACCAGCGGCAACAAAATGACGACGCCGGCAATCACGTATCTCCTCAGACTTCCAACAAAAGCGGGACGCACAGCAATTGACCCTCCCGACAAGAGCTACCGATGCGATGATACCACGGGGCGTCCTCCTTGCCAATAATCAAGGACGCGGCCGACAGAGGATCTCCACAACCCGCGTATCAAAAACGTTATTGGAATGGGCCGGACGAATGATCGCCGCCGTATCGGCGCCCCGGCTTGTGCCGCCGATGGCGACCACCTCGGCCCCATAGGGGATGAGCCCACTATCCAGAGCCATGATGGCGATCTCGACGCACACTTTGACGCCTTGACCCAGCATTCGCAGGGCGCTGGCGATTATCTCCGGCGGATAAAGCCCGCCGAATTGGTTGCGCACCGCCCGGTCGACCCCGGCTAGGACATGGGTCGTGGTGAGCACCTTTGCTCCCTGCTCTTGCAGCGCCTGCCTCATCTGTGGTTCCATCTCATCGTGACCAGGCTCCCTAAACCCCACATGATGGGTCACGCAAATGACTTGCAGATCGCCCTGGGCCTCATCCAGGACCGCCTGGGCCGTCCGACCAGTATTGGAAGCCACCAAGACATATGGGATCTCCCTTTTTTTCGCTTCAGCCACGGCCAACTCCACTGTCTTTTCCGTGTTCCCTTCGCCAGCTTCTGACCAAAGCATAGACAGATACCTCCCTCTAGCACTCACTATGGCCACAGGCCACGCACTTGGCACAGCCCTCCACGTGGACAAGGGCCTGGATGCCGCAAGATGGACAGAGGTTAAGGCTCAATCGTCTAGGTTCCACATCTTCCAGCGAAGCCAACTCTTCTTCTGCTATGCTCCCCTTCTTCTCGCGGAGATAGTCGGCAATGAATTGACCGATGGCATCGGGCACCGAGCGGACCCGGCCCAGGCCAAAGCCCACCGTCCGGCTGCCGCCAATGCCCTTTAGCTGATTAGCGACCTCCATGGGATCGACGCCGCAGCGGAAAGCAAGGGAGATCAGACGGGCAATGGCCTCGGTAAAAGCACTAACGTCACTTCCGGCCCGGCCAATTTGGGCAAAGAGCTCAAAGGGATGATCATCGAGCATATTCAGGGTCAGGAAAAGGCTTCCCATCGGCGTGTCCTTCCGCACACTGATTCCGTGGAGCTTATCCGGCCTGGGCAGAGGCCTGATCATGCCCCACTCGCCATTGGTCCGCCGCTCCTCCACCTTGCCGGCATGGAGGACCTGTTCTTGGCGGCTGCCATCCCGATAGATGGTGATGCCCTTGCAACCCAGCCGATAGGCGAGGCACAGGATCGAGGCCACATCCTCTCTAGTGGCTGCCTGGGGCAAGTTAACCGTCTTGCTCACCGCATTGTCCGTATACTGCTGGAAAGCTGCCTGCATGCGCACATGCCACTCCGGGGCGATTTCCAAAGCAGTCACGAACAACCGCCGCATGTCGGCAGGGATCTCGGCGAGACCACTGACATTGCCATGCTCAGCCACCTTCGTGGCCAGCTCCGAGCTCCACAGCCCCCGCTTCATCGCCTCCTCTTTGAAGAGGTCATTAATCTCCACCATAGTGTCCCCATCGAGGACATTGGTCCTAGTCAGCCCCACACTGAAGAGGGGCTCAATGCCACCGCTGGTGTTGCAGATGATGCTGATGGTTCCCGTAGGCGCGATGGTCGTTGTGGTGGCGTTGCGCTGAAGCAGTCCTTCCTTCGCAAAGGTCGAGCCGGGATAGGCGGGAAAGACTCCCCGCACCTCGGCCAGCTTAGCCGATGCCGCCTTCGATTCCCGCTGGATGAAGCCCATTACCTCTTCGGCCAAAGTAATAGCTTCCTCACTGTCATAAGGGATCCCGACCTTGATGAGCAACTCCGCCCAACCCATCACGCCAAGGCCGATCTTACGCGTCTTCAGGGTCATCTCTTCGATCTCGGGCAGGGGATAACAGTTGGCATCGACCACATTGTCTAGGTAGTGCACCGCCTGATGGACAACTACCCTAAGCCTGTCCCAGTCAATTTCGCCGTCCTGGCTGGCGAAGCGAGATAAGTTAATGGAGCCCAAGTTGCAGGACTCATAGGGCAAGAGAGGTTGTTCACCACATGGGTTGGTCGTCTCGATGGGACCTAGATGGGGACAAGTTGATTTGGCGTTTATCCGGTCCAGGAAGATTACCCCCGGCTCACCATTGGTCCATGCCATCTCGACCAGTAGATCAAACACATCTTGGGCCCGCAGGCTACCCACCGACGCACCTGTCCGTGGATTGATCAGTTGATACTCCCGTCCCTCCTCGAGGGCCGCCATGAATTCGTCGGTGATGCCCACACTCAAGTTGAAGTTAGTGATGCTGTCATCATCGGCTTTACAGGTGATGAATTCAAGAATATCGGGATGAGTGCAACTAAGAAGGCCAAGGTTGGCGCCGCGCCTTCTGCCCCCCTGCTTAATCTGCTGGGTGCTGGCATCGAACACCCTCAAAAAAGAAACGGGCCCGCTGGCCACGCCGCCAGTTGTCTTGACAATATCGTTTTTCGGTCGGAGGCGAGAAAAGGAAAACCCCGTACCTCCTCCGGATTTATGTATCAAGGCAGCATGCTTCACCGAGTCGAATATACTCTCCATCGAGTCGTCCACGGGCAGAACAAAACAAGCCGACAGCTGCTGCAGATCCAAGCCGGCGTTCATCAGCGTCGGTGAGTTGAAGCAGAAGTCCAACTCCCATTGAATAGAAAAGAGCTCGTCTTCCTTCGCTTTTAGGTCGTCTGCATTCTGTTCCCCGATGCGGCACAGTTCGCCGAAGGAGACTTTCATATGGCCCCGTTTGTCGAGGCGTCCATAGGCCCGCCGCAAGGTGGCCAGATCCCACTCGGTGTAGCCCGGAATCTCCCCCTCTTCATCATCATCGTGGGGCATTTGTCCGCCCTCCGCGTCATAGACCGAGGGGTAGTAGAGCAGATCCATCAAGCTGATGTTCCGGGCCACCCGCCGAAACATCCCCTCCGGGTCTTCGATCAGCTCCCCCTGTTCGTCCCGCCGCAGGTAGCGTCGCTTGAGGACGGTCATCGCATTCGGTGACAGCTTGCCTTGCAAATCAGTCCCTCCTCCACAATATCTAGGTATAGTTTGAGTATACTACCCTAGATATTGTGTTATCAAGGAACACATGTCCCCGCTACTCTGCCCTATTTGGTTGTATTTGCCTGTTGGCAAGGGATATCGGCACAGGATGGCCCAGTGAAACGCCTTTAGGACCGACAGAACACTTGTAGGCTAAAACAAAGATTCCCTGGGCTTGGGCTAGAAGAGAGGAGAAAATCGGGTCTTGCTGCCAGTTAGGGGTGAATATCCTGGCATCTTCCCGCTGAATGATGAAAACAATCCCCGCCGCGATGCCCCGCTCCTTTGCCTTGACTAATGCTTTGATGTGCTCCGCTCCCCTGTGGGTGGGCGCATCGGGAAACTTGGCCACTCCATCCTCAACAAGGGTGACGGATTTGACCTCGACCAAGCAGTCCCCGTCCTCCCCTTGCAAGAGAAAATCAAACCTTCGGTCTTCGAAGTATACTTCCCTGCGGAAGGAATCATAGGCTACCGGAACCAACTTTACACCCTGGCGGAAGGCTGCGTCGACAATAGTGTTGGGGAGCCTGGAGTCAACACTTACCCACACCCCGTCTTTTTCAACCAGCAAGAGATCGTATGCGGTCTTCCTACCCTCCTTGGCCCTGGGCATCAGCCATACCGGAGCATCCTCAATCAACAGCTCAGCCATCCGTCCGGAAGAAGGAACGTGGGCAAGCTCACGCTTGCCCTCAACCATCACTTCGCACACAAACCGGTTTTTCCTTTGTAAGAACACCGCCGGAACGACACCTTCGAAAGGAACCCGGACTACCCGTTGCTCAGACATTCTTCACAGACTCCGTAAAACTCTAGCCGATGGGTGTAGACCTTGCAAGGGCTACACTCCTCCAGCTGCTTCTCAAGCTGATCCTGCAAAGGCAGGTCTATATCGGATACTTGGCCACATTCCTCACAAACGAAATGGTAATGATTCTCAGCGTTCCCATCGAAGCGGCTAAAGCTGCTGCCAAAGGTGAGCTCCATCACTTCACCCGCTTCAACTAGGCTGCGCAAATTGCGATATACTGTCCCAAGACTGATGCTAGGGAGCTGTTCCCTGACCTTTTCGTAGACCCAATCGGCAGTTGGGTGACACTTGGTGCCCTTTAACGCCTGTAGGATCAATTCCCTTTGTCTTGTCCGTCGGATAAAGCCTTTAGGCTTGGTCATCTCTTCCACCTTCACAATAACCATTATGATTTGCATTCATACTAACACATAGCCTCGCCGGCGTCAAGCTATATCGAGGTTTGGTGGGAAAAGATCGTCGACTTATCTCCCATTTAGGCTCGGGCTCAATTCCTTTGCTGTTACAGGCCTCGTGGATGCCGAGGGCTCGCCGCACGTCTAGACCCCACTCGTGATCCTTGGCCAGTTCCTTCTTCTCCGAGAGGCCCAGGCTGTCACCCCTCAGGCCCCCAAGAGCCTTCCGTAAGTATCCGTTAAGGTTTTGCTGGGTACTGCGAACTAAACCCTGGCCCCTCGACAGCGAACGGCCAA